>ERZ1643250.2358-NODE-2358-length-14338-cov-10.658685_pt1 | contig 14338 bp, 10 predicted proteins | sample MGYA00579262_ERZ1643250 | MGnify/ENA primary metagenome ERZ1643250 (study PRJEB29033, sample SAMEA4952265) | chicken gut metagenome | biome: Broiler Chicken; feature: Gastrointestinal Tract; material: Caecum | place: Ireland | collected 2018 | study: Broiler...
AGGTTCCTGGTGAGTCTTTGGTGACTTTCTTCTCATAAGAAAGTCACCCGGGGCCGCGGGGCGGAGCGCCCGCTCATGGGGAGTGCAGAGGGGCAGCGCCCCTCGCATCGGTGGTCGCAGGGGCTTCCAGCCCCGCAAAAGCTCTCCGGGGGGAGCAAAAAGCCTATTTTGGAAGCTCCAGCGCAAAGATGCCGCAGCGCATCACCCTGCCCTGCTCCTTGTGAAATATGCGCTCGTTGCTCCCCACCTGCACAAAGCCCAGTCGCTCCGCCAGCTTCCGCGAGGCTTCGTTCTCCAGCGCCAGCTCCGCGGTGAAGCGGCAGATGCCGTCCTTCTCGTGCAGCTCCTGCATCATCGCCCGCGCTGCTTCCTGGGCATAGCCCTTGCCGTGCCACTGGCGGTGAAACAGATAGCCGAAATCCCGTTCCTGCTCCCCAGGGAAACACAGATAGCCGATCACCCTGCTCTCTCCCCGCAGGCAGACCGAGTAAAAGAACCCGCTCTCGGCCCAGATTCGCACCTGCTCCTTTGCCTTCTCCTCGCTGGTCGGCAGCGGGAAGTCGTAGATGACCGCAGGCGAAGCCGAGAAATCCCAGAACAGCTCCAGAATATCCCGCCATTCCTCCTGGCGCATCGGGTGGATTTCCAGCCGTTGGGTTGTGATCTTCATGTTTTCTTCCTCCTTTTTTGCAGAGGGCTTTGTCTCTGCCGCTTCTTTGCGAGAAGCGACTGCCCCTTCGGCAACAAGATAAAAAAGCAGCGGCGAAACATCGGTTTCGCCGCTGCACAAAAATCAGGAAACGATTTTTAACAAACTATTTTGCTGCGTACAGTTCACCCAGACGTACCAGATGCTCGTATCTAGCACGGGAGTTCTCGGCAGCTTCGTTGAAGAGCTCCTCTGCTCTTTCTGGGAAGGAGCGGGTCAGAGAGGAGTAACGAGCCTCGCCCATGATGAACTCTTTGTAGTCAGCGGTCGGAGCCTTGCTGTCCAGGGTGAATGGGTTCTTGCCCTCTGCCTTCAGAGCCGGGTTGAAGCGGAACATATTCCAGTAGCCGCAGTCAACAGCGCGTTTCATCTCTTTCTGGCAGTTGGTCATGCCGCCCTTGATCGAGTGCATCTCACATGGAGCGTAGCCGATTACCAGGGACGGACCCGGATAAGCTTCCGCCTCAGCCAGAGCCTTGATGGTCTGGTTCATGTCAGCGCCCATCGCGATCTGTGCTACATAGATGTAGCCGTAGGACATCGCAATCTCCGCCAGGCTCTTCTTGGCAATCGCCTTACCAGCAGCAGCAAACTGTGCTACCTGGCCGAGCTGAGAAGCCTTGGAAGCCTGACCGCCGGTGTTGGAGTAAACCTCGGTGTCGAATACCATGACGTTGATATCCTCGCCGGAAGCCAGGACGTGGTCCAGACCGCCGAAGCCGATATCGTATGCCCATCCGTCGCCGCCGAATACCCAAACGGATTTCTTGGAGAGATACTCTTTGTGTTTGAGGATTTCCTGTGCCTTGTCGCAGCCGCAGGCTTCCAGAGCAGCGATCAGCTCCTCGGTAGCAGCCTGGTTCTCTTTGCCGTTGTTGACGGTGTCCAGATATTTCTGGCCAGCAGCCTTAACAGCCTCGTTGCTGCCGTTCTCGACCAGGTCGCGAACCTTCTCGATCAGGCCGTCACGAACAACCTTCTGGCCCAGGTACATACCGAAGCCGTGCTCCGCGTTGTCCTCGAACAGGGAGTTTGCCCAAGCCGGACCATGGCCCTGTGCGTTGACGGTGTATGGAGAGGTAGCAGCAGGACCGCCCCAGATGGAGGAGCAGCCGGTTGCGTTGGAGATGTACATTCTGTCGCCGAACAGCTGGGTGATCAGACGAGCGTAAGCGGTCTCAGCACAACCAGCGCAGGAGCCGGAGAACTCGAGCAGCGGTTTCTCGAACTGGCTGCCCTTAACGGTCTCTTTAGCAGGCATGCCTGGCTTCTTGCCAACGTTGGCAACCAGGTAATCGAATACAGGCTGTTTTGCTTCCTGGCTCTCTCTTGGAACCATCTTGATGGCCTTTTCTTTGGCCGGGCACTCGCCTACGCAGACGCCGCAGCCCATGCAGTCCATCGGGGAAACAGCCATGGTGAATTTGTAGTTTTCCAGGCCCTTGCCGACCATCTTCGCGGTCTGCAGGCCAGCAGGTGCAGCAGCAACCTCTTCTTCGGTCAGCGCGAACGGACGGATGGTCGCGTGCGGGCAGACATAAGAGCAGCGGTTGCACTGGATGCACTTGGTCTCGTCCCACTCAGGAACCATAACGGCTACGCCGCGTTTCTCATAAGCGGAAGCGCCCTGCTCGAAGGTGCCGTCAGCGTGGTTGACGAAGGCGGATACCGGCAGGCTGTCGCCGTCCATCTTGCCGACAGGCTCCATGATGTCCTTGACCATGGTGACCAGCTTGGCCGGACCTTCAATGTGCTCTTCAGCCTTGTGGTCCTCAGCGGTTGCCCAGTCAGCCGGAACGTCGATCTTGACATAGTAGTCGAAGCCGGCGTCGATGGCGTCGTGGTTCATCTTCACGATGGCCTCGCCCTTCTTGGAGAAGCTGCGGGTCGCTGCATCCTTCATGTAACGGATCGCGTCCTCTTTTGGCAGAACGTTTGCCAGAGCGAAGAAGGCGGACTGCAGGATGGTGTTGGTGCGTTTGCCCAGACCGATCTCGATGGCCTTGTCGATCGCGTTGATGGTGTACAGCTGGATGTTGTTCTTGGCGATGTAGCGTTTTGCTTCAGCAGGCATGTGCTCGTTGAGCTCTTCCGGAGTCCACTGGCAGTTGATCAGGAAGACGCCGCCCGGTTTTACGTCGCGAACCATCTTGTAGCCCTTGGTTACATAGGACGGGTTGTGGCAGGCAACAAAGTCAGCCTTGTTGATGTAGTATGGGCTCTTGATCGGCTTGTCGCCAAAGCGCAGGTGCGAGATGGTGATACCGCCGGTCTTCTTGGAGTCATACTGGAAGTATGCCTGTACATATTTATTGGTGTGGTCGCCGATAATCTTGATGGAGTTCTTGTTCGCACCAACAGTACCGTCGCCGCCCAGGCCCCAGAACTTGCACTCGATGGTGCCTTCTGCAGCGGTGTTCGGCGCTTCCTTCTCTTCCAGAGACAGGTGGGTAACGTCGTCGTTGATGCCCAGGGTGAATCTTGCTTTCGGAGCATCCTTTGCAAGCTCTTCATAAACGGCGAAGATGCTGGCCGGGGTGGTGTCCTTGGAGCCCAGACCATAGCGGCCGCCGATGATGGTCGCCTTGCGTCCAGCTTCGCTCATCGCAGACATAACATCCAGGTGCAGAGGCTCTGCGTAAGCGCCTGGCTCTTTGGTGCGGTCCAGAACAGCGATCTTGGTCGCGGTCTCAGGAATAGCAGCCAGCAGGTGTTTTGCAGAGAACGGACGGTACAGTCTTACTTTTACAAGACCAACCTTCTCGCCCTTTGCGGTCAGGTAATCGATAACTTCCTCGGCGACGTCGCAGATGGAGCCCATCGCGATGATGACGCGGTCAGCGTCCGGTGCGCCGTAGTAGTTGAACAGCTGATAGTTGGTGCCCAGCTTGGCGTTGACCTTGCCCATGTACTCCTCAACGACAGCAGGAACTGCCTCGTAGTACTCGTTGCAGGCCTCGCGGTGCTGGAAGAAGATGTCGCCGTTCTCGTGGGAACCGCGCATGGTTGGGTGCTCCGGGTTGAGTGCGCGTTTGCGGAATGCTTCTACTGCATCCATGTCGCACATCTCTTTGAGGTCTTCATAGTCCCAAACCTCGATCTTCTGGATCTCGTGGGAGGTGCGGAAGCCGTCGAAGAAGTTGATGAACGGAACGCGGCCCTTGATGGCAGCCAGGTGCGCAACAGCGCCCAGGTCCATAACTTCCTGCGGGTTTGTCTCAGCCAGCATGGCAAAGCCGGTCTGGCGGCAGGCGTAAACGTCGGAGTGGTCGCCGAAGATGTTCAGCGCGTGGGAAGCAACGGTTCTCGCGGAAACATGGAATACCGCTGGCAGCAGTTCGCCGGCGATCTTGTACATGTTCGGGATCATCAGCAGCAGGCCCTGAGACGCGGTGTAGGTGGTGGTCAGCGCGCCGGCGTTCAGCGAGCCGTGTACAGTACCTGCGGCGCCCGCCTCGGACTGCATCTCCATTACCTTAACGGTGGAGCCGAAGATGTTCTTCTTTCCCTGTGCAGACCACTGATCCACATAGTCAGCCATCGGGCTGGATGGAGTGATCGGGTAGATACCGGCAACTTCGGTAAACGCGTAGGATACATACGCGGCCGCGTTGTTGCCGTCCATGGTTTTCATAGATCTAGCCATAATGTATTATTCCTCCTTGATAGGTTTTGCTGGATGTTATGTTCTAGCATATCACACATACCTACTTTATAAATTCTAGCATTTTTTGGCCTTATTGTAAAGGGACAAAGTGTGCAACTTCTTCTGGAACTGCTATACTTTTTTAACAGTTTTACCAGATTCCGCCACCGCTTTCTCTTTTTTTCTTCCCTTGGGCAGGAGCAGGCCGCCAGAGTGGGCTTTTCTCCAAAGAGCCCACTCTGGGGCACAGAGGAAGCCGGCGCCCCTCCGCAAGAACCGGAGCGTGGAGGGGCGCTGCCCCATATAATAATGGGGTTTGCAGGCCCAAAGCCGACGCAAAAAGCGTCCCCGGCCGCGCCTTGCCCCGATTTTCATCAAAAGGGCCTCTCCCTTTGGCCGCCCCTGCCCGCCAGCCCCCAAAATCGCCTAATTTGCCGCCAAAAGCCAAATTGACATTCCCGGCTGATTTGTGTATAGTATTAAATTGTATGATGGATTTTTCCAAGTCAAAATCTGTCGTGCGTCGAAAATAAAAACATTGATTTACAGAAAAGGAGATCGAAATGGACCCTGACAGTAACAGTATCATTTTGCAACTGGTAATTCTTCTCATCCTCATCGGCGTCAACGCCTTCTTCGCGATGAGCGAGATCGCCATCGTCACCTTCAACGACAACAAGCTCAAAAAGCTGGCTGAGGACGGAAACAAGCGCGCCGCCACCCTCTACAAGATGGTGCAGCAGCCCTCCAAGTTCCTCTCCACCATCCAGATCGGCGTCACCATGGCGGGCTTTCTGGCCGCCGGTTCCGCTGCGGAGCAGTTCGCGGAGCCTGTCGCTCAGCTGATGTCCCCCGTTATCCCTTACTCGGTGGCCGAGCCGATCGCGCTGTTTGTCATCACCCTGATCCTCGGTTACTTCAACCTGGTTCTCGGTGAGCTTGTGCCCAAGCGCATCGCCATGCACAACCCGGAAAAGGTTTCGCTGGCCGTCGCGCCCATCGTCCGCTTTGTCTTCACCATCGCCAAGCCCCTTGTCGCCCTTCTCTCGGTCAGCACCAACGCCATCCTCAAGCTGATCCACATCAGCCCTGAGGACCAGCCGGAGCAGGTCACCGAGGAGGAGATCCGCATGATGGTCGACGTCGGCAACGAGGAAGGCTCGATTGAAAAGGACGAGGCGGACATGATCGACAACATCTTTGAGTTTGACGACATCACCGTCGAGGACGTCATGACCCACCGCACCGACGTCGCCGCTGTGGAAAACACCGCCACCGTCATGGACGTCATCCGCCTGGCAATCGACGAAGGCTTCTCCCGCATCCCGGTCTACAGGGAAGATATCGACGACATTATCGGCATTGTTTACGCCAAGGATATGCTGCGCTGCATCAATGAGACCCCGGACGAAATGTCCCAGCAGCCCATCACCTCCTTCATCCGTCCCGCTATCTTTGTCCCGGAATCCAACCGCTGCTCCGACCTGTTCAAGACCTTCAAGGAGAAAAAGACCCAGATGGCCATCGTCGTCGACGAGTACGGCGGCACCTCCGGCGTTGTCACCATGGAGGACCTGCTGGAGTCGATCGTCGGCAACATGGAGGACGAATATGACCAGGAGGAAGAGGAATACCAGAAGGTCTCCGATAATATCTTTATCCTGGACGGCTCGATGTCCATTGAGGACGTCGAGGAGCTGCTCGGATGCAACATCGGCCCGGAGGAGGATTACGATACTCTCAGCGGCCTGATCACCGACAAGCTCGACCGCATCCCTGCCAAGGATGAGCACCCCGTTGTGCGCATCAACAATGTGGAATTCACTGTCCTTGACACCGAGGAGCGGCGCATCGCCAAGCTGCGCGCCGACATCCTGCCGGAAGAGCCCAAACCGGAAGAACCCGACGAGGAATAAGCGGTTTGGCACATCTCCCATGAGTCAACAAAAGACTGCGGAAATAATTTCCGCAGTCTTTTTTGATGCCTTTTTCCGGGGCTTGATTTTATACCTTTTTTGTATTATAATGAGGCTGTATGATCGCATAAAGAGTTGGCATACTACTATTTAAAACAGAAAGGAGGAAAAAAGAATGGCATTCACTGTTACCAAGGACACCGTCATCGGTGACGTTCTGGACTACGACAGAAACCTGGCTGAAATCTTTTTCCAGGCTGGCATGCACTGTGTAGGCTGACCTGCTTCCCGCGGCGAAACCATCGAGGAAGCCGCTGCGGTCCACGGTGTGGACTGGGCACCTATCGTATCCGCGTTAAGAGCGCGCGTTCAGTAATTGAGAGTTTGACGATGAAAAAAACACCCGACCGTTTTGGTCGGGTGTTTTTTTGTTCGTTTCGAGTGCCGTAAAAAAGTTTTTTCCGATGCTGAGCAAAAAGAGAAGCTCCATCTGCCGCCCAAAGGGCAGCGGATGGAGCCATCAGGGAAGCTGCCTTCCCCCGCTATTCAACCGTCTTTTTGTCGGCATTGACAACCAGGGATGCGCTGGCCTGCAGCGGAGCGTCCTCCTCCAGCAGCTTTGCCATCACCACAAACCGCACATCCTTGCGCCTGCCGTACTTGTAGGAGCAGGTGGACAGGGTCAGAATCTTGTCGGTGCCGCTCACCGTGACGTCATAGTCATACTCGGAGCGGTCCCGCGCCTCGGTGATGATGTTCATCAGCTGCGCGTCGGTGATCTCCCCCTGCGAGGGATCCCGGAAGTCCTTGTTGATGCGGATGTAATCAAAATCGGTGGTGGTATAAAACACCGAGAAGACCTGCCACACCATGTCCTGTGCGCTGTCCTCCCCGTCCCCGTTGATCGAGAAGTAGACGTAGGGGTGCTCGCGTGCAAAGTCGATGTCGGTGAAGTGGAACAGCTGGCTGAAGCGTTCCCCCTCCATGTCGTCGTCATAGTGGACGTTGTGTCCGTAGATGACGGTGTTTTTGGAGAGCTCCTCACGGCTGTTAAAGTTGCACTCATAGTCGGCAAAGAAGCTGCCGGTCCAGCTGTATTCGCCCCACTCGTTCAGGCGCTTGTACTCCTCGTTGTCCTTTCCCTGCACCACCGCCCCGTCGATTTCGGTGTCGTCGATCCGCAGCCAGCCGACGATGTCCTCGTTTTTCTGCTGTGCCTGCTGGATCTGGGCGGTCAGGGAGGGGGTTGCCACCTCGGGCTGTTCTTCCTCCTCCTGTGCATCGTCCGGCGCCTGCTCCTGCTGGACAGGCGGCGTCTGCACAGCCTGTTCGGCAGGTTCCTCCTGCTGTCCGCAGCCCGCGGCGGCCATCATCAGCACCGCCGCCGCCAGTACCAGCATTGCTTGTTTGAGAATCCTTCTCATACCAGGGCTCCTTTCAAGGGGCGCCAGCGCCGCTCCCCCATTGATGCTAGTCCTGCTGGTTTGTCAGGTTGCAGACAATGCCCTTGCTGGCATCCAGCAGAATCGAAGTTCCGTTGCGCAGAATCTGGGTGCAGTCCTTTGCTCCCACAATAACCGGGATGTTCAGCGCCAGGCCGACGATGGCGGCATGAGAATTGACGCCCGGCTGCGCGGTGATGATGCCGGAGGCCTTCTTCATCACATCCAGCAGCTCGTTGGTGGTGCTGTCGATGACCAGAATGTCCCCTGCCTTAAAGTTCTGCAGCGCCTCGCGCTCGCTCTTGGCCACACAAACGCCGGCTTTGACGTTGCCGCCGCCGATGCCCATGCCATGCAGAATCACGTCGCCGACCGTCTGCACCTTTAAGAGGTTGGTGGTGCCGGGGATGCCCAGCGGCACGCCTGCGGTGATGACCACCAGGTCGCCGTCCTTGACAAAGCCGCACTCCTTGGAGCGGGCCATCGCGTGCTTAAACAGCGCGTCCTCGGTGTTCTGCTCCTCGCACAGCACCGGCATAACGCCCCAGGACATGCTCAGGTGGCGGTAGGTCGCCATCTGGGTGGTGCAGCCGATGATCGGCATCTGCGGGCGGTACTTGCTGATCATCCGCGCGGTCTGGCCGGACTGGGTGACGGTGATGATGGCGCTTGCCTCCAGATCGTAGGCCGCCGAACAGGTCGCGTGGGAGATGGCGTTGGTGACGTCGCGGTTCTGCGCACTGTCATACTCGCGGAAGCGGCGGCGGTAGTTGATGTCCTCCTCGGTGCGCTCGGCGATGCGGGCCATCGTCTTGACCGACTCGACCGGATATTTGCCCGCGGCGGTCTCGCCCGAGAGCATGATGACGCTGGTGCCGTCATAGATAGCGTTGGCCACGTCGGTCGCCTCCGCTCTGGTCGGGCGCGGATGGTTCATCATGCTGTCCAGCATCTGGGTGGCGGTGATGACATATTTGCCGCTGTTGTAGACGCGCTGAATAATCATCTTCTGGATGATCGGCACGTCCTCCAGCGGGATCTCAACGCCCATGTCGCCGCGGGCAATCATGATGCCGTCCGAGACGCGCAGGATCTCGTCGATGTTGTTGACGCCCTGGGCGTTCTCAATCTTGGCGATAATCTTGATGGTGTTGCAGCCGTTCTCCTCCAGAATTTCCCGGATCTGCAGGATGTCCTGCGCGCAGCGGGTGAAGGAGGCGGCGATGAAATCAAAGCCCGCCTCGATGCCAAACTTGATGTCGTCGCGGTCCTTGTCGCTTAAGTACGGCATCGACAGCTCGACGTTCGGCACGTTGACGCCCTTGTGGTCGGAGATGGGGCCGCCGTTGAGCACGACGCACTGGATTTCCTTGTCGCTGACCTTCTGCACCTGCAGCTCGATCAGACCGTCGTCGATGAGGATGCGGTCCCCTTCCTTGACATCCTTTGTCAGGTCCTGAAAGCTGACCGAGGCGCGGGTGTTGTCGCCGACAATCTGCTCGGTGGTCAGGGTGAAGGGATCGCCGTCCTTTAAAACCGTCTTTCCGCCCTCTATTTTCCCAAGACGGATTTCCGGGCCCTTGGTGTCCAGCAGCGCGCCAAGCGAAACATCCATCTCCTTGCGCAGCTTCTTGACCAGTTTTAATCTTTTCAGGTGTTCCTCATGGGAGCCGTGGGAGAAGTTAAAGCGGGCCACGTTCATGCCCGCCTCGATCATCTCGCGCAGCACTTGTTCCGTCTCGCTGGCAGGTCCCAGCGTACAGATAATTTTTGTCTTTCTCATACGGAGCACACTCCTTTTTGACTCAATAAAATCGTCCTTTTCATTACACAAAATTTCCCCTACTAAAACTATATCTTACAAGCCGAATAAAATCAATCTTCCAACCGCACTATTTGAAAAAATTTCTAAGATTATACAGATTTTCCACCGCCAAAAGGATAAAATTTTAACATTCTTGTATAGAGACCTTTTGACACAAAAAGCCAGAGGCGGCCTGCGATGACGCCTCGGGCTTTTCGCTTCTTTGATTTATTTACTGGAACATCCAGCTCCACGGGCTGGTGCTGCTCTCGTTCTGTGCTTGGCTCTGCTGTGTGGACTGCTGGCTGGACTGCTGTGTGGTTGTGTCAGAAGGCGCACCCGCTTCTGCAAAGGTCAGCTCCATGCTCAGCTCCTGCCCATCGCCGCGGACGCTCTGTCTGTAAACGGTCAGGGTGATGGTGTCGCCAGGGCTGTACTGCTCCAGCAGGGTGTTGAGCTCTTCCTGTGTGGTGATGCTCTGTCCGTCAATGGCGGTGATGATATCGCCCGCAACCAGTCCTGCCTCCTCAGCCGGAGAACCAGCCTCTACCGATACGACACCGATACCTGGCTGATAACCATAAATCGCCGCGTAGGTCTGGTCGATCATCTGCATGGTGATGCCCATGACCACTCTGCCGCGGACGTAACCGTACTGGATCAGGTCGTTGATGATCGGCTGCGCCTCGTTGATCGAGATGGCAAAGCCGATGCCTTCATAGTCGGTCGCCGCGATCTTCTGGGAGTTGATGCCGATAACCTGGCCATAGGTGTTGACCAGCGCGCCGCCGGAGTTGCCGGGGTTGATGGCAGCGTCGGTCTGGACGCAGTTTACCGTGTTGCCGTTGGTGGTGGTAATCGAGCGGTTAACCGCCGAAACATAACCTACGGTTACGGTACCCGCCAGCTCCAGGCCGCCCGGGTTGCCGATTGCGATGACCTGCTCGCCGATCTGCATCTGATCCGAGTTGCCAAACTCCGCCGGGGTCAGGCCGGTCGCGTCGATCTTCAAAACAGCCAGGTCGGTTCTCTCATCCGAGCCGACGAGGGTCGCGTTGTATTCGCTGTCATCCTGCAGGACAACCTTGATGCTGGTTGCGCCGCTGATGACGTGCTCGTTGGTGACGATGTAGCCGTCCGCGCTGATGATGATGCCGGAACCCTGGCTCTGCTCACCGCCGAAGATGCTCTGCTGGTTCTGGATGTAGCTGACAATGCCGACGGTGGAAGGCAGTACCTTCTCCGCCCGCTCGGTGATGGTCAGCTCCCCTTCAGAGAGGTCAACCGATGCGCTGGAATTGCTGGTGGACGGTTTGTCGTTCAGGACCAGCGTGGTGGAGGACTGGTTCTGCTCGTCTGTGCCCTCGGTTGTGGCCTCAGCCGACTGCTGATCCTGCTGGTTGGAAACCAGCGCATAGGTTCCGTAGCCTGCCAGGCTGACAACGCCCACGCACAGAATGGCGCACATGATGCCCGCAAAGACCTTCAGGCCTTTATTTTTCTTCTTGCCGGCATGCTTGCCTTCCGCCTTCGGGGTCTGCTGATAATCCTCATAGTTCCATTTATAATGTTCGCCGGACTTGGAGCTGTCCGCGCTGTTCTCCGCCTGCTGCCCCTGCTGGGAAGCGGACTCCCCGTAGCTGTACCGGCTGCTGTAGGCCGGGTTCTGGTTCTGATCCTGGCCTGCCTGCTCGTGGTTCTGCTGCGGACCGGAGCGGTACCAGCCCTCCTGGTTTGGCTGCTGGGATGTTCCGCTCTCATCCTGCTGGTGTGCTCCCGAAACATTTTTATCCGAAAAGACCCAGCCGCTGCCGCTTTCCGAGCTGCCTGCATTTTGCTGCGCGTTCTGCTGCGCTGCGCCGGACTGATTGTTGATATTTTCCTGCGTGTTTTGATTTTCCTGTGGGGCTTGGCCGCCTGCTTCAAATTTCTTTTCATCCATATTGAAAAACCTCCCTGTATCCGGTCTGCAAAACACCTCTGCCGGATGATTGATGTTTTTGGCTTTCACGATTTTTATTATACCGGCAATTTATGAAAATAAATGAAACAAGACTTAAATTGTTTCATACTTTTCCAACCTCAATTCGTGAACATTGTTTCGTTATTTTGTATCCACTGCCGGCAGCGCTCCCGCTACACCTCACGGACATCGACCGGCTTGGGCTGTTTGGTCAGCGCCTTGGGCGCGGTCGCCACCGAGAAGCTGAACTCGCAGTATTCGCCCTCCACGCTGCGCACAATGACCTCGCCCTGATGCAGGTTGACAATCTGGCGCACGATGTACAGCCCCAGACCAACACCGGTCTTGTCCATGCTTCTGGAGCGGTCGGTCTTGTAAAACCGGTCGAAGACTTTGGAGATCTCCTCCTTCGGGATGCCCTCGCCGGAATTTTTGATATGGATGTAGGTCCGCTTCTGCTCCACCGTATAGCTGACCTCGATATAGCCGCCCTCGTTGACAAATTTGACGGCGTTTTCCAGCAGGTTGTAGACCACCTGGTGGATCAGGTCCTCGTCGGCCTCCACCATCACCTTGCCTTCCTCCAGGCCGCGGATGTCCAGATGTTTTTTCTCAATCATCTGCTCAAAGGTGAAGATGCTGGACAGCACCACCTCGTTGACGTCAAAGACGGTCGGCTTGAGCTTCATCTCTCCTGCCTCGATCTTGGCGATGTTGAGCATCGAGCGCACCATGCGGGACAATCTCTTGACCTCGTCCGAGACAATGGTCAGGTAGTGCCGTTCCTTCTCCTGCGGGATGGTTCCGTCCAGAATGCCGTCGATGAAGCCGGCGATGCTGGTCATCGGGGTCTTCAGCTCGTGCGAGACGTTGGCGATAAAGGAGCGGCGCACCGTCTCCTGCTGGGCCAGGCTGTCCGCCATGTTGTTGAAGGCCATCGCCAGCTTGCCGATCTCGTCCCGCTCATTGACCGGCACCCGCACGCTGAAATCGCCGCGCGCAAAAGCTTCGGTGGCCTTTGCCATCTCGCGCAGCGGGCGGGTCAGGCTGCCGGATACGATGTAGGCCAGCACAAAGATGACCACCATCATCACCAGCACGCTCAGCAGAAAAACCCGCAGGATTTCGCTCATAAAGTCGGTCAGGCCCTGAGCCGAGCTGGAGGCGAACACCACGCCGGCCAGCCTTCCGTCCGAGAGGGTCAGCGGGACACCCGCCGTGTAGTAGGAGCTCTTATAGATCTCCCCCATCTTGCCCACCTCGGTGTAGATGCCGTTTTCCCGCACCTCGTCGAGGATCTCCTCTCCAATGCCGTATACCATGTGGTTGCAGGCGGAGCGGTGGGTGCACACCAGCACCTCCCCGGACATGTTCGCCAGATAGATATCCGCATCCAGCGCCTTTGCCATCGGGATCCAGGCACTGGTGAGCATGGTGTTGTTGGCCAGCTGGTACTGGCCGTCCACCGACACAATATATTTTTCACTCATCTGCGCCGCATATTCCGCGTTCTTTTCCAGCGCTCCCAGCTTGTCCTCCTGAAAATACTGCGCCGCAAACACCATGAACACCACGCCCAGCACCACAATGCCGGCCAGGGTGATGGAGCAGCACATCGAAAAATACTTTCTGAACAGGCTTTGCCGCATCGATCATCTCTCCCTTTCTGATGACACAAAAGCTCCAACAGAAAAGGCCGCTGAGGATCAAGCTCAGCGGCCCGGAGGCTTTTGATTACTCCTTTACTTCAAACTTATACCCGACGCCCCACACGGTTTTCAGGCTCCATTTGTCCGAAACGCCCTCCAGCTTTTCGCGCAGGCGCTTGATGTGCACGTCGACCGTTCTGGAATCGCCGTAGTACTCAAAGCCCCAAACCTCGTTGAGCAGCTGATCGCGGGTGTAGACCCGGTTTGGATTGCTGGCCAGATGGTACAGCAGCTCCAGCTCCTTGGGCGGGGTGTCGACAACCTTGCCGTCCACCTTCAGCTCATACTTGGTCATGTTGACCACCAGCTTGTCATAGGAGACCTCCTTGATATCGTTGGCCGAGGAGGACTTGCCGGTTCTTCTCATGACCGCCTTGATGCGCGCGACCACCTCTTTTGCTTCAAATGGCTTGACGATGTAGTCGTCCGCGCCCAGCTCCAGGCCCAGCACCTTGTCAAAGGTCTCGCCCTTGGCGGTAATCATGATGATCGGGCAGTTGGACTTTTTGCGGATGTCGCGGCAAACCTGCCAGCCGTCCAGCTTTGGCATCATGATGTCCAGCAGGACAATGTCCGGATTTTCAGCGGCAAACTTCTCGTTTGCCTCCATGCCGTCCGCGGCCAGCACAACGGTGTAGCCTTCTTTTTCCAAATATAATTTTAACAGTTCTGCAATGTTCTGATCGTCGTCTGCAACCAGGATCTTCCCCATAGACATACCTTGCTCCATTTCTCCGCCGCTTTTTTCAAATCCCCCTCAGGCGCCGCAGCGGCGGCCAGCGTCCCTTCGCGGGAGGTTTCTGTCAATTTTTGTGCCGCATTCTTTCCTTATTATAGCACATTCCTCGGAAAGTTTCATCCCGTTTTTGTCGAAACCGGGCTCTGCACTTTATTATTTATTATACTAAACTGTGCCGAAATTTGGTGAAAAAACTTTAAACAGATTTTGCTAAACCCATGAAATATCCCTTCCCATTTTCAACACCTGGCGGTGGAGGGTGTGAAAAAGCGCCTGCTTCCCCGTATTTTCCCGTTTGGCCTCTTGCCTAAAAAAGGCAGTGACGGTATAATAGGGATGTGTCAAGCTCATCGAATCGATTTTTGCGATAGAGATAGAAAGGAACGAATCAACATGAAACTAGGCATCGT
>ERZ1643250.2360-NODE-2360-length-14329-cov-8.245411_pt1 | contig 14329 bp, 15 predicted proteins | sample MGYA00579262_ERZ1643250 | MGnify/ENA primary metagenome ERZ1643250 (study PRJEB29033, sample SAMEA4952265) | chicken gut metagenome | biome: Broiler Chicken; feature: Gastrointestinal Tract; material: Caecum | place: Ireland | collected 2018 | study: Broiler...
TTCCGGCCCTTGTCGTCCCGGACCAGGCCGTGGATGAACACGGTGTGGAAGGGGGGCTTCTTGGTCTGCTCGCAGGCGGAGAAGATCATCCGGGCCACCCAGAAGAAGATGATGTCATAGCCGGTGACCAGCACGTCGGTGGGATAGAAGTAGTCCAGGTCCTCGGTCTTCTCCGGCCAGCCCAGGGTGGAGAAGGGCCACAGGGCGGAGGAGAACCAGGTGTCCAGCACGTCGGGGTCCCGCTCGATGTTCTTGGAGTGGCAGGCCTCGCACTCGGTGGGGTCGGTGCGGCTGACGGTCATGTGGCCGCAGTCGGCGCAGTACCACACGGGGATCTGGTGGCCCCACCACAGCTGGCGGGAGATGCACCAGTCGTGGACGTTCTCCATCCAGTTGAGATAGGTCTTGGCGAAGCGGTCGGGGACGAATTTGACCTCCCCGTCCTCCACCACCTTGATAGCGGCCTCGGCCAGGGGCTTCATCTTCACGAACCACTGGGCGGAGATGATGGGCTCCACGTCGTTGTGGCAGCGGTAGCAGGTGCCCACGTTGTGCTGGTGGGGCTCCACCTTCACCAGATAGCCCTGCTCCTCCAGATCGGCCACGATGGCCTTCCGGGCCTCGTACCGGTCCATGCCGGAGTACTTGCCGTAGCCCTCCACCACCTTGCCGTTGTCGTCCAGGACGCGGATGGTCTCCAGGTTGTGGCGCAGGCCCACCTCAAAGTCGTTGGGGTCGTGGGCGGGGGTCATCTTCACGCAGCCGGTGCCGAACTCCATGTCCACGTACTCGTCGGCCACGATGGGCATCTCCCGGCCCACCAGGGGCAGGATGCACTTCTTGCCCACGATGTCCTTGTACCGCTCGTCGTTGGGGTTGACCGCCACGCCGGTGTCGCCCAGCATGGTCTCCGGCCGGGTGGTGGCCACGATCACATAGCGGCCCTCCTCCCCCGCGATGGGGTAGCGGATGTGCCAGAAGCTGCCGGGTTTGTCCTGGTACTCCACCTCGGCGTCTGACAGGGCGGTGACGCAGTGGGGACACCAGTTGATGATGCGGCTGCCCTTGTAGATGAGGCCCTTCTCATACAGCTCGCAGAAGGTCTCCCGCACCGCCTTGGAGCAGCCCTCGTCCATGGTGAACCGGGCCCGGTCCCAGTCGCAGGAGGCGCCCAGCTTCTTCTGCTGCTGGACGATGCGGTCGCCGTACTGGCGCTTCCAGTCCCACACCCGCTCCAGGAACTTCTCCCGGCCCAGGTCGTAGCGGGTCAGCCCCTCCTTGGTGCGCAGCTCCTCCTCCACCTTGATCTGGGTGGCGATGCCCGCGTGGTCGGTGCCGGGCACCCACAGCGCGGCGTAGCCCTGCATCCGCTTGAAGCGGATGAGGATGTCCTGGAGGGTGGAGTCCATGGCGTGGCCCATGTGCAGCTGCCCGGTCACGTTGGGGGGCGGCATGACGATGGTGAAGGGCTTTCTCGACCGGTCCCGATGGCCTTTGAAGCAGCCGTTCTTCTCCCAGGTCTCATAGATGCGGGACTCCACCTCCTGGGGCTCATAGACCTTTGGCAGTTCTTTTCTCATTGCGGATTCTCCTTCTTCTGATTTGATTCAACGCGCTCGATAACCTTCCAATGGGAGTCGAGGACCACGATGGGCAGCCGGCAGTGCTCCGTCAGCCACAGGCGCAGTTCCTCCATGGTTCCCCCCTTCAGATTTTCCTTGCTCAGCACCAGGGTGTCCCCCTGCCGCGTGACGCAGTAGACGTTCTTCTCAGTCTCCACCAGCCGGACGCAGCTGGAGTAGGGGTAGTGGAAGTCGCCCCTTCCGTTGGAGGCCCACAGGCTCTCCTTCTCCAGCACATAGTCGGTGGACCGCACCGCCTTCTCCATCTGCCGGTAGGTCTTGCGGGCCGCGATGTGGTAGGCCATGGCCCCCCAGCCCAGCATTGCCAGGCCCAGCAGGCCGAAGATCGCTCCCACCACCAGCTGCCCGCTTGCCAGCACGCTGCCGGCCCCGATGCCCAGGCACAGCACCCCTATGCCCAGATAGAACGCCTGGGTCTTGCGGATGCAGTTGGGCACCAGGACCCGGTCCACCACATGCTGCATCTCCTCCACCAGCGAAATATCCATATGGGTATGGGTCCTCAGTTTTGGCTTCTGCGCCACACAGATTCCTCCCCTTGCAATAAAAATGCCCTGAGCCGCTTTGGGCTCAGGGCGAACGTAAGCGTGTCCGTGGTACCACCTGAATTTTCCCCTGTGGGGGAACGCTCAAGCCCGGTAACGGCGGGGGCCGCCGCCCCCTACTGCGTCAAGTTCAGGGGCGGAGCTTCGAGGCCACCTTCTCCCGCCCGGCGGGGAGACTTGCACCACCCGTCTCCTCTCTTCACCGCCCGCGGCCGGATACTCCTCCTCGGCAACGCTTTTCTGGTATTTCAGATATGAATTATATGGGATTTCCCGGCGGTTGTCAAGGAGTTTTCGCTCTCCTCCGTCTGGGGCCGGGCGCTCAGGAACGCTCCGGACCGCCGCCCACCGCCGTGATGACCGGCTTTCCCTCCCGGTCCAGCAGGGGCGTCAGCCCCCCTCCGTTTCCACTCCAATAATACAGGTAATTGACCCCCGTCTGGGTGTCCACCAGGATCTCGGCCACATTGACCAGGCCCTGGCTGTAAACCTTCTGAAACCGGTCCTTGTCCATTTCAGCTTTTTTCCTCTCCAAGCACTCTACTTACTGGGCCGCCTGAGGCTTCTCCAGAGGAATCTCCTCCGCGTCGCCCCACAGGCGCTCCAGATCGTAGAACTTCCGGGCCTCGTCCATGAAGATGTGGACCACCACCGCGGAGAAGTCCATCAGCAGCCAGGTGCCGCCCCGGTGGCCCTCGATGTGGTGGACCCGCTCCCCGTTCTTCTCCATGGCCTCCTCACAGGCGTCGGACATGGCCTTGATCTGGGTGGTGGAGGTGGCGGTGCAGATGACAAAGTAGTCGGCCAGGGTGGTGAGGCCCTCGGTCTTCAGGACCTTGATCTCCTCCCCCTTCTTGCCGTCCAAGGTGTTGGCCAACAGCATGGCGCTTTCATATGATGTCACAGGCAGTTCTCCTTTCTCTTTTGTGTTCCAGCCTGGTATTGCGTATTTTTATGCCGCCGGCTCCGCCCCGGTGGGGTTGAGCCAGCTGGGCAGGTCGGCCACTGTCAGGCCGCTTTCAGACTCCGGCGCCTGGGCGGCTGCGCCGCCCTGAATGTCCTGGGAGGGGGGAACAGCCTCCCCACTCCCTGTGCTGGAGCTGCTCCCGCCGCCGCTCTGAGAGCCGGAGGGGTCGGTATCCTGGGAACCGCCCGAGCTGCCGCCGGGGTCCGTCTGCCCTCCGCCCTGGCTTTCGCCGGGGGCGGTGGTCCCGCCGGAACCGGAGGGATCGGCGGGCTGAGAGCCGTCCGGATTTTCTCCGGTCCCGCCGCTGGAGTCGCCGGTCTGGGAGCCGTCGGGATTTTCACCGGTTCCGCCGGGATCGGTGACCTCGCCGGAGCCGCTGGGATCGGTGGTCTGGGAGCCGTCGGGGTTCTCCACCGGCTCCTCGGTGGCCGGCACATCCGGCGTCTGACTGCTGGAGCTTCCGCTGCTCCCGCCGGAGGAGCTGGACGAACCGCTGCTTCTGGGCCGGGACAGGGAGGAGTCCAGCAGGGTGCCGCTGGTCACCCCATAGCTGCCGTCGCTGTTGCGGTAGAGCACCGACAGGTCGCTGGCCTGGATTTCGTCCTGGTAGGGATTGAAGCCGTCATTGAGGATCTCCAGCAGCTCGTCCACATCGGGCAGGATCATGGACACGCCGGGATAATTCGCGTTGGTCCAGGGCATGGTGACAAAGGTCACATCGTTCTCCGCGTCCATCCCCACTGCCAGCTGGGCAAAGGCCAGCAGATTGCCGATGGACAGATCCGTGCTCACCCGCTCCAGGAAGATCTGCGCCAGGCTGGGGGCCTTCAGCAGGATCTCCGGCTTCAGGCACTCGGCCGCCACCGCCTTCAGAAATGCCTGCTGGGTCTGCACCCGCCCCAGGTCCCCGTTGGGGTACTGCACCGAGTAGTCGTTGTTGTGCCGCCAGCGGATCAGCCCCATGGCGTCCTCGCCGCTGAGGGTCTGCTGGCCGGCCTTCAGGTGGATGTGCAGGTCCTGGGCCGGGTCGTCGTAGTCCATGTCAAAGGGCACGTCGAAGTCCACGCCGCCGATGGCGTCCACCAGCTCGCCCACGGCCTCCCACTGGACCACCACATAGAAATCGGGAATGATGCCGGTGAGCTTGCCCACCTCCCGCTTCAGGGCGGTGATCCCCTTCTCCATCTGGGTGTCGGGGTCGCTGCCCTTGTTATAGTTGTACACCGCGTTGAGCCGGTGTCCCGCGCCGGAGTGGCTGCTGTTGATCATGGTGTCCCGGGGCAAACTCATGCCGTGGACCTCCTTGTTCACACTGTCAAAGGTCACAAGGAGCATGGTGTCGGTATTGCCGCCGCCGCCCGTGTCCTGGCCCACCAGAAGGAAGGTGTACACCCCGTCCTTCCGGCCGCTCTTGGCCACGTTGGGCAGCTCGGCCCCGTCGAAGGTCATGTCCCCCTCCTCCGTCGTCACCGTCCCGGAGGGGAGATTGGGAACGGTGGGCAGGGTGATCCAGGCCCGGGCCGCCAGGCAGACGGCAATGGCCAGAACGGCCAGCACCACCAGGAACTGAAACAGGCGGTACCGGATCTTCTGTCCCCGGTCCGGGCCGGACACCCAGGCCCGGTGCTGTCTCCACCAGCCGGCCAGCCCTCCCGAGGACTTCCGGCGGGTTCTGCTTGTCTTACTCTCTCTTTTTCCGCTCATAAGGTCTGTTTACTCCTTCAGCTTCACGCCCTGATCCAGCAGCCACTGTCTGGCCTCCCGCGTATTGGTATGGATGAGATAGCCCCGCTCCTCCATCTCCCGGATGGTGGAGTCCACCCCCAGGAGCATGGCCTGATCCAGGTCGGTGTAGGCCAGCTTCCGCAGCTCCTCCACCCCGTCAAAATCCCGGTTCGGCTCTATGTAGTCCGCCATATACAGGACCTTGTCCAGCAGGGTCATATCCGCCTTGCCGGTGGTGTGCCAGAAAATGGCCTCGTATACCTCATCAGGTTCCCCAAAAACATACTTGGCAATACATGCCCCCGTCTTGGAGTGAAGCAGTTTTACCGCCTGGCGCTCCAAGCTGTCTAATTCAATACCATATTTCTCACACAAATGCAACTGGTCCTCCAGGCCCAGGTATTTGGTGCAATCGTGCAAAATGGCGGCGTGGCGGGCCAGCTCCGGGTCGGCGCCCCAGAATTTGGCCAGCTTGACCGCCTCCTCCTCCACCCCCATCACGTGGGCCACCCGCTTGTGGCGGATCATGGAGTAGGAGCAGGCCCGCAGCTCGGGCAGGTCCAGGCACTTTAAATGCACCTGGGTGCCGTACAAGTGATTCATCAGAATATAACCGTACACAGAGGGGAGCAGGTACTCCCGCCCCTTCCCCCGGACCAGCAGCTCCCGCAGCTGGGTGGAGGACACATCGATCAGGCCGGGCAGGGTAATGGTCACCACGTCGGCGTGGTACTCCCGGGTCAAAAACTCCCGCTGGGGGGCAAAGACCGCCTCCCCGTCCTGCTCGGTCCGGCCGAAGGCGCAGATCTTGGCCAGCCGCAGGATGGTCTTGGCGTCGTGCCACAGGTGGAGGGTCAGAAACATGTCCGTCCCCATGAGCAGCCACAGCTCCGCCTTGGGGTAGCGGCGGCGCAGCTCCTCCAGCGTCTCGGAGGTGTAGCTCTTTCCCTCCCGCTCCAGCTCCAGGGTGGACACCTCCACCACGCCGGGCAGGTCCATGGCGTCGGCCAGCTTTTCCACCATGGCCAGCCGGTGTTCCTGGGAGGGGGTGTTCTCCGGCAGCGCCTTGTGGGGGGGCACCGCCGCCGGCATGAGCAGCAGCTTATCCAGCTTCAGCGCGTCAATGGCCGTCCGGGCCGCCGCCAGGTGCCCCAGATGGGGCGGGTTGTAGGTTCCCCCGTAAATGCCGATTTTCACTGCGCGTTCCCACCTTTGCTTCAAATTTTGTTCCAGCCGTCAGGGCCGCTTTTTCTTGCCCTCCACCAGAACGATCTTGTCCTTTTTATCCTTCTTGTGGCTTGGACGATATAATACAAATTTTGTTCCGATGACCTGCACCACCTCGCTGCGGGTAAGGGGGGCCAGGGCCTCCGCCGCCTCCCGGGCGGACATGAGGGAATTCTCCAGCACCTTGCCCTTGATGAGCTCCCGGGCCTCCAAAGCGTCGTCGGCCTGCTTCACCAGGTTGTCCCCGATGCCGTCCTTGCCCACGATCAGAATGGTGTCGATGCTGTTGGCCAGGCCCCGCAGCTGGGCGCGCTGTTTGCTTGTCAGTTCTTCCATAATAATTTCTAACTCCTGTAATTTAGTGTGTCGGGCGCCGCCCCATTCTTAATTCTTAATTCTTAATTCTTAATTCTTAACTCCTATCTTCCCCGAGGTACTCCTCCAGCTTGACCTTGAAAGCCTCCAGAGCCTTGCCCCGGTGGGAGATGGCGTTCTTCTCCTCGGGAGAGAGCTGGGCGAAGGTCTTTTTCAGGCTGGGGATGAAGAACACCGGGTCGTATCCGAAGCCGCCCTCCCCCATGGGGGCGAAGGCGATGGTGCCGGGGCACTCCCCCCGGGCGGAGAGCACGTCCCCGTTGGGGAAGCAGCAGGTGATGACGGACACGAACTTGGCCGTCCGCGGGGTCTGCCCCCGCATGTTCTCCAGCAGCAGGCGGTAGCGGCCGACGTCGTCCAGCCCCTCCCCGCCGTAGCGGGCGGAGTACACCCCAGGCGCTCCGTTGAGGGCGTCCACGCACAGCCCGGAGTCGTCGGCAATGGCGGGCATGCCGCTGGCCTCCATGACGGCCCTGGCTTTCAGCAGGGAGTTCTCCTCGAAGGTGGCGCCGGTCTCCTCCACCTCCACGTCCACCCCGGCCTCCGCCTCGGAGCAGACCTGAATCCCCAGATGGGACAGGATTTCATTCATCTCCACGAGCTTTTTCTGATTTTTGCTGGCCAGTACCAGTTTCATTCCGCAGCGCTCCCTTCTTTTGCCTCCGCCAGACGGTCCAGCCGGCGGTTGCGGCAGGTTAAAACGATGTCGGTGCTCACCATCAGCACATCCAGGATGTAGACCGCCAGCACATAGGTGACGTTTCCGCCGATAAATTTCCCCGCGATGCCGAAGAGATAGCCCACCACCACGCAGATTTCAAACTGGAGGCTCTTTCCCTTGGCGGTCCGGGATTTCAGGGATTTGGCGATGTTGAAGGGCCAGGAAATCCCGAAACAAATCAGCATGATCGCTTCAAATGCCTGAGCCACGACTCCTCTCTCCCTTCTTCTTACTCCAATACGCTCTTCTGGATGGTCTGGAGCTCCTGAATGCCTTTGGCACACAGCTCCACCAGTTTCTGCTGCTCGGCCAGGGTGAAGGGGCGGCCCTCGCCGGTGCCCTGGATCTCGATGAGGCGGCCCTGGTCGTCCATGACGCAGTTCAGATCCACCATGGCGGAGGAGTCCTCCTCATAGCACAGGTCCAGCATGGGCACGTCGTCCACCACGCCGGCGGAGACGGCGGCCACCATCCCGCTCACCGGCCAGGCGTTCAGCTGCCCGGCCTTCTGCATCTTCTGAAAGGCCAGGATCATGGCCACATAGCCCCCGGTGATGGAGGCGGTGCGGGTGCCCCCGTCCCCCTGGAGCACGTCGCAGTCGATGGTCACATTCCAGGGACCCAGCTTCTTCCGGTCCACCACGGAGCGCAGGGCCCGGCCGATGAGCCGCTGGATCTCGGCGGAGCGGCCGCTGAGCTTCAGCTTGGAGATGTCCCGGCGGGACCGCTCCCGGTTGGCCCGGGGGAGCATGGAGTACTCGGCGGTGACCCAGCCCTCCCCCTCGGGGACGTGGCGGGGCGGCCGGTCCTCCACGCTGGCGGTGCACAGCACGTGGGTATTGCCGCAGCGGATCAGGCAGGAGCCCTCCGCAAACTTGTTTACATTGGGAATGATCTCCACCGGCCGAAGCTGGTCGTTGGCTCTTCCGTCCATACGTGGCATGGCAAAAACTTCCTCTCTCGATTTGATTTTTCTTATTGTACCACAGGTTCCACCGGAAATGTTTGGATAGTATGTGAATTGACCCTTTAAATTTTTCTTAACTTAGTCAAAGGCCGCCATCAGAAGATATTCAGCAGCACGTTGATGACCAGCAATGCCGCGGTCATGCCAAAGCCTCTGAGATTGTCCTTCCGCTGTGCCTCCGGCACATCGCCCCAAAACTTGAAATACTTGAGTTTCATGGTCCCGGACTGAAACCGGGTCCACAGCCAAATGACTACCCAGGCCACCAACAGCCCAAACCAAAGATTTTCCTGCGTCACGTTGTGTCTCCTCCCATTTTCACTTCATTGATATTTCAGGCGGCCAGGAGGCGGCATACGGCCTCCTCACAATTCTTCCTCCCTGGGCGCGGAATCGAACTACTCCCGTCCCCGGCAAATTGTCCATTGTCCATTGTCCATTCAAATAAGCGCTTCCGCAAACTCCATGGCATCAAAGGGTTTCAGGTCGTCCACGCCCTCGCCCACGCCGGCGTATTTGACAGGCACGCCCAATTCCTTGGCGATGGCGATGGCAATGCCCCCCTTGGCGGTGCCGTCCAGCTTGGTGAGGACGATGCCGGTGATGCCGGCGGCCTCTTTGAACTGCTTGGCCTGGATGAGGCCGTTCTGCCCCGTGGTGGCGTCCAGCACCAGCAGGGTCTCCCGGGCGCAGCCGGGCAGTTCCCGGTCGATGACCCGGGAAATTTTATTCAGCTCGTTCATCAGGTTCTGCTTGTTGTGGAGGCGGCCGGCGGTGTCCACCAGCATCACGTCGGTGTTCCGGGCCTTGGCGGCGGTGGCCGCGTCAAAGACCACGGCGGCGGGGTCCGCCCCCTCGTGCTGCTTGACGATCTCCACCCCGGCCCGGTCCGCCCAGATGGTGAGCTGGTCGGCGGCGGCGGCCCGGAAGGTGTCGGCGGCGCAGAAGAGGACTTTTTTCCGCTCCCGGCGCAGCTGATAGCCGATCTTGCCGATGGTGGTGGTCTTGCCCACCCCGTTCACCCCGATGAACAGCACCACCGAGGGCCGGGTGGACAGGTCCAGCGCCGGGTCCCCCGCGTTCAGGGCGTCAGCCACACACCGGCACATGCAGGCGCGGGCCTCCTCTATCGTCTTGATGCGCTCGTCCTTCACCCGGCGGCGCAGTTCCTCCACCAGCTCCAGGGTGGTGTCCATCCCCGTGTCCGCCAGGATCAGGGACTCCTCCAGTTCGTCGTAGAAGTCGTCGGTGAGCTCCGAGCCGAAGCTGGAAAAAATGTTGATCTTTTTCAGTTTGTCAAAAAAGCCCATGGTCTCGTTCCTTCCTCAAAAAATGGTGTTCTCTGTGCCGCACACCGGGCACTTGGGATAGTCGCAGTCGTAGCGCACGCCGCAGTTTGGACAGGTCACCTGGGCCAGGTCTCCCGCCGGACCCTCGTCCTGCTCCTCAAAGGCGTCCCCCTTGAAAAACTCCAGCTTCCCGCAGCCGGAGCACTGGAGGATGGCCACATCCAGGGCTCCGGCCAGCAGATTGCCCCAGTCCCCGGTGAACAGCCCGGTTTTGCCCAGCTGCAAGTGCTCCCGTCTCAAAAAAACCATATCCTGGCCGCAGCGCAGACAGCTCAGCTTTTTCTCCATGTGATCTCCCTCCTATACCTCAATCTGCTCCCTATATTCAGCTTTTTAAAAAGCCTATATCAGTCGCTTTCTTTCTTCCAGTCGATCTTCGCGCCGCAATTTGAGCAGTATTCCCCAGGATATTTTCCCAGCCAAGTGCCGCACTTGGGACAGCGAAGCAAAAGCACGTCCATCACAAGACCGACCACAATCAGGAATACCCCAGCGCCCCCCAAAAATTGTCCATGTCGTATAATCGCCAACAGAAGTCCTACCCCTATCACTGCAATGATCAAATATTGTCTTTTCCGCAATGGCATAGTGCTCACTCCTCTACGCCTCAACCTGCTCCCCGCAGTAGGGACAGAACTGGCCCCACTGGAAGGAGGAGGGCAGGCCCTCGCCGCAGAAGGGGCAGAAGCTGGGGGCGGGCTGGATGGAACCGGCATCCTCCGGTGCGGAAGACGCCTCCGGCTCTTGGACCATCTGGCTTCCGTCTCCGTCCACCTGGGCGCTCTGGCTGGAGGAGACGCCGCCATGCTGGGCGCTTACCATCCCCAGCCCGGCAAATACCGCCTGCACCCCGATTACACAGACAATCAGCAGGGCAACCATCCCCACAACAGATAAAATCGCGCGCTTTCTCTTGTCATTCATGGCTGTCTCTCCCGTTCTTCCTGGTAATACTCGTCCTGTGTCCATCGGGCGGGGTTGGTCTCGATATAGGTCCAGTGGTTCAAAAAATCGTTGTCGCCCCGGATGATGTGGTCGTGGTAGCCGGATTGCCAAAGCTTTGCCCCAGGTTGTCCAATCATCCCATTCCACCGCCGCGTTGTCAATGATTTCAACGTCCCCAGAACCTGCATCAACGTAGGGCGGGGGCTTGCCCCCGCCGTATCTTCTTGCAGGCAGATCAATGCATGAATATGATTGGGCATGATCACATATTTTTCTATCCAAACAGACGGATATCGTACCATAAGGGCCGTCAATTCTTCTTCCACCAGCCTGCCGCATACGGTGAGCCGGGGGGCGGCGGGGGCAAGCCCCCGCCCTACCATTTCCGCCCCTACGACACGCGGCAGCACAATTTGCGACAAGATACACCTGCGATTTTGAGTGCAGATAATCACAAAATATATGCCATTCCGGCTGTAATCATAATTTTTCAGCCGCACATGCTTTCGCTTGGGATAATCCACATCCATCCCCGCCTCACCTGATATTCAGTTCTTTCTCCACATCGTTCAGGTTGATGGTGAGCATGCGGGACACGCCCTGCTCCTTCGTCGACGCAAAGTTCACTCCGCTCCCAACGCCCTGGCGGGCATTGGTCGCTCCATTTCCTTGCGTCTCCTCTCCCCACCCGACCCGCTGCGCTGGGCTCGGGCGGGGGCCCCGTATGCAGGAGCAGGGATCGTCTTCTTTATCGAATATTCAGCTCTTTTTCCACATCATTGAGGTTAATGGTGAGCATGCGGGACACGCCCTGCTCCTGCATGGTCACGCCATACAAGACGTCGGCCTCCTCCATGGTGCCGCGGCGGTGGGTGATGACGATGAACTGGGTTTTATCGGACATGGAGCGCATATACCGGGCGAAGCGGACCACGTTGTTGTCGTCCAGGGCGGCCTCGATCTCGTCCATGACCACGAAGGGGGTGGGGCGCACCTTCAAAATGGCGAAATACAGGGCGATGGCCACGAAGGCCTTCTCCCCGCCGGACAGGAGGGAGAGCACCTTCAGCGCCTTGCCGGGGGGCTGCACCTTGATCTCGATGCCGCAGTTGAGGATGTCATCCGGGTCCTCCAGCTCCAGGGCGGCCCGGCCGCCGCCGAAGAGCTCCTGGAAGGTCTGCTGGAACGCCTGGTTGATGTTCTCAAACTCCCGGGCGAAGATGGTCTTCATCTCCCCGGTGATCTGGGCGATCACGTCCTCCAGCTCCTTCTTGGCGGTCTCCACGTCGTCCCGCTGGTCGGTGAGGTAGGTGTACCGCTCGTTGATCCGCTGGAACTCCTCGATGGCCCCCACGTTCACATTGCCCAGGGCGGAGATGTGCTTTTTCAGCTCGGCGATGCGGCGGCTGGCCTTGGGCGCCGACTCGATCTCCACCCGCTGGAGCTTGGCCGCCTCGTGGGAGAGCTCGTAGGTCTCCCACAGCTTGTCCAGCAGCTGCTTCTCCTCCAGGGAGGCGGCCACCTTCTTCTGCTCCAGGCGTGAGGCCTCGCCGCTGATGGCCAGCAGCTCCTTGTTCTTCTCCTGGCCCTCCCGGGTGGCCTTCACCCGCTCTCCCTCCAGGGCCATTTTCTCCTGGTTCAGCTGGGCGATATTCTGGTTTTGTTCCTCGTTCTCCCGGCGCAGCTGGGCCAGGCTGGCCTCCTTCTCCCCGATCTCCCGGGTGAAGGCCTCGTTTTTCTCCTCATAGTCGCCGATGAGGGCCCGGCTCTGCTCCTGATCCCCGGCGATGTCGCTGCGTAAGCTCTCCAGCTCCTCCAGCCCTTTGCTGGTGGCCTCCCGCTCCGCCTCCAGGGCGGCCAGGGCGGCGTTCAGCTCGGAGAGCTCCTGGGTCAGCTTCAAGGACCGCTCCTGCAGGTCGCTCTGGCCCCTGGCCTTGCCCTCCGCCTCGCTCTTCAGGGCGGCGGCCTCCCCCTCCAGCTCCTGGATGCGTTCCCGGGCGGCCTGGGTGTCCTTCTCGATCTCCTGGGAGCGCTGTTTCAGCTGCTCCAGTTCGGCCCGCTGGCCCTCCTGTTGGCGCTCCAGGTCGGAGAGGACGCTCTTGCACAGGTTCTGTTCCCCCTGGGCCTTCAGAATGGCGTCCTCCCACTCTCGCAGCTGGCCCTGGGCGGTCTCCATCTCATAGGAGGCGGCCTCCGCCTCCCGGCTGGCGCTCTCCAGGTCCCGGGCGGCCTGGGCAAGCTGCTCCTTCAGCCCCTGGGCCTGGGTGTTCAGCCGCTCCAACTCGTTGGCCCGGCTCAGGATACCCGCCGAGCGGCTGGCGGAGCCGCCGGTCATGGAGCCCCCGGGGTTGAGCACCTGTCCGTCCAGCGTGACGATGCGGAACTTATAGCCGTACTTCCGGGCGGCGGCGATGGCCGCGTCCAGGTCCTCCATCACCACCACCCGGCCCAGCAGGTTGGAGAACACATTCCGGTACCTGGGGTCGAACTTCACCAGCTGGTCGGCCACCCCCACAAAGCCGGGCTCCCGCTGGAGGCTGCCCGCCTCCCGCAGGTCGTAGGGCCGGATGGAGCTCAGGGGCAGGATGGTGGCCCGGCCGCCGTCCCGGCGCTTTAAATACTGGATGACGGCCTTGCCGTCCTCCTCCCGGTCCACCACGATGTTCTGCATGGCGCCCCCCAGGGCGGTCTCGATGGCCACGGTGTACAGGTCGGGCACGTGGATGAGCCCGGCCACCGGCCCGTGGATGTTCCGGAGGCTGCCCCGGTCGGCCTCCCCCATCACCAGCTTCACCGCCTTGGAGTAGCCCTCCCGGTCCTTCTCCATCTCGGTGAGCATTTTAATGCGGGAGGCCAGGGCATTCTCATCCATCCGCAGGCGGGTGTGGCGCTCCTGGGCCTGGGCGGCCTTCTTTTTCCGGCTCTCCAGCCGCAGGGAGTAGCCGGAGATCACGTTCTGGACGCTGTCACGCTCCTCCCGGGCCTGCTTCAGCTTCTTGTCCGCCTTCCCCAGGTCGGTGCGGGCAAAGTCCAGCCGTTCCTCCAGGCCGCGCAGCTCCTGGCGCACCGCCTCGTCCCGGTCCAGCACCTCCTGGGCGGCGGCGGCCAGGGCGGAGAGGAGAGCCTTGGCCTGGTGGGCGTCGGCGGTCTTGGTGGCCTCCTGCCCCCGCAGCGCCTCCAGCTCCTGGGCCAGGGTGCCGGCCGTGCGTAAAGCCTCCTGGGCCTTCTGGTTCTGCTCCTCCGCCCGGCGGCGGGTGTCGGTCAGCTGCTTCTCGATCTCGCTCAGCCGGGCGGCGCGCTCGGCGATCTGCCCGGATAAACTGTCCTGGCGGCCCTCCCGCTGCTCCAGTTCCTCCCGGATGCGGGCGGTGTTCTCCAGGTTGTGCTGGATGCTGCTCTTGAGCACGGCCACCGACGACTCCAGCTCCCGGATGGTGGCCTCCCGGCTCTGGATGGCAAAGCGCAGCTGGTCGGCCTGGACCTCCTTGTCCCGCATCTGCTCGGAGAGCTTTTCCGCCTGGGCGAAGCGCTCCTCCACCGCCCGCTCGGCCTCCTCCTTCTGGCGGACGGCCTCTTTGTAGTCGGTCTCCAGCTTGATGTTGTTCACCCGGATGCGCTCCAGGGTGTCCAGCCACACGGAGATCTCCAGCCCCCGCAGCTCGTCCCGGAGCACCAAAAACTTCTTGGCCTTCTCGCTCTGCTCCCGGAGAGGCTCCACCTGGAACTCCAGCTCGGCGATCTTGTCGTTGATGCGCACCAGATTCTCGTCGGTGCGCTCCAGCTTCCGCTCGGCCTCCTCCTTCCGGTGGCGGTAGCGGGAGATACCGGCGGCCTCCTCAAAGACCTCCCGGCGGTCGGCGGACTT
>ERZ1643250.2362-NODE-2362-length-14323-cov-73.681245_pt1 | contig 14323 bp, 15 predicted proteins | sample MGYA00579262_ERZ1643250 | MGnify/ENA primary metagenome ERZ1643250 (study PRJEB29033, sample SAMEA4952265) | chicken gut metagenome | biome: Broiler Chicken; feature: Gastrointestinal Tract; material: Caecum | place: Ireland | collected 2018 | study: Broiler...
TAAAACGAATGATAAAGTATATGGGATGACGCCTCCAGGCGTCTTTTTTCTTGCCATTTTTCAACAAACAGCAAATCTGAAACAGATTTATCTGTACGATTCCGCTATTTGTCAACAGCTCCATTTTGAATCCGACTACTTCATCCTCGTAAAGTTTGGACAGCAACTCTACCATGCTGCGCAAGTTGGATCAAGTTATCATTTTGATAACTTGATTTTGAGAGCACGGTTGTCTCGGTTACTAGACTTATAATCAAGTGCTCAAAATGAACACTTGATTTTTATGGGGCTCAGGTTGAGCACCACCACATCAGCAATCGAAAACATCCACCTATCCAAAAGAAAGGAGTCTGTACTATGCCCGTCACCAATACGATTGAATTGCCAAAAAGGAGGGCCGCCATTGAGCCAACCACAATACGCCATCATGCGCTTCGCCAAGTACAAGGGGCCGGAGATCACCAACATCGAGGCCCATAACGAGCGCAGAAAAGAGAAGTACGCCAGTAACCCCGATATTGACCTCTCCCGAAGCAAGCATAACTTCCACCTGATCGAGCCTTCCCAGCGGTACCGGGCCGAGGCCGAGCGGCAGATCAGTGCCGCCGGCTGCCGCACCCGGAAGGACAGCGTCCGGCTGGTAGAAGTCCTGTTCACCGCCACACCGGAATTCTTTCAGGGCAAGAAGCTGCCCGAAATCCAGCGGTATTTTGAAGAAGCACTCCGCTTCCTGGAACAGTATCAAGCCAAAGAGACAATCATTTCTGCTGTGGTGCATATGGACGAGAAGACGCCCCATATGCACCTTTCCTTTGTCCCCTTGACGCCAGACGGCCGGCTCAGTGCCAAGGAAATCGTGGGCAATAAAAAGAAGCTGAGTTGGTGGCAGGACAAGTTCTGGGAGCACATGGTCGTCAAATACTCCGACCTGGAGCGCGGCGAGAGCGCCAGCCAGACAGGCCGCGACCATATCCCGCCCCGTATCTTCAAGGAGATGACCCGCCTGACCAAGCAGCGCCAGAAGCTGGATCAGTTGCTCACAGGCATCGGCCCTCTGAACGGCAAGAAGCGGGCCGCTGAGATTTCCGAATTGCTGGACGGCTATATCCCGGCCGTGGAGAAGATGCGGACCCAGCTGAAAAAGTACAGTACAGCCTTCACCAGTACCAAGGTTGAGAATGAAAAACTCAAGAAGAAAAACAAAAAGCTCTCAGAGTCCCTGGATGAGGCAACTCACGAGAGCGTTCTGAAGCAGCTGAAAGATGCCAAGCTTCAGAGGGAGTATCAGGAGGCTCTCGCGATTCTGGAGCGGATTCCGCCGGAAATTGTTGCGGCCTATAAAATTGGGCCCAGTGTAGAAAGGAGTGTCCATCATGGTTGATGAATGGAGTGGGTTTGCAGATCTGATGGCTAACCTTATCGCAAAATATGCCACTGTGCTCGATCTCGATAGCCTTCCAGATCCTGAAATCAAGCTTTCGGATTTTCCTGATTACGAATCAGGCGAAAATTCATTTGATAACGTTGAAAAGAAGTTATCTGCATGATATAATAATCATGGTATGAGTGTCCAAACTTCACTTCGGGACAACCTCCTGAAGTGGAGTCCATATGAAAAGTGAGGCAGCGTTATGAGTCGACAAAAATAAAGGTATACACCTATACCCGCGTATCCACTGCCATGCAAGTCGATGGTTATTCGTTGGATGCCCAAAAGTCACGAATGAAGGCCTACGCGGATTTCAATGACTATGAAATTGTAGGCCAATATGAAGATGCTGGTAAGTCCGGCAAATCCATTGAAGGCCGTGCCGCATTTACCCGGATGATGGATGATATTAAGTCCGGAAAAGACCAAGTTTCCTATGTTCTTGTTTTCAAGCTCTCCCGGTTTGGCAGAAATGCGGCCGATGTCCTCTCTTCCCTGCAAGTCATGCAGGACTTCGGGGTTAACCTGACTTGTGTGGAAGACGGCATAGATTCATCCAAAGATGCCGGCAAGTTAATGATCTCTGTCCTCTCAGCAGTCGCTGAGATTGAGCGCGAAAACATTCGCGTCCAAACAATGGAAGGCCGCATCCAAAAAGCCCGTGAGGGCAAATGGAATGGCGGATTTGCTCCTTATGGCTACAAACTGGTCGAGGGCCAGCTTGTAATCAATGAGGAAGAAGCCGAGGCAATTCGTGTCATCTTTGACCGCTATGTGAATACCTCTGTTGGTGCGAACGGCATCTCAAAATATTTGGAAGATCACGGAATTCGAAAAATCCAGCGTCAAAACGGGACAACTCCCCTTTTCAATTCCCATTTAATCCGAATGATCCTGAAGAATCCCGTCTATTGTGGCAAAATCGCCTATGGACGCCGAAAGACAGAAAAGGTCCGTGGAACGCGCAACCAATATCATCTTGTGGAACAGGACAATTACCTTCTGGTTGATGGCTTGCATGAACCGATTGTTTCTGAAGAAATTTGGCAGGAAGCACAGGTGAAGCTGCTTGCCCAGGCGAAGAAATACGAAAAGGTCAATCCACCAGCCAATAACCATGTGCATCTTCTCTCTGGAATCGTGAAGTGTCCCATTTGCGGGGCCGGCTTATACGGCAACAAAAGTATTAAGTATAAAAAGGACGGCAGTAAGTACAAAGATTTCTATTATTACGGCTGCAAACATCGTAAGATGCAGGACGGGTATAAATGTACCTTTAAGAAGCAGATTCAAAAGGAGCTGTTGGACGATGCAGTAGCAGAGGTCATTATTAAGCTCGTAAGTAATCCAAACCTCGCGCGCACAGTGCAGGCAAAAATCAACATGAAAGTTGATACTTCTGCTATCGAGCAGGAAATCGCCAACCATGAGAACAAACTGAGGCAGTTCTATTCTGTCAAATCCAAATTGATAGAAGAAATCGATTCTCTTGACCCCGATGATCGCCACTATATCCAAAGGAAGGCCGACCTTGACGACCGTCTCTATCGGATGTATGATAAGATCGAAGATGAGGAGACCAAGCTCGTTGCATCAAGAGCGAAAAAGAAGTCTATTGAAGCAGACAAGATGACTGCCGATAACATTTACAAAATACTCATCTACTTCAAAGACCTGTATGCAACCATGACTCCAGAGGAACGCCGGGCCGTCATGGAGGAGCTCATTTCCGAGATTCAAATCTATGATGACCGCCAGTCTAACGGACAATGGCTCAAGTCGATCGTCTTTAAACTCCCCATCCTCTCGGAGCCCATCGATATAGGTTTGGACAACGGCACCCATATGGAAGCGGTCATTTTGCTTGGCAAGTAAACCCTGTGCGCAGGGAGAAAATCCCCAAATCGAGGGAATGCCAGCCCATCCGAGGCGCTTCATCTCCAATAGAACTTTCTGTTCAGCAATCCCCCTTATCCCCTATTCACTCCGTCTGTATTTGTCTGCCCAGCGTGCTCCTGTCCAGCTTAACAGGACCACGCTGGGCTTTTGTTTATTTTTGTTAAAAAGGGATGCGGGCGAACCGCACCTGCCCCGGCTGTCCACCCCCCTTTAGGCACAAAAAAGCTGCCGCGACATCACACGGCAGCCAGGGGCCTATGCTCTTTTCAATTGTTTTCGTTCATCTTATCAGGTATTAGGTGCGGACGGTTTCCTTCAGGCAGTTTCTCTGGATGTAATTGGAAAAGATCTCAATGAACTGCACCGCCGACGGCTGGCCGTGCAGCGGGTATCCCGCGATGTGTTCCAGCTTGGCGGGATCTGCTTTCCACGCGATGCCGGAAAGCGTGCGGATGTTGCTTTCCACCGATCTGGGCTGCAGGCCGTATTCCTCGGCAATGACGGCATAGACCTGCTTGTGCACCGCCTGGATGTCGTCCGGCCTTTCGAGGATGAGCTCGACCGCGCGGGCCAGCTGCGCACAGCCGGTATAGTTGTTGGCGATGCCAAACGGCCGCAAAAGATCGGACAGGACGCTTTTTATATTCATGATGGATGACCTCCTTTTTACATCCTGGGCAATAGGCCCTCTACCATCATAAATCGAAACGCGCGCGTTGTGCGATTTTTCGTGAAAATCCGTTAAAATGCGTTAAATTATATATTTTCGCATCGGTCTCCAGCAAGGTCGGGCGAAAAAACATTTGACAAATCCAGGAAAATGTGTATAATCATTTTCAGGTTGAAAACAAAGGCGTTTTGCCCCTCAACAAAAAGGGGGCAGAACGCCTTTTTCTTTTACCTGCGGGTAAGACGATTGGAACGGGAGGAGATCAGATGATAAAACTGGACCATGTAAACAAATATTTTGGGGATCTTCATGTGTTAAAGGACGTCAGCCTTGAGGTCAAGGAGGGCGAAAAGCTGGTCATCATCGGGCCGTCCGGCTCCGGCAAGTCCACAACGGTGCGGTGCATGAACTTTTTGGAGGAGCCTACCAGCGGCCACGTCTACATCGACGGCCGGGAGCTGACCCACAAAAACAAGACCCACCTCGTGCGGGAGACCACCTCGATGGTGTTCCAGCAGTTCAATCTTTACCCCCATATGACGGTGCTGAAAAATCTGACCCTGGCGCCCATCAAGCTGCACCATAAGAGCAAGGCTGAAGCGGAACAGACCGCCTTCCACTATCTGGAAGTGGTGGGCCTGGTGGACAAAGCCCACGCTTACCCCACTACCCTTTCCGGCGGCCAGCAGCAGCGCATCGCCATTGCCCGGGCCCTGTGCGCCCAGACCAAGATCATCCTGTTCGACGAGCCCACTTCGGCTTTGGACCCTGAAACCATTCAGGAGGTGCTGGATGTGATGATCCGCCTGGGCCGCGAAAAGAGCATCACTATGGTGGTGGTGACCCACGAGATGGGCTTTGCCCGGCAGGTGGCCGACCGGGTGGTGTTCATGGCCGACGGCCAGATCATCGAGTCGGGGACGCCGGAACACTTCTTCACCAACCCCCAGAACGAGCGGGTCAAGCAGTTCCTGGGCAAAATCATACGCTGAAATAGTTCTTTGAGCAGAAGGCCCTGCCGGCCCCTGCTTTGAGATATACACCATAGAGGGAGGATATCCGTTATGAAACACAAATTCAAAACCCTGCTGGCAGGCGCGCTGTCCTTGATGATGCTCACAGCCTGCGGCGCATCCAGCAGCTCCACCGCCACTTCGGTGAGCACTTCGCCGTCCGGCGCCGGCAGCACCGCCGCCTCCGACACCGCATGGCCCGAGGACGTGCAGGAGATCGTGGACCGCGGCGTGCTGCGGGTCGGCGTCAAGAACGCGGTGCCCGGCTTCGGTTATCAAGACCCCCTGACCGGCGAATACAGCGGCATGGAGATCGACCTGGCCAATCTGGTGGCCGATTATCTGGGGGTGGAGACCGAGTTCACGACCGTCACGGCGGCCACCCGCGGCGAGCTGCTGGATTCGGGCGATATCGACTGCGTGCTGGCCACCTTTACCATCACCGATGAGCGCAAGCAGACATGGGACTTTACCACGCCCTATTACACCGACGCCGTCACCGTGCTGGTGGAGGATTCCAGCGGCATCACCAGCCTGGCCGATCTGGTAGGCAAGACGGTGGGCGTATCTTCCGGCTCCACTTCCGCCCGGGAACTGGTGCGGGCCATGGTGGACCAGGGCCTGGTGAGCGGCGACAATTTCGACCCCGACACCTTTGATGCGACCACCTGGACCGAGGGCGTCGCCTTCCACCAGTACGACGACTACCCCACGATCTCCACGGCCCTGAGCGCCGGCGAAGTGGACGCCTTCTGTGTGGACCGCTCCATCCTGGCCATCTACAAGACGGAGGGCCGCTCCTACATTCAGGACGAGTTTGCGCCCCAGGAATATGGCATCGCCACCACCAAGGGTTCGGGCCTGTCTGAGGTGTGCGAAGATCTGGTCACCACCTGGTTGTCGGACGGCACCATTGACGGACTGATCGCCGAATACGGCCTGTAAGACTTTTTGCCGGACGCCGGCAGCGGGCAAATGCCCCCGGTGCCCGGCTTTTTATCAAAGGACAGGGCTGCGGCCGCCGCCCTGTCTTTTGGTAAGAACGGAACAACGGAAGGAGAATATCTATGGGAGGATTGTTTTCGCCGCAGGCATGGGCCACAGTGTGGGCCTACCGGGCTACGTTTTTACACGGCCTGAGCAACACCATCCAGCTGGCCGTTGTGGGGCTGGTTCTGGCACTGGTGCTGGGCATGATCTTCGGCCTGTTTTCCACCAGCGGCAAAAAGCCCCTGGCGGCTCTGGCCAGGGTATACGTTGAGTTCATCCAGAACACGCCGCTGCTGCTGCAGATGTGCTTTCTCTATTATCTGCTGGCCTTTTCAGGCAACAGCATCGGCATCCTGCCCACCGGCATGATCGCTCTGGGAGTCTACCACGGGGCTTATATGTCCGAGGTGATCCGCGCCGGCATCCAGTCCATCCCCAAGGGACAGTCGGAAGCGGCGCAGGCCCAGGGCTTTGGCTATTTGGGGCGGATGTACTATATCATTCTGCCCCAAAGCATCAAGATCATCCTGCCGCCCATGGTCAACCAGGTGGTAAACCTGATCAAGAACACCTCCTGCCTGTACATCGTCGGCGGCGCCGATCTCATCTCGGTGACGTATAATTTTGTCACCGGCGTCAACACCGGCGGCGCCTATGCGCCGGCTTACATCGTCAGCGGACTGCTGTTCTTTATCGTCTGCTTTCCCCTGTCCACCCTGGCCAGCGTATGGGAGACCGCCCTCAAAAAGCGGGACGCCCATACCACGGCAGCCGCCCGGGCCAAGTGACAGAAAGCGTCTCATGGAATGGCATATGCAAGAAAGGAGAACAACGACATGGATACTTGGAAGGCGAGCCTGTCCATCCTGCAAAATCCGGCGGTGATGCTTTACCTGCTCAAGGGGGTGGCTTTCACTTTAGTGATCTCGGTGGTGGCGGTGGCGCTGGGCCTGCTGCTGGGCTCGGTGTTGGCTCTGGCCCGCAACTACTGCAACCGGGGCCCGATGCGGGTGTGCAAATGGCTGGCGGTGGGCTACATCGAGCTGTTCCGCAACACGCCGCTTCTGCTGTGGATCTTCATCTGCCTGGTCTTTTTCCCGGTGCCGGACGTCCTTTCCCGCCGGATGTTCGGGCTTTCCTCGGTGGAAGTCAAACTGATGTTCAAGGCGGCGGTGGCGCTGATCCTGTTCACCTCCTCGGTCATCGCCGAAATCGTCCGGGGCGGGCTGAACGCGGTTTCTCAGGGCCAGTTTGAGGCGGGCCATTCCCAGGGGTTCAGCACCGTGCAGATCATGGTCTACATCGTGCTGCCCCAGGCCTACCGCAGCATCATCCCTACCCTGCTCAGCCAGGTCATCACCACCATCAAGGATTCCTCCTACCTGGCCAATGTGGCCGTCATCGAGCTGATGGCCCGCATCAAGCAGATCATGAGCGCCGCCGGGCAGTACAACGGCCTTGGCACCACCAATGTGTCGGATGTGTTTGTGTTGTTTGGCTTTGCCTGTGTGATCTATTTTGTCATCAATTTCGCACTGTCCTGCCTGGTGCGCTATGTGCAGAAGCATAAACTCCAGGCCCGGCCCTCAGCCGCCTGAACCCTTGGGAGGAAATGCCATGAAGCAGTATGTCATCACCATCTCGCGCCAGTTCGGCAGCATGGGCCGCTCCATCGCCCAGGCCCTGGCCCAACAGCTGAACATCGACTTTTACGACCGTGACATTGTGGAGGAGACTGCCCGCCGGATGGGCCTGCCGGTGTCGGTCATCAGTGACACCGAGGAAAACGCCAAGTCGGTCTATTTCCGCCGCATCTACCCCTTGGGCATGGGGGTGCCCAACCTGCGGGACGAAATTTTCCTGGTGCAGAAAAACATCATCCGGGACCTGGCGGCCAAGAGTTCCTGCATCGTGGTAGGCCGCTGCGGGGGCAGTATCCTGGCGGATATGCCTAACCGCCTGGGGGTCTATGTATATGCCCCCTACAGCCAGCGGCTGCAAAACTGTACCCAGAAGCTGGGCATGGACGAAGCCACCGCCCGCCGGATGATCCGGGAAGTGGACCGCGCCCGGGAGCTCTATCACCGGCGCTACTGCCCCGAAGTCAAAGACGTCTTTACCGACCACGACCTGATGCTGGACAGCAGCCGTTTTGGCGTCGAAGGCTCTGCCAGCCTGTTGGCCCACATTGCCCAAACGCTGTTCGAAACGTAGCGGCACGGGCGCAAACCTATTATCTCATTTCTGCCATGCAAACAATTCCAGTATCCTCTGTCCTGTAAAACGCAAACAGGCCGGCCATTCGTGTGGCCGGCCTGTTTGTGTTTTTTCGCCGCGTCCGTTCATCCATCCCTTTGCAGCGATGGACCTTAACGGCCTTTCCCGAGGAAAAATCCCCGAACGTCTTGTGTTCATGTGGCTTTTGTACTATCATAAACGCAGCGGATTTTCCGTTTTTCCACCCGTTCATTTTATGCTCGTACCGAGAGCAGCGCAAAAGCCTTTTTTCAGTGCTGGCCTGTTCCGGTTTCGGGCTTTGGTATGGCGCTGCCTCCATTGGCCGCAGTCGTCAAATTGGAGCAGCAGTAAAATATGCGGGTAAAAGGTTCGGCTTACCGTCCCAACGATTGGTCGCTGCAGGGACCGGTCGATCCCCAGGAGCAGGCGGCATGGTATCAGGCTTTGTTTGCGGCTTGCGCAGCCCGTCCCTGGTTTGGAGGCACGGCGCTCTGGGACTAGCCGTTAAAGGGTCAGGAAAAAACGAACCGCTACGCCTTTGTGGGGATGCCCGCACAGGAGGTCATCCGCACATACTACAGCGGGAAGGCAAAATAAAAAGGATAAACGGTTCTGCACGGACAGTTACGGCGCCGCCCCCGGAAAAAATCATCACTCATTCCGGCCACCTCTGGCCTACCCCTATACCAAAAACGCCTCCTGTTCAATGCTGACGCCGTATTCCAGAATAGCCTCGCCAGCTGCCTGAAAAAGCGGAAACTCTCCAGCATCCAGCGCTGCTCTTAGTTTGCTCAGATAGGCCGTATCTCTCTTGAGACCGTTTGCGCGGTGGACTTCAACATCCTCCACCGACATTCGCATAGGTTCAAGTCCAGGAAATATCTGCTGTAACTGCTCGAACATTCGAAATCCACCCAGATCAATATCTGCCCAGAACGAAACGTTGACGTTCTTCGGCAGGCAGGCCGCGATTTTGGCAAAGAGTTTCCTTTTCTGTGGACTTAGAAAACCGCCGTGGCAGACCGCCAGTTCGCTGGCACGCCGTTCACTGGCAATATATTCATCGTAATTCGTCTTATTTTCGATAAAAGTCACCGCATCCACTTTGCTCAGATCCAGCGCTGTGATATGATCGACCAAGGTACTGGGCAGGGCAAGGCCGCAGGAGGTAGCAGCCGCAAGGTCGATCGTCCCAGCTGCCGTCTCCACTATGCAAGGCCCTGACAATTCATAAAGCTCTGGCCGGGCATAGATCCCCATAAAAGCAAGCTGTTCTCGAATGCCAAGTTCACCTTGTTCGCATGCTTCAGAGAGGGCGGAGTCGTATTGCCGTGCTTCCCGAAGAAAACGGTCCCGTACTTCCCGTTCAAAAAATTTGCTGTCTCGATAGCACCGACTGCTGAACGCCCGCATGGTGATCGTTTCGCCGCCGAGCGCGTCATAAACCGCAAAGGCTGTCAGCAGCGCATCGAGCTGGGTGGGTTCCTGTCTACAGTAAGCCGGGACTACATATCTTTCCCGCGCCCGCGCGCATAGATCGTCTCGCCATGCTGTGATCCAACCGACGCTCACCGCTCCCAATCGTTCTTTGACTCTGGCTGCCACAGTTTCGGCCCGTTCTTTTGGATGCAGACGTCCCACTGCGCGGTAGCACTCCATGACATGGTTCAAATTGAGGATCACCCGCGACAATACCGGCCGCTCCTTTATCCACTCGAGCGAAACGAGGCCCTGCAACTCCAGTTCTCTGGCCGCAGCATTCCATTCATCGCGGACGCTGGCATTTTCATAGTCATACTCCGGGAACTCTTTTTTATCCACCCGCAGCATGACCCGCCGGGTAGAAACATCTGGGTGATAAAGATGAACACTCTGTTCATACTTGTCCAAGAGCCGTTCGAGGATCAGCTTTTGTTTCATGCCTGCGGCACTTCCTTTCCCCAATCGAGGACCCACATCCGATATTTTTCCTTGTTCACAAGCAGGGTCTTATCGGCCAGCGGCATAATGTCCGACAACTTATCCGGCGGGGTACAGATGATGGCCTGCAGCCCCATCTTGCGCAGCAGACGGACACTTTCTACAATGCGGTCGCTGTCCATTTTATTGAATGCTTCATCGAACATCACTAGACGGACTGTGTTGTTGGCAAGCCCCGATGGGTTATTGACCTGATACATCTGAGCGAAGGAAGCCAGTACCGCTATATAAAACGGTGTCTGAGTCTCGCCGCCCGATTTCGTGTTCAACGTCTGTGACAGCAGTTGTTTGGAGCCGTTTTGGTCTGTGGTCTCCAGATCGAACTTCAAATAGGTGCGGAAGTCAGTAAATTTTTCAATATTTTGTTGCAGTTCACTTTGCTTTCGGGCGTTGAGCTGGGTGTCGTCGGACATCGTGATCTGGTCAAACAGTGTCTGGATCAAATCGCCATATTTTTGTTGAAAAGGCAGAGCAAACAATCCCGCGTCCCCTTCCATCAACTCCGGGGCCATGATCATATCGTAATAATCCGCGTAGTCCGGGTTGCGCCCCACCTTAAATTGATAGCGGTCTGTCCCGAACTGCGCCTGCTTGAGTGCCTTGTTGAGGCTGCGCACCTGTTCCTGCACCTGGTCGATGCTGGATTTCAGCTTGGCCAAAAAATCATTCTGGAACTGTTCCATTGCACTTTCTCGCGCGGCCTTGATCTTTTCGCGGTACCGTGGCAGTTCGCTCTCCTCTAAAAGGAGCTGAACAGATTATCATTGTAAGTGCAACAGGGAAAATAAAATAGACAGCATAGCCGTCTTTGTGTAAAATGAAGCTACCACACACCAAGTCACACAAAGGAGAAAGCTATGCTGTCTTATAATCATTTTACACTAGATGAGAGAAAATATCTACAGGAACTTTTGAGCCAGGGCTACAGCATGAGGAAAATCGCCGGCTTTTTAGGCAGAAGTCCTTCGTCTGTCAGCAGAGAGATTCAGAGGAACCGTACTCGCAGACATCCAAAGAACAAGCCGGATAACCGCTACTGGTACCACCATTGGCGGGCCCAGATCCTTTATACTGTCCGCAAAAAACAGTGCGGCAAGTCCAGGAAAACGCTGCAGCCTGGCACTTTTGTGTACTGGTATGTTGTCGAAGGATTGAAACGTTTTTGGAGCCCGGAGCAGATCGCCCATCGCCTTCCAATCGACCATCCTGGACTTTACGTCAGTACATCAACGATTTATCGGCATTTGAAAGCCGGTGATTTGCAGGGAGTCTGCCGGAAAAAGAATCTGCGGAGAAAAGATAAACAAATCAGGCCGAAAAATCCAAAGTGTATGACCATCCATCCTGACCGCGTCATCCCTGATTGGCCTGAGGATATTAAGAACCGCCTTCGCATTGGAGATTGGGAGGGAGATACAGTCTATGGCGGTATTGGAAAGGGCCTTCTGGTTACCCTCGTGGATAGAAAGACACGGTTTCTGTGTGCGGCTGTCATCCGCATCCGCAATGCCGCTGAAACCAGGCAGGCCATTGTATATTTATTAAATGAGCTGCCCTGCCTTAGCATCTCCCTGGACAATGGTTCCGAGTTTTCTGAATTCCAGCTGCTTGAAAAGGATCTGCAAACTACCGTTTATTTTGCCGATCCCCATAAACCATGGCAGCGCGGCACCAATGAAAACACAAATGATATACTGCGCTTCTTCTACCCAAAAGGCTATGATTTCCGCACTCTGTCCCAGAAGGAACTTCAGAAAGTGGTCGATTTGATCAATTCCCGTCCCAGAAAATGCCTGGGCTGGAAATCCCCTGTTGAAATTTTCTTTGATTCCTCTGTTGCACTTACTTGACTTTCTGCCGTCTTGCAGGCGGCGCATCTGGCCCAGTGTGATGATATTCTGGAAAAATTCCCGGATGGCCTCGATACCGTGGTGGGCGGTAAAGGTGTGTATCTTTCCGGCGGCGAAACACAGCGCATTGCGATTGGCCGCGCCATTTTGAAAGACGCTCCCATCGTGGTCTTAGATGAGGCGACTGCCTACGCTGACCCGGAGAACGAGCAGCAGATCCAGAAAGCCTTTGAGGGACTGGTCAAGGGCAAGACGGTCATTATGATTGCACACCGTCTCTCCACCATTCAGGACGCTGATCTCATTCTGGTAATGAAGCAGGGTGAATTGGTGGAAAGCGGAACCCACGACGCGCTGGTGAAACAGGGCGGCGAATACGCCAAGATGTGGAGTAACTACACCAAAACCACGAGATGGCACATTGGAAATGAGGTGAAAGTATGCTGAAACGGATGTTTGCCCTGAGCGATCAGGGATCAAGGGATTTGAATAAGGGAATTGCAGCCACTACCCTCAGCAATCTGTGCCTGATTGCCCCGGTCAGCCTGCTGGTCATGGTGATATGGGAACTGCTGAATGTGATTTCCGGGCAGGAAAGCAGTATGCGGGATCATGCGGCCTTGTTTATTTGCGGCACAGTGGTCATGTTTATCATTGTGTTTCTGACCCAGTGGCTCCAGTACAACAAAACTTATACCGTAGCGTATGAGGAAAGCGCCAATCGCCGGATTGTCCTGGCAGAGAAGCTGCGGAAACTTCCGCTGTCCTTCTTTGGCCAGCGTGACCTTTCTGACCTGACCACCACCATCATGGGGGACTGTACGGCCCTGGAGCGCGTATTTTCCAATGCGATCCCGCAGCTCTTTGGAACGATTTTCATGTTTATTATAACGGCCATCGGCCTGCTGGTGTTTGACTGGCGGATGGGCCTTTGCATTGTAGTACCAGTCCCTGTGGCGGCTTTGGTGGTCTTTGCGGCAAAGAAAGCCCAGTCCAATGCCGAGAGCGCCAACATGGATGCCAAGAGAGCTGCCTATGACGGCGTACAGGAATACCTTGATACCATCCAGGAGCTGAAATCCTGCTCCCGTGAAGAAGAATACCTGGAAGGGCTGGAAAAGAAGCTGGACTATGTGGTGAAGTATTCCTTCCGCAACGAGATTGCTCCCGGTGCCGCGACGACCACGGCTCAATTCATACTTCGGTTTGGCCTTGTGGCGGTCATGCTGGTGGGCGGTATTCTGGTGACGGCCGGTTCGTTGTCCATCCCCATGTTCATCCTGTTCCTGCTGTTTGCCGGCCGCATTTACGACCCCTTCACCAGTTGCTTCATGCTGATGGCAGAAGTGTTCTCTGCCCTTGTCAGCGTCAAGCGGATGAAGCAGATCGACGCGACCCCGGAGCAGACCGGCACCAATGTCTGCAATAACAAGGGCTATGACATTGAGTTTAAGAATGTGGTGTTCTCTTACAATGAGGAGCCGGTTTTGAAGGGCGTATCCTTTGTGGCAAAGCAAGGCGAGGTTACGGCGCTGGTAGGCCCGTCCGGCAGCGGCAAGTCCACCGCCTCCAAACTGGCGGCACGCTTTTGGGATGCGGACTCCGGGACCATTACCCTGGGCGGCGTGGATGTCAAAACGGTAGAACCGGAAACGCTGTTCAAGAACTATGCCATCGTGTTCCAGGATGTCATGCTCTTTGATGAGACTGTCATGGAGAATATCCGGCTGGGCCGGGGCGATGCCACCGATGAGGAAGTGATGGCTGCGGCCAGAGCCGCCCAATGCGAGGAATTTATCCAGCGCCTGCCCCAAGGGTATCAGACGAACATCGGGGAAAACGGCAGCGCCTTGTCTGGCGGCGAGCGTCAGCGCATTTCCATTGCCCGCGCTCTGCTGAAAAATGCTCCCATTGTCCTGCTTGATGAAGCAACTGCCTCTATGGACGCCGAGAGTGAAACGCTAGGGTGTATCTGAGAAGTCGGCTCATATGTGCAAAATGGAGAAAATGACAGCAGAAGCAGCAAGGAAAAGAAAGGCCTGAAAAGAATCGGCTCTCTTATCATAGCGTGTAGAGATACGCCTGAAATCTTTCAAGCGACAAAAACAGCGCTCTATTACATTCCGGCGCTTGTAAGTTTGCCGGTCATATTTCCAGGGATGAAGCAGATTCTTGGTTGGTGGAATTGTATACTGGGCACCCGAGACTATCCCATAATTTGTGTAAACCTGCTGAGAGGTGTAGAATAGAAGCA
>ERZ1643250.2363-NODE-2363-length-14323-cov-9.981217_pt1 | contig 14323 bp, 13 predicted proteins | sample MGYA00579262_ERZ1643250 | MGnify/ENA primary metagenome ERZ1643250 (study PRJEB29033, sample SAMEA4952265) | chicken gut metagenome | biome: Broiler Chicken; feature: Gastrointestinal Tract; material: Caecum | place: Ireland | collected 2018 | study: Broiler...
GCCTCCTTTCAGAATTTTCCGCTGCGGCCGCTGCCGCCGCCCCCGCTTTCGCTGTAGGTGCTGCCGCCGCTGCCGCCCGAGCTCTCTTTCTGGATCTTGGTGCGTGTTTCGGTGGTATGGGTGTACCGGTCGTACTGCTTTGTCAGGTGTAAGCCGCCAGCGGTGAGGTACGCATCGGCTTCCGCCTTTTGATGGACGGACTTCATCTTACGCAGCAGCCACAGGCAAACCGTCCCTGCGGCCAGACAGGAGCATCCTGCTGAAATGACGAACCAGATCCAGTAAGGACGGCGCACCGGCTTGCCGGCGTCGGCCTTCGTCAGATATTCCTCACAGGCGTCCAAATAATTGGAAATGCCGCCATACCAGTCGTTTTCCCCAAAATCGCCCAGGAATTGCTCCTCCAGCTTCTCCTGCCCATATTCATCAAAGGCATACTCGGCGTACTCGCCGTAGACGAACATGGCGTAGTCCCGCTCGGCCATGCTCAGGAGCACGATGATCCCATCCCGCCCGCTGCCCATACCGAGCTCACTGCCGTGATAGAGCTGATAGGTGACCTCAAAGACACTGCCGTTTCCGTATTCCGTGTAATCATCCACAAGAGCAAAATAAACGCCGCAATCCTGCTTTTGGGAAATAGCTTCGGCCCGAGCCTCCAGCTTTTCCCACTTCTCATAGGGAAGAAGGTCTGCAACATCAAATACATACTGCATCGTGACGCTGCCCTGCACCGGTTCTTCCACACCGGCATCCTCGCCGGAGCCGGCCGGCGGGCAATTTGTGCGGATGTACTCCTCCGCCGTTTCTGCCATGGCGTCCACTGCCTGGGTCAGCGCCACGGCGCTCATGGTCATGTCCTCGCCGTTCCATGCCCGCGCCGCCATATAGGGCTGTACCGCATCGTAGACGGCGCCGGACAATTCCTGGCCGCTGCCCCGCTCATCGCTCAGTCTGGCGTAGACGCACCAGTCATTTTCGTCAACCATCCTGTAGGTATCCCCATCTTGCGGTTCCAGCAGAATGGTCAGCGTAACGCCCTCCTTGTGCTCGCCATAGCCGTAATCATATTCCTCATAGATCCCCGCGGCGGCGGCGCCAAGTCCGTCATAGCTGTTTTGGGTCAATACATCCACCCGCAGATCAAGGCCCAGCGCCTGGGAGAGCTGGGGGAGGGCCTGTTCTCCTTGCATGGTCAGCTCCTGCGATCCCAAGGATTCCGTTTCGTCATAGATCACGCCGTACTCCATTGCCGCCATTGCGGGAGTGCAGAGGGACAGCGCCAACAGGAACGCCAGCGCGAGAGCAGTATATGCTTTCTTCATATCCGGTCCGCCTCCTTTCTCACGGCAATAGGACCAGCGCCGAACTGATCACAGATAAGGGGACGGCGATGGCGGCAAACAGCCCCCAGAACTTCCCCCAGCTGACCGGCAGGTCGCCCACCAGCTTTCCGGTCTGTCCATTCATGGCAAAGAGGAAGTCCTTCCCATGCCACTTGGTATTCAGCATCCAGACGGGCATCAGGGCGTAATGCACCTTGCCCCTGCGCAGGTGAACGCTGCTGTCTCTGAGAACGCAGAGGTCATAACGCTTCACTGTGCCGCGCAGCGCGGAGGCAAGGGTCCCCTCACAGCGCTGATCCGCCCGCTGCCGGCACTGTTCCACTGTCACGTCAAACTTATCGGCCAGGAACCCGGGAAGATAGGCTGTGGAAAAAGGCTTTAGCTCCTTATAATTATAGGGCTCAATGGAATCCATGTGATTATCCGGCAATTTGCTGGATGCGTCCACCGGCACCTTCTCAAACGCCACTGATCCAGCTCGATAGACGTCGTAGTGATTCGTTTCCGTGACCTTTTCCTCTTTGGTTTCATAGGTATGGGAGCGGGTTGCTTTATAGTGGACATCGCCCTCCGCTACGCCGTCGAACATCCAGAAGGGAACATAGATCCCCTGGATCTCCTGCACATGATTTTCTTGGGTGAAGCATTTGGGCAAGAAAAATTTTCCCTGGTAGTGTTTCTTGAGCGCTTTTATGGCATCCTCTTTGCTGGACTTGAATGGAATGATGAAATCCGGACGCAGTACGCCGGAAAATTGACCCGGCACCACCGCAGGGTTTCCGCAGTAGGGACAGGATGTGGCTGCCGTGGTTTCATCGCAGACAAGCTCCGCGCCGCAGCTGGGGCAGCTGTAAGCCCGCATCCCCTTCCCCTCCGCTCCCCAGTCCTGGCAGAAACCAGAGGTATCCCATACTCCTCCATCAATGGGAGATGTGCCATGGTCCTTCTTTGCTTCTTCCGCTGCCTGCTGGGCTGCCGCCGCCTTTTCCTCTTTCTCTGCGTAAAGCGCCTGGATTTCCGCTGCTTCGTAGCTGGAACCGCAGTAGTCGCACTCCAGTTTCCCGGATTCTCCCACAAAGTGGAGCGGGCCAGTGCAAGCCGGGCATTGATAGTTGGTGATCTGTGCTGGCATTTGATTCCCTCATTTCCCGTGCCGGGGGATTCATCTATCAAAGCCTGCAATACCCCCGTAAATCCAAATGACTCCCGCCCCCTTTGGGGTGGGAGCCACGCATACCGTTTTTCCTTACTGGGTCATCAGGCAACAGAGAAAATACTCCTTCCTCTGCTGAATGGCTCTGTTACTGGAACTTCATGTTGCTGAGAATGATATCGGGCATCGTTCCCGGCACGCAGTCCAGATCTGTCAGGCCAACGGAAAGGAACCGGCCGTCGTCGATCTGCGCAACATACTCGATCCAATCGTAGCCGATGTACTCGTAGGTGCGGCACTTGAAGGTGATGCCTCCGATGACCCGGTCCTCGCCCTCCTGGAAATTTTTATAGGAATCCTTATTGGATTCCAGCTTCTCCATGCTCTCCCTCAGCTTGAAAACGATGGTGCCCGCGCCAAAGGCATCGGGATCTTCATTTTCCACGATAGTGTCCTTTTTAGAGGACCATCCGCTCTCCGGAAGAACGGTGGAGATCTTGATGACATTGTCTGTCATAGGATCTTTGACCTCGATAGAGAAATCCTTCATGACCGCGTTCGCTGCGGCTACCGTATCCTGTTCAGCCGCTTCGGCCTTCACGATCTCCAGGTACTTGTCGATTGCCTCGCTGCCAGAGAAGCCGCTGGTGTTATAAGCGCTGATCCTATAAACCCCCGGCTCTTCTTCCAAAAAGTTGACATAGATAAAATGATTGGAATTCTCCGAGGAGATCCATTTGTAAAAGCGCATGTTCGCTTCATAAACATCGCTGTAATATTCCTCGACAAACTGACCCTCTACGCCAAAATAAGCCGCGAGTTCCTCATAGGTAGTATGAAAGAGGTCTTTAGCGACCTCTTTCATGTAAACGTACCCCATTTGCACCTGTTCTTCGGTGACGATGCCGTCCCCGCCGGGGATAGTTCCCGTCTGAGCACTGGTGCTGCCGCCCGCAGGGGCGCCTGTGCCGATGCTGTCCGGCATAGCCTCACCCGCCACGATCAGGGGCAGATACCAGTCGTCATAGAAAGCGGGAAGATCCTCTTCCTCTACATCGTCCCAGTAGGTCCCCCAGGGGCGCAGGTAGATGTCATAGCTGTATTCATCCTCGCCGCTCTCATAATAGCCTTGTATGTGGATCATATCGGGGTAATCCACCAAGCCCGGGTCTACAATCCAGTCCGCGTGCTCCAGTTCAATGTCCGTGAAAAAGCCTCCCTCGGACATCATGGCCCCATACTCGCCGGTTCCGGATTCACTGAGGCTGACCGCCGCGGAAACCATAGGCTCCGATTCCGTGTAGTCCTCGTCCCAAAGGGCGACGGTACCCATATAGTCCTCACCAATGTCAATGGTGCCGCAGATGTCCCACCACTGGCCTTCCATGTCTTCGTAATAACCAGCGCAGCCGGTCATGATCCACCAACCGTACCAGTCGCCGTTCCACCAGTCAAGCAGGGTGCTATCATTTGGTACAGGGTCATCCGTGGGTTCGCTGGACTGTGGGGAGCTGGTGGATTCCATCCGGCTGAGCGCAGAAGGGTCAATGGTGATTTTCCCGTTTTTGCTGCCGATCATCTCTTCGAAGGTCACTTCCACCTCGCTGGTTGTGTCCTCCAGCACGTAGGCTACCTGTACTTCCAGCGTCGCTCCAGGATCCACCTCTTCAAACTGGTTGTCATCTATCATTTCATAGGCATCATAGTCCGTGTAAATGATGGCGGATTCTAACTCTGTGTCATTTTGCATGGCCGTTCCGTAAACCGACCAGAAATAAGTGGACATTTCCTTGCTGTTGTTCGTGAAGTCCAGGGTCAAAACAAGGGCGTCAGCTCCATCAAAGTCCTCCATAAGGCACGCGTCTTTGTACAGAAGCTCATAGTCTCCCAGCTTGATTAAGTTGGGGTCCGTTGGTTTGCCGTTATTTCCGCAAGCGGTCAGACTGAACACCATCAGTACCGCAAGAAGCAGGCCAAGGATTCTAGTCTTTGTCTGTTTCATAATTTCCTCCCGAAACGTTGAGCGATATGTCACTCCGCTGATCGGGTCAAACGAACTTCTTTGTTCCACGGTCAGCAGGAGTGTATACCGCAGATATTGATAAACTCGCTTTTTCTAAATGGATTTTCTGTCCTTGTCGGTGAACTTTCCGGTGAGGAGTTTTACCAGTTGGAAGGGAGAAAGCACATCCCGTTTATAGACAGACTATTTTTTCGTAAAGGTACCACTGATACCATAACCGGAGTTCTCGTTCATGGTAAGGCTGGTGTCATCCACAGAGAAGGTGTAAGTAGACGGCTCATCCCAAGTTTCCAACGTCACTGTAAGCTGGTCATCCTCAATGGTGTAGGTGCCGTTCTGCTTCATGTAGGCGTTTTCCATGGTGCATTTGCCGTTTCCGTCAAATGTCCAGGTGATCACGCCGTCGTATTCCAATTCGGCTGACCATGTGCCGGCCAGGGCATCCTTACTGCCGCAGGCGGAAAATGTCACGAGAGTGACCACAATCAAAAGTAAGGCCGCAAATTTTTTCACCTCATCAAATCCTTTCTGCTTTTCGATGAAAATCGGAATTGTCAGCTGTTTACCGCCCCACCGCAGAACTCGCAACAGCCGTTGACGTCTGGTGTGGTAGTGGCTCCGCAGAACGGACAGGTTACCGCCGTTTTAGGCGCGGCAGCGGCAATAACCTCCTCCCGCACCTGCTGTCGGACTTGAAGCAGTGCGTCCCTTATTTCAAACCCCATTGCCTCATATTGCTGGTACTCCACACTGGCGCGTACTTCCTCCCTGTTGGAGGTAAGGGAACTGCCCCTCATAGCGCCGGCATTTGGCCGGAAACCATCGCGGAGGGAACGCATGGCGTTGGGACCGTCCAGCAGCGTTTCCTCATCATTGTCCACAGACTCGCTGTTCAGCTGAAAACGGATCTCGTTAAAGTAAGGGTGATTGACATGGATCACAATGTAGAAATCATAGGAATAGGCATAGCGGGGTGGGTTGAAGCTCTGTCGGTCTCCATTTGCATCCCTGTATTCGATTTCCGTTTTGCTCTCATCAATGTCCAACCTGCATCCCGTCACATCGGAGAAGGAGAGTACATCCGGATTGGCTTCTGTCAAATCTCTGGCAGAGGTGACCATAAAGAGTCCCGCGTCCTCGTCCAGCATTACCTTGGTTCTCTCTCCCAAGGTGCGGGTGGTGTGAAACGAAGCGACTTTTTCTTGGTTCGCTTCCCGGTAGGCCAGCTGCTGCTGGATCTCCGAAACCGTGCTCTGGCGGCGGTCGCTGAACCAAGGAGAGAGCTTGGCGGCGCAGTTCTTGCACAAATTGCCGTCTTCCAGCTTGCGGTTGCCAAACAGTCCAATCTCACCGCCGCAGACAGAACACTCCTTTTTGTCAAATAATTTTCCAAAAAGTCCCATAGCCCGTGCTCCTTTCTAAAAGTCCATCAAGCGTTGGTGCTGCCTTTCATCTGCACAGCGCTGAAGATGTAGAGTCCCGGCAGCAGCAAGTTGAGAACCAGGCTGACAATGTTGAATTCTCCACCGCCGATCAGGCCAATGATCATGGAGATGATGCTCAGGACCGCAATGATAATGCCCCACTTGATGCAGGAAGCCGCCTTCTGAGGCGCGCTGCACGCACCGATGCCCTTAATGCCAGCAATGAACTGAATGACAGATGCCACAACCACAATGATGGAGCTGGCGTAGAGCAGCCCAGCGCCTTCTGCGCTTTCCGACAGCGCTACCAGAGCGCTGATGCCTAGAATAGCTAAAATTCCTGCGATCACTGCAATTACGCCGCCGATGATCATGAGGATGGATGTAACTTTCAAAAGCTTTTGACCTTTCATTTGTAGTACCTCCTATGTTCTGTTTTTATGGATCGATTTGCGTACTATGGCTGTTCATCCAGCAGGCACAGGGCCAGCTCTGTAAAATACGCCCGGAGCTGCTTCGCTGTTTCCTGATCCAATTTCTTCTGCTGCTGTTTGCCGTCAGAGTAATAGAGGGTGCAGGCCGGCTTTTCCGAGCTGCCGTCCGGCTGTTCTTCCAGACGGATCTCCTCCGCAAACGCGGTGAAGGCATCCCACTCCTCATCTGACACGACCCAGTCACTCCAGATCTCCTGCTTCCGACCGGACGGGGTAAATCTGGCCCGGAGGATATAGGGAGCGTCCTCTCCGTACACAACAGACGGGCCCCGATCGAATTGGAAGGAATAGTCCTTGGAAAAGAGAGCCCCGGACTGACCCATATAGAAGCCGCTCAGCTCCGGCGGGGCATAGCGGGGGATCTCCCGTCCAATGGGGTCGGCCAGCTCCTCCAGCAGAGCGATCAGCGTATGGATACGGCGGTCGTTTGGCGGATCATAACGGATGCTCCGTGTTCCGTCTTCTGTGCTCCAGGTCAGGATCAGGCTGGTGGAGTCCCCGCCATCCATGACTTCGATCCCCGGTGGCAGCTTCACCTCACGCCGGTTTTCCGGGATGGGCTCCATCAGCGGGTAGAGCTCCAGAATGATCTGCTCCACATCCGACCACTGAGCTGCGGTGATGGGGACATTCTCTTTGGTGGACGGATGATACCAGTCCTCGTCCTCCGCCGTATCCGGATCAAGGGCCGGATAATAGCTTGTTTCCAGAATGGCCTCCGGCGAAAGCGTGATGGCAAAATCCGCTCTGGCAACCATGCCGCTGGTGTGGCTGTATGTGACGCCGGTCAAGATGCCGGGCGGCACGGCAGATTTCTTCTGTATGGATGAATCACCTCCCTGATGACCTCTGAAATAATATCCCACAGCCGCCAGAAGCAGGAACAGACCTACAACAGAAAATACGGCGGTTTTTCTTCCCCGGGTCATCCCTGCACATCGCCATCGTCAAAGGGATCGCCGCACTCCGGGCAGAACTTGGGCGGATGGGCGGGATCATCCGGCTCCCAGCCACATTTGTCGCATTTGTACTGGGGCACGCCGGCGGGCTTCTTGGCGCCGCACTCGGAGCAGAACTTCCCTTTGTTCACCGCGCCACAGGAGCAGGTCCACCCCTCCGGCTTGGGCTCCGGTTTTTTTGTGCCACACTCCGGGCAAAACTTTCCGCTGGCAGCGGCGCCGCACTGGGGACAAGTCCAGCTGTCGGCAGTAGGTTTTGGCTCTGGTTTTTTACTGCCACAGTTGGGGCAAAAGCTGCCGGTGATGCCGCTTTGTCCGCAGGCGCAGGTCCAGCCAGGGGCGGCAGGCGGGGGCGTGGGTACAGGGGCGGGGGTGGGCTGAGCCTGCTGCTGTGCGCCCATCTGATAGAGGTTCTGGGCGTTCATGCCGCCCATCTGTCCAGCCATCCCCATGCCCATAAAAGCCATAGCGGGACCGGCATTGGGATTGCTTGCCGCAGACTGCATAGCGGACGCCTGGGCTCCCACCAAATGGGCCGCTGCCCGGGTGGGATCCATAAAGGCCGCGTTGCGCTGCAGCTCCTTGATCATCTGCTCGTCTTCTTCGTTGGCCTTGACGCTGGAAACGCCAAAAGAGACAATTTCCATCCCGCGAAGATCACGCCACCGGGAAGAAAGCTGTTCGTTGAGTGCTTCGGCCAGTTCCAACGTATGGCCGGGAAGGGCAGAGTAGCGGATCCCCATTTCAGAGATTTTGGCAAAAGCAGGCTGAAGGGCAGTCAGGAGCTCAGTTTTCATCTGCCCGGCAATTTGGTCGGTTTTATAGTCCTCCGTCACATTACCGCAGACATTGGTATAAAACAGCAGCGGGTTTCTCAAGCGGACACTGTACTCACCGAAACATCGGATGGCGATGTCCAAATCAATACCCGCTCGCTGATCCACCACCCGGAAGGGGACGGGGCTGGGGGTACCGTACTTGTTGCCGGTGAGCTCCTTTGTGTTGAAATAATAGATACGCTGATCTTTGGGTGCCTCGCCTCCAAAGGTAAAGCGCTTTCCAATGTTCAGGAACACGCTCTGAATGGATTCCCCCAAATCGCCGGAGAAAACGCTGGGCTCCGTGGACATGTCGTAGGTATACTCTCCCGGCTCAGCGCACACGTCCACCACTTTTCCCTGTTCCACGATGAGCATGCACTGGCCGTCCGCCACGGCGATTACAGAACCGTTGGTGATGATGTTGTCATCACCTTTGCTGTTGCTGGAGCGTCCTGTGACTTTCTTCTTTCCTTTGACCGCCAGTACATCCGCGGGGATGGCCTCGCAGTAGAAGAATTCCTTCCACTGGTCCGCCAACACGCCGCCAGCCGCTCCCAGCGCGGCTTTAATCAGTCCCATAGTACCAATCCCCTTTCCTTATGTCTTTTGCTCCAGATGGATCTGGTTCCTCGTTTTTGCGGTGGTCAAAGCGACAGCAGACAGGCGACCAGATAATCCAGAGATACATCGTAAAACACAAAATCGTCGATCTCACCTTTCCGTTTCGCCTCAATGGCACGGTGGACAGTTTCCTCCTGTCCCTCCGGACACATCAACATGAGCCGGCAGTGGGGCGCCACCTTCCGCAGCCATGCGCACAGCGTTAAACATAAACCGATATCATGGGCACTGTCTTCCGAAACTTCCAGCAGCGCTCCTGTAGCCAGGTGGGCATGGATGGTCATTTCCGCGTTTGCATAATTCGGCTCATAGCACAGCTGGATACCGGGGACATCCCGCGCTTTCGCCATCAATCCTTGAGCCAACGATGCTCGCTGCATGATGAGGAGCACTGTTTTCAGCACATTCACCTCCCTACACCTCCTAATTTCCAATATCATTGTATCGTTGTTTTTCCGTCTTCACCCTACCCGCGGCGGGTAGTCTTTTGCTGATATGAAAAATCCACCGGTTTGCACCGGTGGATCGTGAAAGCGTATTAACTTAATAGAGTGGATTGATCCAGCCGTTGGAGATCATGTAAAAAGCCAGATCCACAGATTTCGAAAATCCTGTTTTTCCCAGCATATTCATCTTGTGGTACTTCACCGTATTTTCGCTGATAAACAGTTCCTGAGCGATCTCCTTATTGGTCATGTGCTTGCACATCAGCCGGAGCACCTCCATCTCCCGGTCCGTCAGCGGGGCCTCTCCCTGGGGCATGGGAATGGTCTTAGGCTCCGGAAAAACCCATCCCCCCGCCATAACCTCCCGAGCTGCCTCTAAAAAATAAGTCAAGCTACGGCTCTTATATACAAACCCGTTGGCTCCGGCAGCTTTGGCCCGAGGAATATAGGTGATCTCGTCAAAGGCAGTCATAACGATGATCTTCACCTCTTCACAGGAATTGCGGATAGCCTCGACCGCCTTTAATCCAGAGGCGCCGTTTTCCGTGCATACATCCATCAACACCAGATCGGGACGCAGGTGCTTGCAGAAATCCAGAGCATAATCGGCATTGGGCACTTCACCCACTACGGTGAAATCTCCCGCAGCCGTCAGCGCCGTTGTCAGTGATTCCCGCATAGATGCGTGGTCCTCTACAATCAAGACTTTGATCATTTTCGTACAGCCTCCTTTGGAACAGAAAGTTCAATGCGGAATCTGGGAACAGTATAGAGCTCCACCGTGCCGCCAAGCCGGTGGATCCTGCGGCGCATCTCACGGATCCCGCCCCCTTCCCGGATGGGTCCCGCGGGGGGAATTCCATTGTCGGTGACTGTCATGCGCCAGCAGTCATTCTGAAAAAAGTGAAATTGGACACGGGAGGCATATCCGTGGCGCACGGCGTTGGTGACACACTCCACGGCGATTTCGGCGAAGTTTTCTGCCACCTCTTCATCCTCCGGCAGCGTCCCCTGGGTCTCCACACACACCTCCATGCCCTGAAATGTTTCTTTAAGCAAGTTCAATCGGTGGGCAGGACTGGGTTTCCCATCCTCCCGAAGCGCTGTGGGCAAGCTGCTCACGAACTTTAACAGCAGCGTTTCATCCTGTTGTTGGTTGTCCCGCAAAGCCCGGAGCAGGAGGCTGATGCGCTGCCCCAGAAGGTCATGAACCCTCCCTTTGCTCCGGACGATCTCCTCTGCTTCGCAGATTGCCTGCAAATGCTCAATGGTGTGGCGAAGCTCCTGTCCCCGTTTTTCCAGAGCCTCATTTTGCTGAGCCAGGAGCGTCACCGCGTTCCACTGCTCCGCAACATCGTCGGCGGTGAACAGGATACAGGTCCGGCGGCCCATGGGAATTTCGTGGGAGGAAATACTCCATACAGAGGCATCCGAAAAGCGAAATACCTGCTGTCCTCCTAAGACCTCACGGACACATCCACCACTCAGCGGACCGTCCTCCAAAATCTGCTGAAATTCCCTGCCGCTGTGCAGGGGATGTCCTATCATCTTTTGAGCAAGCATCTCCATCCGGCGATTGCACAGCAGGATCTCCCCCTTCGGACGAAGGAACAGCAGTCCGGTATCCAGGGAATCAATGGCTTCCTTGATGGAGATAGAGGAGATTTGGGTATGGAGCTCCCGCCGGCGCAGCAGGCAGATATGTACGCTGCGGAGCAGGAAAAACAGAAGACTGGCCAGGAAAAAGAGGGGATAGGCAGGCCCAGCAATCCTCTCTGTTATGGGAAGTAACACAGCAGCCCCGCCCACTGCGAAAAATGGCCAGATCAACTCTGTTCCCACAGCGGCGGAAGTCCCCAGCACCGCCGCCAGCAGAAATACTACCTGACGGGCAAAGGCATAGGAGTTGGCCGCCATAAAATTGCCGTACAGCCCGTACTGTACCTGGCCCAGGAGAGCTGCAAAGAGAAACAGCACCGCCAGGACGGCGCATTCCATTCCGTTTTCCGCTATGCGTGCCCATCCGGCTCTTAGGCGGCGGATACTGTAAGAGATGTTTAGGGCCTGCAGCACAATGCACAGCGCCACTGCCATCACCAACATGGTCAGTATCCCATGGGGGAAACGGTAAAATTCAGCCACAGGTTTCACCTCCTAAGGGTATCCGCATACAGATCCCGAAAGCGTCGTCCAAATCCTTACAGGCGATTTGCCCTCCCATTGCAGATACCGATGTGATCAGTTCCTCCGAGAAATGCCATTGTGTAGGATCGCCGCCTGGAAGAAAACGGAACACCAGATCGGAGCCCTCCGATTCCAGATATCCCATCAGCGGCGAGGCAGTTTCCTTTAAAGCCCAGGATATGGTTTCAAAGGCATAGTCGTAACAGAGCGCCGCGCTTCGGATCTCCAGCGCCTCCTTTTGCCCACAGCGGATCAGCGTTTGCAGCCCGGCATAGCGGGCCAGTTCCGCCAACTCGTCCAAGTACAATTCAAGCTCATCGCCGGGGAGAAGCTCCCCCTGGCGGGCCAGGAAGAACAGGTTACATCTCCGCTTGATGTGGCACAGACACAGGGTGATATAAGCGGTCAAGCCTTTTGGTTTGTCTGTTTTCGGCAGGGTTTTAATCAGGCGTGTCAGCGATGCCACACGCTGCTCCATATCCCGGTCCAGCTGCTCGAACAAAGATCGGTTCGCCTCCACGGTCATCAGGCGCTTTTTGATTTCGCCTTCTTCCCGCAGCAGTCTGTTGGCTGCCTCCAGACGGTCCTGCACATCCTGGATCTCCCTTTTCAGCCGGTTGATCCGGGAGAGATCCTCCTGCCACACCGCCATGCCGCTTCGGACTGGAATGGCGTGTAGCTGTGTGTTGCTATCTCGCAGCAGAGGCTGTTCCATATCCATCAAAAGCCGCTTCCAGATAGAACGTGAAATGGGGTGTGCGCTGCGAGAGGACAGAACAGTGCGGCCATTTTCATCCAGTATGGTCAGACTGATGGGCGCGAAAGCGAACAGACGCTGATATTGGATATTGACCGGCACAAGCCCTGCATGGAGCACCGTTTCAAAAAACAGGACAGACAAGATGCAGATGTTAACTGTGATGTCGCTCTCCCACGCCAGCGGTACGCGATAAACGTAGGCAATGACATAGAAAATCAATCCCCCACAGAACAACAGCGAAAATAGTTTGCCGCCCCAGTAGGCGCTTTTTCGCCCCTTGTATAAAAGCTTTACCACGGCTAAGACGAAAAACAGGAGTGAAAACGCAATCATCAGCCAATATCCCAAACCGTAACTATAGTCGCTGGCCCAATTCCCCTCCAGGTCAAAACGGAATACCAGCCGATGGAGGTCGTTGGTCAGCACCAGCAGCACCGAAAGAACATAGCAGACAAGAGGAGGCCACAGGGGATGTGCCAGCCGTTTTTCCCCCTCTGCCCGGTCCAAAATCTCTGTCAAATACAGCAGTGCCACCGGCAGGGCCAATTGAAAGAGATAATAGCCATACCAACACATACGGGTCAGGGTTCCTTCTGTCAGCTGCTGATATTTGAACAGGCGCAGCAGCAGCCACCCTACCGTCAGCCAGCTCAACAAGCTGACGACCCGGCGGACATCGCGGCGCATCATGCGGTGAGATACGGTTCCCTTCCACAACAGGATGGCTGCGGAGAGAAATAGGGCAGATAGAATATGCTCTCTCATGTCGGCTGTGGTGTAAAGCCGGGTGTGAAACACCTGCCGGCGCAGGTCCCTGCTGCTGTCGCCGGTGACTTTCAAAAACCAGTCATAGTCCTCCTCCCCCAGGGTGCGGGCCGGCCGGTAATCATCGGGAAAATCAGCCGGTCTCTCTCCGTCCGCCAGGGGCAGCCCTGCTGACAGAAGGGTTTCATCCAGCCCCGGTTCCAGGGCCAGGGGAACATCGGAGAACAGCCCCATACGGTAGGACAACGTGCCTTCCACCGGCACAATGATCTCATAATCCCCGCCGTTCCGGTTCCAGGCGGCGGCTTCATAGTCCAGACAGAGCAGAATGGGGGCATCCGATCCTTCCAACTCAAATCCACCGTTCTGGCAGAGATGTTCCAAAAAATCAAGAGCTTCTCTCTTTGAAGGTTCCTTTGGGTTCAGCCCATAGGACAGTGCCCCCAAAACAAGCATATTGCGCACAATGGAGGTGCTGCTCATGCCGACAGGAACCCGATTTTCCCGAAGGCTGTTCCAGCCGGTAACGACTGCGTCCGTGCGGGTGCGGTCTACTGCCAGGACCACCGTGGCCGATACATGGGGATACCAATACCGGCCAACACCTCGTGCCATAGCAGGGACAGCCTGTACATCGAAGCATGCCACTGGGTTGCCCTGGGACAATTCCCCGTAGAGGGTGTCCTCTGCCTCTCGAAGCGTATATCCGGGAAGGAAAGGATCCAGAGCAGAGCTGTATTCCCTGGAGCCCTCTGCCACAGGGACCAAATGACCTTCAGAAGTTTCCACACTGCATCCAGCCAGCAGCAGGCATAGCAGGAGAATGGGCAACCATCGCATTTTCATGGTGCCACCGGCTCCCCGGGCTCTTTCATGCGAGCAGCGCACTCCCGGCACAGGTCCATCTCATCGCAGATGAGAAAGCAGGAATCGCAGACCAGCCGCCGGCAGATGGGACACTGACTGAATCGCTCTCGGGCTTCTTTTCTCGCGGCCTGGAGGGCTCGTTCCTTCTCCCTTTGGTAAAGGACCTCATAGAGCTCTTGTTTTTCTCGGTGCTGGGACATCTGGGCCGCTTTGGAAAAAGGAATCGCACTGCTGTACCAGTATTCCCCACACACCTCGCATCGGATGGAAAAGCAGAAATATTGGGGCGTGGAACAATCCTCCAGATGACTGGACAACAAGTTGGTCATATCAAGGGCCTCCTTTCTACTCCTGTTATAACAGGAGTAGGTCCAAGAGTATATGGTCCAATAGATACTTTTCCGGGATTTTTATGAAAGTATCCAATGGATAATAGAGAAAGCGCACAAAACCATTTTTG
>ERZ1643250.2371-NODE-2371-length-14285-cov-6.055095_pt1 | contig 14285 bp, 9 predicted proteins | sample MGYA00579262_ERZ1643250 | MGnify/ENA primary metagenome ERZ1643250 (study PRJEB29033, sample SAMEA4952265) | chicken gut metagenome | biome: Broiler Chicken; feature: Gastrointestinal Tract; material: Caecum | place: Ireland | collected 2018 | study: Broiler...
CATCTCCCATGTACTCTTCCGGCATGGTTACTTCAACCTTCATAATAGGCTCAAGCAGTACCGGAGCAGCTTTCTTCATTGCTTCCTTGAAACACATGGAACCTGCAATGTGGAATGCCATTTCGGATGAATCGACCTCATGGTAGGAGCCGTCGTAAACAGTTGCTTTTACGCCCAGCACCGGGAATCCTGCAAGGATACCTGCCTGTGCAGCTTCCTCGATACCTTCGCCGACTGCCGGGATGTATTCCTTCGGAATCGCACCGCCGACAACCTGGGAATCGAACTTGAACAGCTCTTCTCCGTTGGCGTCCATCGGCTCGAAGTGTACCTTACAGTGACCGTACTGTCCACGTCCACCGGACTGCTTCGCGTACTTGCTGTCCACATCCACAGCCTTTGTGAAGGTCTCCTTGTAAGCAACCTGAGGAGCTCCTACGTTTGCCTCTACCTTGTACTCACGCAGCAGACGGTCTACGATAATCTCCAGATGAAGCTCGCCCATACCTGCGATGATGGTCTGTCCTGTCTCCGGATCTGTGTGAGCGCGGAAAGTCGGGTCCTCCTCTGCCAGTTTCGCAAGCGCCTCGCCCATCTTGCCCTGACCAGCCTTGGTCTTCGGCTCGATAGCCAGCTCGATAACCGGCTCCGGGAACTCCATGGACTCCAGGATAACCGGATGCTGCTCATCGCAGATGGTATCGCCGGTGGTCGTAAACTTGAAGCCTACGGCAGCTGCGATATCTCCGGAATATACCTTATCCAGCTCTGCTCTCTTGTTTGCGTGCATCTGAAGAATACGTCCTACACGCTCCTTCTTCTGCTTTGTAGAATTGTATACATAAGATCCGGAATTCATGGTTCCGGAGTATACACGGAAGAATGCCAGCTTTCCTACGAACGGGTCTGCCATAATCTTGAATGCCAGAGCGGAGAACGGCTCTTCGTCAGAAGAGTGGCGCTCAATCTCATTGCCGTCCATATCCACGCCTTTGATAGCCGGGATGTCGGTCGGAGCGGGCATATACTCAAGCACTGCGTCCAGAAGCTTCTGAACGCCCTTGTTTCTGTATGCGCTTCCGCAGCATACCGGAACGGCGCGGCACTCGCAGGTAGCCTTTCTCAGGGCAGCCTTCATATCCTCTACGGACGGCTCCTCGCCCTCCAGGTACTGCATCATCAGATCGTCGTCCAGATCGCAGATCTTCTCAACCAGCTCGGAGCGGTACAGCTCTGCGTCGTCCTTCATATCATCGGGGATATCAACGATAGAGATGTCCTCGCCCTTATCATCATTGTAAATATAAGCCTTCATCTCGAACAGGTCGATGATTCCCTGGAATTCATCTTCCTTTCCGATAGGCAGCTGCACGCAGATGGCGTTCTTGCCCAGACGGGTCTTGATCTGCTCTACAGCATTGTAAAAGTCCGCACCCAGGATATCCATCTTATTGATGAATGCCATACGCGGTACATTGTAGGTGTCAGCCTGACGCCATACGTTCTCTGACTGAGGCTCTACACCGCCCTTCGCACAGAACACGCCCACGGCGCCGTCCAGTACACGAAGGGAACGCTCTACCTCAACCGTAAAGTCAACATGGCCCGGGGTATCAATGATATTGATACGATGCTCCAGAGCGCCGGGCTTCGGCTTGCAGTTTTCCTGCAGAGTCCAGTGACAGGTTGTTGCAGCGGAAGTGATCGTGATACCACGCTCCTGCTCCTGCTCCATCCAGTCCATGGTAGCAGTACCTTCGTGGGTATCACCAATCTTATAGTTTACGCCAGTGTAATACAGGATACGCTCTGTCAGTGTGGTTTTACCAGCATCGATATGAGCCATAATTCCGATATTTCTGGTTCTCTCCAATGGATATTCTCTTCCAGCCACGGGATTTTCCTCCTCAAATAATTAGAAACGATAGTGAGCAAATGCCTTGTTGGCCTCTGCCATCTTGTGCATGTCTTCTTTTCTCTTCACGGATGCGCCGGTGTTGTTCGCAGCGTCCATGATCTCGTTTGCAAGGCGCTCCTCCATGGTCTTCTCACCGCGCTTGCGGGAGAACATGGTCAGCCAGCGAAGAGCCAGCGCCTGACGGCGGTCCGGACGAACCTCGATCGGAACCTGATAGGTAGCTCCGCCGACACGTCTCGCCTTTACCTCCAGAAGGGGCATGATGTTGTTCATAGCCTCCTCAAATACTTCCAGAGCGGGCTTCTCTGTCTTCGCCTCAACTCTTGCAAATGCTCCGTATACAATCTTCTGAGCCACACCCTTCTTACCATCCAGCATGATGTTGTTGATAAGCTTGGTGACTACTTTGTTGTTGTAAAGCGGATCTGCTAATACATCTCTTTTCTGAGTATGTCCTTTACGTGCCACAATACTTCCCTCCTTAACAAAAATATTAATTCTCAGGTACTCACATGTGATTTCTACTTGTGTTGTGCACGGCAAATCTATATACGACCCGCAGCCTAAGGGACGATATTTCATTCCGGCATGCAGACATGTCAGTCTGCCCAACGAATCATTGTGTTACTGGGAGCCTCTGGCGGAGACTGTCTCCGGCGGGCTCTCACAGCGTGAAACCTGCTGTTTTTATAGCTGAAACCGGTTCAGACTGGAATTATTTCTTTGCGTCTTTCGGTCTCTTTGCGCCGTACTTGGAACGGGCCTGTCTTCTCTTGGCTACACCGGCGGTATCCAGCGTTCCGCGGATGATATGATATCTGGTACCGGGCAGGTCCTTTACTCTTCCGCCGCGGATCATAACAACGCTGTGCTCCTGCAGGTTGTGTCCCTCTCCGGGGATGTAGCTTGTTACCTCAATTCCGTTGGAAAGACGTACTCTGGCAATCTTACGAAGAGCTGAGTTCGGCTTCTTCGGGGTAGCGGTCTTAACTGCTGTGCACACGCCGCGCTTCTGCGGAGCGGATGTGTTCGTTGCTTTCTTCTTCAGGGAGTTGAATCCTTTCTGAAGGGCAGGAGCAGTAGACTTCTTTACAGATGTCTGTCTTCCTTTTCTGACTAACTGGTTAAATGTTGGCATTCCTTTCACCTCCTGTTGTAAGTGGCTGGCATGATGCCGGCCCTGTCAGGCTGCTGTGTCGGTAATCGACAGTTTAAATCAGCGCGCAAAATACCCTGTGTACTTTCGCGCACACGATAGTATTATAATGACGAAAAACCCCTGTGTCAAGGGGTTTTTCCACGGCTTTTCATATATTTTTCCTGATTTTTTCACAGATTTTACCCGGGAGCGCCGCAAATGCTTCCGAGTAACCACAGCGGGCAGACCTTCTGGCGTCACAGACGGTAGTTCTCCCCAATCACATCGCCGAACAGCGGCATGGGAAGCCCGTCTGCGGCCCTCTCACATACCTTCACCGCGCTTTCCCTCCAGCCGTGCGCATCCATCTCCGGACGGGGCAGATGTACTGCCAGCACATGACGGACCGTGAGGGCTGCCGCAATCTTTTTTCTGGACGAGGGGAGCCCCAGCAGCGGAAAGGGTCCGATCAGCCAGTCGATCACCGGGGACCACCGGGCCGCCCTCTCAAAAAGCTCCGCGTCAGGTCTTGCGTCCCCCGGAATCAGAAGCTTCCTGTCCCCTGCTTCCAGCAGGCAGACAAGATTCTGAATGTCCGAAAACTGGTCTCCCATATGGGGACTGTTAAACAGCGTAAGCTGCATCCCCGGAGCAGCTTCCAGCTTCACGAATCCTTTCTCGCCCGGAGAGATTTCTGTCAGCGCTCCTTCGGAAACCACCGTTCCTTTCGGGCTGCTTTGACGGATTTTCTGAATGACCTTCCGCGTAGATATAATAGGAAGCCGGGGATTTCTCCTCCAGGCCTCCAGCACGTCCTCCAGGCAAAAATGATCTCCATGCTCGTGGGTGAACACAAGCGCCTTCAGTTCCCCGCTTTCGATCCGGTCCAGAAGAAACGCTCTTTCTTTCTCCGGCGTGTCCTCGTAAAGCCTTTTCCGGTCCCGGCAGAAAACATCGATGCCAAGGGAGACTCTCTCCGGCTTTTCACCGGCCGCGCTTTTTTCGGTATCTGTTTTTTCTATATTAATAAGAATCCCCGCATTTCCTGTATGACGGGCCGTCAATGTTGTTATCATGGTATGCCTTTCCCCTTTTGCAGCCTTTGCAGTCTTTTTTATCCGTTCCCGCAGAAGAAAAGGGAATATTTTCCTGTCCTCCGCGGGAATTTTCACTCTATCCTATTTCACTGTATCCTATCTTAGCGCGGCCTGCATCCTGCTGTCAACCCGCGTCACAGAAGCGACTGATAGGTTTTCACATAGCTTTTCTTTCCCACGGTCACCGCCGCCAGGTATCCGGCCACAATCAGAAACAGCCAGAGAAAATAGCTTCCGGGCAGCGGCGTCAGCCCAAAGCCGCCGCCGAAAGGAAGGAAGGGCAGAAGCGTCAGCGCTCCCACTGCCAGGAACGTGGAGACGAGCAGGGGCGCGGAAGCACGGCTCTTTACAAACGGCATCCGGGCCGTACGGATAAAATGTATCACCAGGGTCTGCGTCCACATGGACTCTACAAACCAGCCTGTCTGGAACAGGGCCGTAAATCCGGCCTGCGCCGCCGGGTCAAGGGTATGATAGCCGCCTCCGAACACAGCCGGGCAGATCACGAAGTACATCAGCAGATAGGTCAGAATATCAAACACCGAGCTGACCGGCCCCATCCGGAACATAAACTTCTGTACGGAAGCCGCGTCCCAGCTGCTGGGCTGCCGGAGAAATTCCTCATCCACATGATCCCAGGGAAGGGCGGTGCAGGATACGTCATATACCATATTTAAAAGCAGGATCTGGATCGCTTCCATCGGAAGGAAGGGCAGAAATACCGAGGCCGCCAGAACAGAAAACATATTTCCGAAATTGGACGCCGCCGTAAGCTTGATGTATTTCATCATATTCGCATAGACTTTGCGCCCCTCCAGGACACCCTGCTCCAGCACAAGCAGATCCTTTTCCAAAAGAATCACCTGTGCACATTCTTTGGCGATATCCACAGCATTATCCACAGAAATCCCCACATCCGACGCCTTCATGGCAGCGCTGTCATTGATTCCATCGCCCAGATAGCCTACACAGTGGCCGTTTGCGCGCAGCGCCTCCACCACTCTCGCCTTCTGCTCCGGAGAAAGCTTCGCAAAGATAGAGACCTCCTCCACACAGGCCGCAAGCTCCTGGTCCGTAAGCCCTTCCAGCTCCTCTCCCAGGAGCAGCCGGCCAGACGGGATTCCTACCATATCGCAGATACAGCGGGTCACCTTCTCATTGTCGCCGGTCAGTACCTTCGTCTCTACTCCATAGTGATGAAGAGCCTTTACCGCTCCGGCCGTGGTGGGCTTGGGCAGGTCAAGGAAGGCCAGATATCCGATCAGAACCATATCTTTCTCATCCTCCGCCGAAAACGCGCCCACAGGAGACGGATTCGTCTTCTGAGCCAGTCCCAGCACGCGCAGGCCCCTTTCATTCAGCTTTCTCACGCGCTCCAGCACCTTTTCCCGCATCTCTCCGGTCAGGGGGACGATCTGTCCGTGATACTCGGTGAAGGCAGAGACCTGAAGCATTTCCTCTGCCGCTCCTTTTGTGATCATCTGCCGTTTCCCCTTCTGATCCTCCACCACAACACTCATGCGGCGGCGCTCAAAATCAAAGGGAACCTCATCGACCTTCGTATAGTTTTTCTCCAGATCCTGAAGTTCCGGATTGCCCTGCATCAGTGCCTGGGTCCGCTCGATGATAGCCCGGTCCAGAAGATTGCGAAGTCCTGTCTGGTACCAGCTGTTCAGAAACGCATGGCGCAGAATTCTGTCGTCTTCCTCTCCGTCTATATTCAGATGGCGCTCCAGCACAATCTTATCCTGTGTCAGCGTTCCCGTCTTATCGGTGCAGAGAATATCCATGGAACCAAGGTTCTGGATCGCATTGATATCCTTCATGATCACCTTCTGGCGGCTCATGGACACAGCGCCCCTGGCCAGGCAGGCAGTCACAATCACAGGCAGCATTTCCGGCGTAAGGCCGATGGCAATGGAAATCGCGAACAGAACGGCATGCAGCCAGTTTCCTTTTACAAAACCGTTCAGAAGCAGAACCACCGGAACCATAATCAGCATCAGGCGCACGAGAAGCCAGGACACAGAATTTACTCCCTTTTCAAAGGAAGTCTCCGCCCATTTTCCTTCCAGCTTTCCGGCCATGCTGCCCAGAACGGTTCCATCACCGACAGCTGTCACGACGCCCTTGGCGCTTCCGCTGACCACATTGCTTCCCATAAAAGCCAGGCAGGTCCGCTGGAGCGCCGGCGTCTCCCGGCAGTCCGGCATCCCTGTCTTTTCCACCGGCTCGCTTTCTCCTGTCAGCGCCGACTGGCTCACAAACAAATCCTTTGTCTCCAGTATCCGCAGATCCGCCGGGATCATGTCACCGGCCGCCAGATGGATGATGTCTCCCACCACAATCTCTTCTATGGAGATTTCCCGGGGACCGTCCTCCATCCGTTCCACGCAGGCTGTGGTGCGGAGCATCTGAGACAGCCTTGCGGCCGCATTGCCGCTCCGGGTCTCCTGCACCAGGCGGAGAATCCCGGATATCAGCACCATAACCGCGATGATGATCACAGACGCCGGATTTTTCTCACCCGGCTCTGCCCAGATCACTTCCGTAAATAGAGAGACCAGGGCCAGCGCGCAGAGAATCAGAGAAAAGGGATTCACAAACGCTTCCCAGATTCTCTGGCCAAAAGAATGCTTCTCCCCCTTTGAAATCCGGTTTTCCCCGTATTTTTCCCGGAGCCCGCTTATCTGCTCCCTGGAGAGTCCTTCCGGATAAGTGTCCAGAGCTTCATAAACCTCCGCTTCCTCCATGGATGCGAACACTGCAGAGCTCTGCCCTGTCTCCCGGGTCTGAAACTCCTTCCCTGCCTTTCCGGTTTTTTCCCTGTTTCCGATCATTCGGATAAAATTCTTTCTGAGTATGTTCTTCATAGCTTTTACCTCCATTTCTGACATGGAAGAAGCAGACAAGGCATGGAGCGCCCTGACAGAACACAAGGACTCCCTCTTTTCAGCCTTACGGACTGACAACAGACCCGATGCAGGGCTGAAAAAGGGCATAAAGATACCGCAGAAAATTCATTCTCTGCGGCGATGACGTGTCAAAACAGCCTCTCTGCGGCAAAACGGGCCGCCCTGCGAGGCTTTCTGTTCAGAAAAAGACGGCAGAACATTACGCGGCCGGATCTGCAGGCCGCATGCCGGTTTTTCCCATATGACGCTTCATCGCTCTGTCTGCTTTCCGACTTCGGCCATTACAACCTTCCACGTAAGTCACCTTCCTTTTGATTTCTTTCTTCTGCGGGATTTTTTCAGACTTTCTTCCCGCATGCCTATTTTAAACGCATCCGGCCCGGGAAGTCAACACCGGGCCGGAAACTTTTCTGTTAACTTTTTATGAACTGTTACTACCCTCAGTTGACAAGAGCACACACGGTCAGGACAGGGCTGTTTCAGTGTCCTGCCGCGTTGCTTTTCTCTCCGCGTACGTCCAGTACGCGTCGTTCAAGCGCCTTGCAGGGCACTGAAACAGCCGCTGCCTGACTCTTCGACCTCCAGTAGGCCTAATTACGGTAGTTTCAAGGAAGCGGAATGAGGTGTACTAAACGTACGCCGATTGACGATGACGCAGAAAATGCCGTAATTAGGCCGCTGGAGGCGTGTGTGTCCTTGTCAACTGAGGGTAGCGTCGGTGTACCAAGGGACAATACGGTCAAAAATGGCTGAATTTGTACACCGACGCTACAAATAATAACTATGAACTCAGCAGCGCTTCGCGAATCACCTCGCACACGGTCGGATGAGGAAATACCGTCCGCAGAATGCGATCCACCGGAACCTGCAGATCAATCATCAGCGCCAGGGAATAGATATATTCCGAAGCGTAGGAGGACATCAGCGCCGCTCCAATCAGCGTGTTTTTCTCCGCATCAAGAATCAGCTTGCACAGGCCGTTACTCATTCCGTTTTCCGCCACATGGCGGCCGCTGAAGTTGATAGATACCTTCTTTACCTTATAAGGTCTGCCGGAGGCCTTCGCCTGTTCCTCAGACATACCTACGAAAGCTGCTTCCGGATTTGTATAAACCACTCCGCAGATGGCGTCGTAGCTCATGGCGTCCTCCCGGCCGAGGATATGGTTGACAGCCGCCTCTCCTTCCCGGTAGCCCACATGAGCCAGCATTACCTTTCCATTCACATCTCCGATGGCGTAGACATGGGGAACGTTCGTCTGCATATACTCATTTGTCACGATGGCCCCTCGCTCCACCTGCACGCCCAGCTCTTCCAGACCCTCGATATCGCTGTTTGCCCGGCGTCCCACGCACATGAGGGCCTTGTCGTAGGCAGCCACATCAATTCTGCCGTCCTTCTCAAAGGTCACTACGCCTTCCGACACCTTTTTCACACTGCTGGACAGATAAAAGGTCACGCCCTTTTTCTCCATCTCCTGCTGCAGGAGCGCGCTGACTTCCCGGTCATTGGGGCCCAGCACCTTGTCCAGCATTTCGATCACAGTCACCCTGGAGCCGATTTCCTGAAAATAGGCAGCCATCTCAAAGCCAATCACGCCGCCGCCCACGATAAGCAGCTTGGCCGGAACCTCTGTCATATCCAGAATCTCATCGCTCGTCATCACCGTACCGTCGGCCAGGCCTTCCTTTACGCCCTCAATCGGCGGAATGACCGGGGATGAACCTGTCGCCAGAATCAGATCCGCCGCTGTGTACTCTTCTCCGTCTACCGTCACCAGCAGCCTGCCGTCCTTCCGGCCGACCTTTCCCGTTCCATTCACCACTTTGACCTTCGCCCGGCGCAGACCGGCAGCCACTCCCTGCACCAGCGTCTTTACGACCTCGTCCTTCTTTCTGACCACTGCCGCCTGATCGATCCTCACGTCTCCGTCTACCGTCACGCCATAGTCTGCTCCGGCTCCGTCTGCGTAATGGTACATCTTGGAAGCGTACAAAAAGGTCTTGGTGGGAATGCAGCCCACATTCAGGCAGGTGCCGCCAAGGTTCTTTTTCTCCACCAGAAGCACGCTTTTTCCATGGTGAGCCGCATATTCCGCACAGTTATATCCGGCCGGACCGCCGCCTACGACGATTACATCAAACTCCTGCATTTCCAATTTCCTCCTCTTTCTGATTTTTTCACGTTACAAATACCATTTGATTATACTTTTTATCGGAGGAATTGTCAATTTTATATCAATCTTCTTTTGCCCAGCCGTAGGCATATTTTACAGCCTTCTTCCAGCCCTTGAGCTTTCCCGCTCTCTCCTCGCCGCTGATGGCCGGCTCAAAGGTCCTGTCAACCGCCCAGTTCTTCCGTATATCCTCCGGCCCGGACCAGTAGCCCACTGCCAGACCAGCCAGGTAAGCTGCTCCCATGGCTGTGGTCTCCACACAGCGGGGACGGTTCACCGGAGCGCCTATAATGTCTGCCTGGGTCTGCATCAGAAAGTCATTGGCGCTGGCGCCGCCGTCCGCTTTCAACGCTTCCAGACGGATGCCCGAATCCGCTTCCATGGCCACCAGGACATCATTTACCTGATAAGCAATGGACTCCAGGGTCGCCCGGATAATATGATACTTGTTCACGCCTCTGGTGATCCCCACGATCGTTCCCCGGGCATACTGGTCCCAGTAGGGCGCTCCCAGGCCGGTAAAGGCCGGCACCACATAGCAGCCATTGGTATCGCTGACCTTTTTCGCCATATACTCGGAATCCTCCGAGGAATCAATCAGTCTCATCTCGTCCCGGAGCCACTGAATCGCGGCTCCTGCCACAAAAATGGAGCCCTCCAGCGCGTAGGTTACTTTCCCGTCGATTCCCCAGGCAATGGTCGTCACCAGGCCGTTCTCGGAAAACACAGGCCGTTCTCCCGTATTCATCAGCAGGAAGCAGCCTGTCCCATATGTATTTTTCGCCTCGCCGGGATGGAAACAGGTCTGTCCGAACAGGGCTGACTGCTGATCGCCCGCGGCGCCAGCGATGGGAATGGGCCCGCCGAAAAAGGAAGGATCGGTACAGCCGTAAACACAGCTGGAAGGCTTTACCTCCGGCAGCATGCTTTCCGGAATATTCAGGACCTCCAGAATGTCCCGGTCCCATTCCAGCGTATTGATATTGAACAGCATGGTACGGGAGGCATTGGAATAATCCGTCACATGAACGGCTCCCTTCGTCAGCTTCCAGATCAGCCAGGTCTCCACAGTTCCGAAAAGCAGCTCTCCCCGTTCGGCGCGCTCCCTGGCTCCGGGCACATGATCCAGAATCCAGCGGATCTTCGTAGCGGAAAAATAAGCGTCAATCACAAGCCCTGTCTTCTTCCGGAAGCTGTCTGTAAGCCCTCTCTCCTTCAGCAGATCGCAATACTGCGCCGTCCGGCGGCACTGCCAGACAATGGCATGGTACACCGGTTCTCCTGTATTCTTATCCCAAACGATGGCAGTCTCACGCTGGTTTGTGATGCCGATGGCGGCTATGTTCTCCGCTGCCGCCCCTATCATGCTCATGGCTTCCACTGCCACGCCCAGCATGCTGGCCCAGATCTCGTCCGCGTCGTGCTCCACCCAGCCCGGCTTCGGGAAATGCTGATGAAATTCCCTCTGAGCCACGCTGCACATTTCCCCCTTTTCATTAAACAGAATGCAGCGGTTGCTGGTCGTCCCCGCATCCAATGCCATAATATACTTTTTCACCCTTCCGTTCCTCCTTGCAGATACCTTTCTATCTTTTCTTTGTTCAGCCCTTCTCCTATGGCAATCAGAATCTCCTGGCCTTCCTCTATGGGACTGATCACCGTCTCATGCCGCGTGGCGTTCAGCTCGCTCCAGGCCTCTCTGCCGTCCATCCCTTCCTTTTTGAAAAAGCCTTTGATCCGGAATACCCTGCCGCAGCCCGGGTCCCCGAAAATCCGTGCGGCGGCTGTCCGAAGCCCCTCCTCCGTCACAGAACTATTCATGAAAAAAAGAGAATCAAAAGGCTCCTTGTCCCGCAGCCCTCTCTTCACATAGTCTGCAGGCACAAAACCGCAGGATGCTATCCGTTCAAAATCCGCATCCGTAAAATCATCCCAGTTCCTGCAGAGAATCTCCTCTCCGGCCCGGAGCCTTCTGCCGCACTGTACCTTTTCCAGCGCCCGGTTCAGATGCGCGATCGTCTCCGCAGTCTCCCCTTCCAGGGCTTCCTGGGTCCTGCTTATGAGAATACAGCCTGCACACGCTGCTTCCGAAGCCAGGATGTAGTCCGCCGCCTCCGACAGATCCGGTTCCAGCTTCGCGTCCACCACCGCAATCACGCTCCCCGTCTCATACCACCTGTCCAGGGGTTCCTCGTGGAGAGCGTCAAAAAATTCATCCGTGTCATAGATTCCTGAGGGCTCCACCAGAACCCGGTCGTAACCGCTCATCCCCATGGCGATCAGCTTGGTCCGGAATCTCCTCCGGTGAGTCTCCCGGTCGCAGCCGCCGGAGATCATCTCCAGCTCGCAGTTCTCCCCTTCCAGGCTTTTCAGGAGCATCATGTCCACATTGACGGGACCCAGGTCATTTTCCAGAATCCCGATCTTCTCTCCCCTGCTCACAAGCCAGGCCGCGTATTTTTTCAGAAAAGTGGTCTTGCCGGAGCCCAGAAAGCCCGTGATCAGATCAATCTTTATCATGCTTTAATAAACCTCCGCTCCAAAGGGCATCAGCGCCAGCTTTGCCAGCTTGAAGTGCTGCAGGCCAAAGGGAATTCCGATGATCGTGACGCACAGCAGCGCTCCCAAAGCCGCGTGTTCCAGGGCCAGCGCCAGCCCTGAGAAAATCAGCCATAAAATATTCAGCAGGAACGAACCGGCTCCGCCTCCGTAGCGGACTTCTTTTCCAAAAGGAAAAAAGCTCAGAGCCGCCAGCTTAAAACACTGGGTTCCCACCGGAATTCCCACAATCGTAATACACCACAGGCAGCCCGCCAGGCACCAGCTCAGGCCGCTGACCGCTCCTCCAAAAATAAACCATAAAAAATTTCCCAGACATCCCATAACATGATCCTCATCTTTCTGAAATACAGCTTTATAACACATTTTGTAGTGTCATTCTATCACTTAATTTCCCCGTTTTCAATTCCAGCTTCTTCTGAGGCCGGCACCGGCCCGTTTTTGCGCTCATTTACTGCTCCGGCGGAAAAGAGGGATTGACGGCGGACAGGGGGAGGAACTAAAATAAATGCAGAAATATTATCAGATACCGGCTGCGTCTGCCGGGGTATCTGTCATGTAAAAAATGCAAAGGAGATGAAAACTTCATGAAAATGATAACTCTGGGAAGCACGGGAATCACAGTTCCCCAGAACGCTTTCGGCGCTCTGCCCGTGCAGCGGGTCAATATGGAGACTGCTGTGGAGATTCTGCGGCGGGCCTGGACGGGAGGTATGCGCTTTTTCGACACGGCGCGCGCCTACAGCGACAGCGAAGAAAAGCTCGGAAACGCATTTGAGAAAATATTTCAGGAAGAACGCGGCAATATCTACATCGCCACCAAAACCCAGGCAAAAACGCCGGAAGCCTTCCGGGAGCAGCTGGATACCTCGCTGAAGCTTCTGAAAACCGATTACATAGATATCTACCAGTTCCACTGCGCAGATACCTGCTGGAAACCCGGAGACGGCACAGGCATGTATGAATGTATGCTGGAAGCAAAGGCTGCCGGAAAGATCCGTCATATCGGAATCACCACCCATAAACTCGGCGTGGCCAGAGAGGCCATCGAATCCGGTCTCTACGAGACGCTTCAGTTCCCCTTCAGCTACCTTTCCTCTGAAAAGGAAGTGGAACTGGTGACTCTCTGCAGGGACCACAATATGGGCTTTATCGCCATGAAAGGCCTGGCTGGCGGCCTGATCAACAACTCCAGGGCTGCCTTCGCCTTCATGTCTCAGTTTGACAACGTCCTTCCCATCTGGGGAATACAGAAAATGTCCGAGCTGGAGGAATGGCTTTCCTATATGAAGGAGGCTCCGGCTTTGGATGAGGAGGTTTCACGCTTCATCGAAAAAGAGAAAGCCGAACTGACCGGAGACTTCTGCCGGGGCTGCGGCTACTGTATGCCCTGTCCGGCCGGTATCCTGATCAACAACTGCGCCCGCATGTCCCTGATGGTAAGAAGAGCGCCCTCCGGACAGTGGCTGAACGAATACTGGCAGGAAAACATGAAAAAAATCGAAGACTGCCTGCACTGCGGCCAGTGCATGGAAAAATGTCCCTACGAGCTCAACACTCCGGAGCTCCTGGCCAAAAACTATGAGGACTACAAAAAGATTCTGGCTGGAGAGGTAAAAGTAAATTAGGCCGTTTCTTCTCCACAGGCTTCTTTCTGTACAAACAGTTTCGGCAAAGCTTCGGGAATCCCTGCTCCACGAATCTCCGCCAGGCATAAATCCAAAAACCGCCCAGCCATTAAACTGCAAATGACTGAGCGGTTTTTATTGTGTCCGGCTTTCCTGTATCAGGCATTACTGCTTCTCAGGCGTAAAGTATACAAAATAAGTATCTCCCGTCGTTCCGTCCGAGTATGTGTCCTGCGTAGATATGGAAAAATCCTCATAACCTGCCGGAACCTCATACACAAGAAGCCCTTCCCGCCTCTCGTCGATTCCCAGCTCATACTCATAGGGAAGCTGCTCTTCGCTGACTGCCGGTATCTCATCGCCGGTTTCCGGGTCAGAGGTAATCGGGAACGCATATGCCTCGTCGTCGTCATCCTCTCCCCACTGCGCCTGGAAATCCCAGTCGGACATGGGAATCGTCGCGTTAAAGGTATTCTTTACCGTCACATCCACTACCAGAAGCTCGGTTCCTTCGGACGCCGCTCTTCCCTCGAACTCGTCACACAGATATCCGCTGTTTACCGTAAACTCAAAGAAATCTGTCTCTATCGGATCACCGATTCTTCCCTCCGCCGTGCTGTTTCCCTGTCCGAACATGCCGCAGCCTGTCAGACAGGCGCATGCCAGAACAGCCGCAAAGGCTGCCGTCATCTTTTTTCTTCTGTTCATTATTTTCCCCTCTCAGTCAGATTTTTCTTTCCTGTTTCGTACATTCAGATTATCATGGATTGAGAAAAAATGCAACCTTCCAGCTTCCTTTCACCAGCTGGCTTCCGCTTTGAAAACAGCCCCACACAGAATATTCCGCCTGCTCC
>ERZ1643250.2374-NODE-2374-length-14268-cov-7.577851_pt1 | contig 14268 bp, 9 predicted proteins | sample MGYA00579262_ERZ1643250 | MGnify/ENA primary metagenome ERZ1643250 (study PRJEB29033, sample SAMEA4952265) | chicken gut metagenome | biome: Broiler Chicken; feature: Gastrointestinal Tract; material: Caecum | place: Ireland | collected 2018 | study: Broiler...
TCTGGGAGCTGCAGGCAGTGAAGGACACTGCCATTGTAAAAGCGGTGCAGACAGCAATCAGGGTTTTCCATTTTCTCATAGTGTTTCCTCCTTTTAATAAATATATCTGTACTTCTCCACTGCCCGGCTCATGGCCATTACATTTTCAGGAGAGCACCAGCCGGGAACGCTGTTGGAATCGGCCAGTACATAACCGCCGCCGGGGCCGAAGGTTTCGATTCGGGTGCGGACATCTTCATAAACTTCTTCCACAGTGGCGTCAAAGAGAATGTGATTGATGTCTACATTTCCTACCATAGCCAGTCTGCCCTTGTAGTTTTTCAGAAGCCAGTCCAGATCAATGGCTCCCCGTTCGATGGGGTGGATGGCGTCCACGCCTATATCAATCAGATCCTCCAGAATCAGAGAGTAATCTCCGTCACTGTGATAGATAAAAGGTGTTGTAATGGGCTCCATTGCATATTTCATCCTGTCTTTAAAAAGATCCCGGAACATGGCAGGAGAGATAAGCATGGAATTGGTGTAAGCAATATCATCTGCCGTCCAGAAATAATCAAATCCCAGCTCCATAAGATTCTTATTGAACCGGTGGGCCCAGTCTGTGTACATCTCAATGGTTCTTTCAAAGGTATCGTCTTCCTCCGCAATCATTATGGCAATATTATCCATGCCAAGGCTTAGCAGGGTGGGAGAAACGCCCAGGCGGATTTTAGCTCCTACGGCAAATTCATAATCTTTGCACATATTCACCATGCTGCGGATTTTCTCCAGTAATTGGGGATCATCCGGATCCGGCATGGCAGCCTGACACTTGCGGAGAACTTCCATGCTGTCAATCAGGCCGCCGGCCACACAGGCATCTGCCCCTTTAATTTCCTTTTTCACGAACATGGGAGGGATAACCTGGATGGTCATGGCGTCCAGATTTAATTTCTCAGCGGTTTCCGGAATACAGCAGAATACAGGTTCTACCAGGGCTTTTTCATCGGGGGAACCCAGCCAGCCCGCATTATTCAGTCCGTTGTATACAGGAAGGGTAATCTCATGGCCGAGAATGGCCTCCTGTACATTCTGATAGAGGGAAATAAGAGCGTATGGCACTTTATCCGGTGTGCCGCCTTTTACTGCTGTTAAAAATCGTTCTGCTTTCTTCATTTTTACCTCCTGTTCTTCCTGATTCCTACTTCCATTCCAGAATCATTTTAATAATATTTTCTTTTTTCTCGGCCAGCATTTCCAGGGCCGTTTGTACTTCTTCCACAGGCATACGCTGAGTAATAAAGGAAGAGAGGGATGGATCTGTCTGTACAATTTCCAGTGCGTCTTCAAAATCCCGGGTCTGATAAATCTGGCTTCCGAAGAGACGCTGTTCCCGAAAGACAAGGGAATAGCAGGAGAAGGAGATGGGATTGGTAATCATAGCAACCAGACCGATTTCGCCTCCCTTTCTGGTCATTTGTGAAGCCTGATCTAAGATTCGGTCCGCGCCGGCGGCCACAATACAGAGATCAACCCCTTCTCCCCGGGTGAAGTCCAGGGCGGCCTTTACGGGATCTTCTGATAGAGGATCCACGGCGCACTGTGCGCCAAAGGCCAGGGCCTGTTTCCTGTTATAGGAAGCGGGATCGCTGCAGAGGATTTTGCAGATTCCCTGTTTGCGGGCCAGGTACAGAGTCATAAGTCCAATGGTTCCGCAGCCGATAATGGCCATGGTCTTTACCTTCTGCAGATTGGTCCGCCGGAGAATGTGAGTGGCCACAGAAAGAGGTTCTGTCAGAGCCGCCCTTGGAAAGTCCACATGACTGCCCACTTTATATACCGTTTCCTTTGGGGCGGGGAAATACTCTGTAAAACACCCCATCCAGGCCTCTGTCCCCGGGGCGATCCTGTTTTCACAAATATTTTCTAATCCCCGTCTGCAGGGGAAACATTTCCCGCAGCTTACAGAGGGATTCACCGTCACCCTGTCGCCTGGCTGAAATTCCGTTACCCCCTCGCCCAACTGGCAGATGGTACCGGACATTTCGTGGCCCAGGATGGCGGGCGCTTTCCGAAAGGCGTGGATTCCCAGGAAAAGGTGCAGATCCGAACCGCAGATTCCCACAGACCGGATTTTAATGAGCACTTCTCCTTTTTTGGGGATCGGTTTGGGAATGTCCCGTATTTCCGTTTGTTTTATGCCTGTTACAAATGCAGCTTTCATTTGGCCTCCTTATGTTTCTTCTATTAAAGAGTCAGCAACTTTCACCATTACATCGGGCGTACCAAATCCCCCGGATTTGGATACGATTTGCAGGTGTTTCTTCTTCCATTTCAGCCGGGACAGTACGACGCCCGGGCTGAGCTCACAAATGGGATTCAATTCCGGATGTTCTTTGTGATTCATCAGTCCGGTAAGGGTATCCCCTCCTGTCATGAATATGGTATAGTCCACCCCCCTCTCTATCAGATAACTGACGAGAATGCTGTGGCATCTGACAATGGAGAACCGGACGTCTTCCTCCCGTATCCCCATTGTCCGTGCATACTGCAGCGTTTCTTCCTCATGCCGGTCAAAGGTATCTACAATAATCCGGGGATGGGATATACACTGCTGATAAAGGCTCTCCAGAAATTGTTCTCCTTCCTCTGTTTCGTAATAGGTGATGTCTAATTTCTGGCGGGGGGTCAGGCTGATCCGAAAGAAACCTTTCTGCATGGCGTAGATGACCTGCTTTCTGGTAATGAGATTGAGACTGCCGCATGCCACGTACATTCCCTTCTTTTTTTCGTATTTTTCTGACGCGCTCTCCTGAAGACCCAGAGCCTTTGGAAGAAACGAAGCAAATGCGGCGCATCCTGCAAGGAATCTCAGTTTGCCTTCTTCCTTCAGCTCCTTTATCCGGGTTTTAATATTTTCATCAGAAACAGCATCAAAGATCACGATTTTCCCATTTTCACCCTTATAGGAATCTTTCTTTTGTGCACATTTTATACAGGTTACTTTATTTTTGGCCCAGTCTCCCAGAATATCCGGAAGATAAGAAAAATGTACGGGCTCAAAGGGATCTTTACCAAAGGCGCTTTTCTTTAAAGGGATGCCGTCAATATAATGGATCCCGTTTACAGTTACTCTCCTGATTTTAGGAAAGGCGGGTATGAAATAAACGGTTTCTCTGGAGGCTTCCAGAACGGCCCGCAGTTCCGCCCCCACATTTCCTCTGAGTGCAGAGTCTGTTTTTTTATAAATAAGAGGGATGTTTCGTGAAACAGCCCATTGTGTGATTTTGTAAACAGCCAGGTAGGCTTCTTCTGCTTCCATGGGGCGGGTTTCTAAATCCACAACCAGCACACAGGCATTTCCAAAATCTGTAAATTCCTCCAATTGAGAACCAAGTACCACCCGGGTAAAAATTCCTTTCTGGGAAAAAGAGATGCCGGTATCTAATGCTCCCGTAAAATCATCAGCAATTATCAGTATTTTTACCATGAAGTCACCTTATCTTTTATTTTCAGCAAGTCTGACAGCATATTCAATGGCGTTTGCCAGACTTAATTCACTTGCGCTTCCGTCTCCGGCGTGTCCGAATCCTGTTCCATGGTCTACCGAAGTGCGTATAACAGGAAGGCCTAAAGTAATATTTACCCCTGCGACAGTGTCCCAGCGGCGCAGGGTTCTGTTATAGACAAATCCTTTTACTTTCAGGGGAATGTGCCCCTGATCATGATACATAGCGACTACAATATCGTACCAGCCGCCCAGGGCTTTGGAGAATATGGTATCCGGCGGAGTAGGCTTTCGTTCCGGTATCCGGATGCCTTCAGCTAAAGCAGCGTAAATGGCAGGCTGTATTTCTTCAGCTTCTTCTCTGCCGAACATACCGTTTTCTCCACAGTGGGGATTCAGTCCGGCAACGCCGATCCGGGGATTTGCAATTCCGAGCGCCCTGCAGCCTTCACTGGCGATGCGGATTACCTCTAAAACCCGTTCCTTTTTTACCATGTCACAGGCGTGTCGAAGGGATACGTGAGTTGAAACATGAACCACCCGCAGATTTTCATGAGCCAGCATCATGGTGTAGTTCTCGGTGTGTGTATAATGGGCATAAATTTCTGTATGGCCGGAATAGGGGTGCCCCGCCAGGTTGATTGCTTCTTTACTTATTGCGTTGGTAACGGTTGCATCCACTTCGCCTGCCAGAGCAAGCTGAATCACTTTTTCTACATAACGGAAGGCGGCGTCTCCGCAGCAGGCGGATACCTGTCCATAAACCCGTTTATCCATAACCGGAGTGTCTATATCCAGAACATCAATGGTTCCATATTTGTAAATGCCCTGCTCGATCCTTTGGATGGGGTGTACATGCAGACGTCCTTTGCTGCCTGTGATTTCCACGGCTTTCTCCATACAGGCTGCGTCGCCTACAATCACAGGCCGGCATGATTCATAAACAGATGGATGGGAAAGGAGCTTAGCAGAGAGTTCTGGTCCGTTACCGGCCGGATCACCCATGGTAATTCCGATGGTTACTTTTTTCTGTTCCATATCTGCCTCCGTTGGTTTCAAAATAAAACAATAATGTTTTGTGTTTCTTGTTAGTTAAATGATACTGAAGTTTCTATTCTTAATCAATAAGATGGAAACAAAAAGATGTTTTGTTTTGAAACTAAAAAGTAAAATGTATTGTTTTTAAACAAAAAATAAGGTAAAATAGAATAAATGTTTCGGATTGAAATATTTTCGGAGGAGAAAAAGAGATGAAAAAAACGAAGATATTAGTAGTCGCCCCTTACAGGGGAATGGCAGAATCAATTACCTCCATTGCCAGAAAGAGAAAAAACATTGAGCTGACCGTTCATATCGGGGATCTGAATACGGGACGCAGGATTGCCCAGGAACTGGCTCATAATAATTATGATGTGATCATTTCCCGGGGCGGCACTGCGGACATGATACGTTCTTCTGTGGAGATTCCGGTAGTAGAAGCTGCTATTTCCGTGTATGATATACTCAGGGCTATAAAAATGGCGGAGAATTATTCCGGAAAATTTGTAATTGCCGGATTTCCCAGTATTACCGGCTGCGCCCATTTATTATGCGATTTGCTTCAGTATGATATTGAGATCCTTACCTTTTATAAGGAAGAGGATGCCCTTCCGGCTCTGCAGGACGCCATGGATCGGGGATGTACCCTGACCCTCTGTGATATGATTGGTTATACGGTGGCGCAGAAGCTGGGAATGAATTCTATCCTGCTCTCTTCGGGAGCGGAGAGTATTGATGCGGCTTTAGACGAAGCGGTGAAACTGGTAAACTCTTCGAAATATGTACATAAACAAAAGGATTTGTTTCAGTCGATTTTAACAGAGGGAGACAATGATTTCCTGATTTACGATGGATCCGGAGAGCTGTGGTTTTCAAGTCTCCCGGAAGAGGAACAGAACCGTCTGCTGGCGGATTTCATACAGACATATCTGGACTCCTTCCTGCAAAAGCCCAACCAGACAGTAGAGTACCAGGAGGGGGAAGAGATTTACACCTTATCCAACAGACACCTTTCTTATGAAGAGCAGGTTTACACCACAATCAGCATCCGGAAAAAGAAGGCGCTCTTTCAGGCGGAAGATAAAAGTGTTTCTATATATAATAAGCCGGATTTGCAGTCTCTGGATTTTGTCAATTATTACAGTGGGGCTAATAATGTGGGGGATGTGCGGCAGACCATTACAGAATACAGCAAGACGCGCCTTCCGGTGCTTATATGGGGAGAAACGGGGACCGGTAAAGATAAAGCAGCCCAGCTTCTCTATGAGAAGGGGCCTTACGAAAGCAGTCCGCTGTATACCATAGACTGTACCCTGATGAATGAACGCAGATGGCATGCGTTAATGACCAGTGAAAATTCTCCCCTGAATAATGTACATACCACCATCTACATTAAAAATCCGGGCGCATTAAATAAAAACCAGCTTTCCAAATTGTTTGTCTACATGGAACAGACCGATTTACATAAAAGAAACCGGATCCTCTTTTCCCTGATAGCGGGAGAAGAAGGAGGCCGGGAGACAGAAACGGCCAGGAATTATCTGACGAACCGACTGTCCTGTCTGGTTTTAAATCTTCCCCCTCTGCGGGAGAGGAAAGAAGACATTCCCAGTATCGCCACTCTTTACATTAACAAGCTGAACGCTTCTCTGGGAAAACAGATTATTGGTTTTGATGCAGAAGCCATGACCTTAATGAAAGAATTTCCCTGGAAAAACAATCTGGACCAGTTCCAGAGAATTATTAAAGAACTGGTTGTTATCACACCCGGACCTTATATTGGAGCGAAATGTGTGAAGCAGCTTTTGCACAGGGAGGAACCTTATATTCCGGCCAAAGGCCGGGGAACGGTTTCTCTGGATTTGCAGCAGTCTCTGGAAGAGATTAATTATCAGATTGTAAAACTGGTGCTGGCAGAGGAAAAAGGCAGCAAAGAGAAGACGGCCCGGCGGCTGGGAATCGGACGCAGTACCCTATGGAGAATGCTGAAAAGCCGGGAGAGCGGGAATCAGTAAAATTTTGCGGAAAAGCAGTTGACAAATAAATACTGAAATGCTATAGTATCAACGTATCACGCCGAAGACAGTGGGTGCCGGAAGGCATAAAGAGAAATCACCCGCCGAGGAGAGATGATTCTTACAGATTTTATGAGAATGATTTTCACTCCCTGTGTCTTTGGATCCGGGGAGTTTTTTATTTCCGAATGTGCGTGTGTACGTCATAAATGAATAAGGAGGTGCACCATTTCATGGCAAAAGTAGAACTTAAACAACCAATCGTAGAAGAAATCGCAAATACTGTCAAAGACGCCCAGAGTGTGGTTCTTGTAAACTACAGCGGCCTGACCGTAGCCCAGGATACACTTCTTCGTAAGGAATTAAGAGAAGCTGGTGTTCAGTACAAGGTTTACAAGAACACAATGATGAACTTTGCGTTTAAGGGAACCGACTGTGAATGCCTGTCCAAACATCTGGAAGGAACAAATGCTCTGGCAGTTTCTGCAGACGATGCAACTGCTCCGGCAAGAATCCTTGCAAAATATGCAAAACAGTATCCGGCACTGGAAATCATTGCTGGTGTTGTGGAAGGAAACTACAACGATCAGGCAGGAATTCAGGCGCTGGCAAGCATTCCGTCCAGAGACGAACTGCTGGGCAAACTGCTTGGAAGCATCCAGTCTCCGATTACCAACTTGGCTCGTGTGCTTAATCAGATTGCTGAAGCAGGCGGAGCGGAAGCAGCAATTGCTGCAAAGGGAGAAGAAGCAGCTCCTGCAGCAGAATAAGAAAAAAGAAAAGATAATAAAAATGGAGGTAATTGAAAATGGCAAAATTAACAACCGAAGAATTTATTGCGGCAATTAAAGAATTATCCGTATTAGAGTTAAACGATTTAGTAAAAGCATGTGAAGAAGAATTTGGCGTATCTGCAGCAGCAGGCGTTGTAGTTGCAGCAGCAGGCGCTGGCGCTGGTGAAGCAGCAGAAGAAAAAGATGAATTCGATGTAGAACTGACAGAAGTTGGTCCTAACAAAGTTAAAGTTATCAAAGTTGTTCGTGAAGTTACCGGCTTAGGCTTAAAAGAAGCAAAAGAAATGGTAGACGGTGCTCCGAAGGTAGTGAAAGAAGCTGCTTCTAAAGCTGAGGCAGAAGACATTAAAGGAAAACTGGAAGAGCAGGGTGCAAAAGTTACTCTTAAATAATCTGGTTTCTTTCAATGAAGATAAAAGGGGTATTGCAGAAAATGCAGTAGCCCCTTTTCCTTGTTTTAAGGAAGTCTGAAAAACAGACAAAATCTGAGGGAGGAGTAACAAGATGGAGAAGTTTTTTAAATTAAAGGAACATCATACAGATGTAAAAACAGAGGTTATTGCGGGAATTACCACCTTTATGACCATGGCGTACATTCTGGCGGTAAACCCCAGTATGCTTTCGGCGGCAGGAATGGACTCCGGAGCCGTATTTACTGCAACAGCAGTGGCGTCTGCAATTGCTTCTTTTATTATGGCCTTTGCAGCAAATCTGCCCTTCGTATTATCAGCGGGAATGGGACTGAACGCCTATTTTGCCTATACGGTATGCCTGGGAATGGGGCTTTCCTGGGAAATTGCGCTGACAGCAGTATTTGTAGAGGGAATCATTTTTATCATTCTTTCTCTTACAAGTGTGCGTGAAGCAATTTTTAATGCAATTCCCGGAACACTGAAAATTGCAGTTTCTGTGGGAATTGGTTTATTTATTACCTTTATTGGTCTTCAGAATGCGAACCTGATTGTGCTGGATGAATCCACGAAAGTCGCCATGTTCTCTTTTGCAGGAAGTATCCAGGGAGATACCTTCAGTTCAGAGGGAATCACGGTATTTCTGGCGTTTATCGGAATCCTGATTACAGCCATTCTGGTAATTAAACAGGTGAAGGGAAATATTCTGATCGGTATTTTAATCACCTGGATTCTGGGAATTATCTGCCAGATTGCGGGAATTTACGTTCCCAATCCGGAAGCTGGTTTCTACAGCCTTCTTCCTTCCGGGATTTTTTCCATGCCGGCAAGTGTGGCGCCTACCTTTATGAAGATGGACTTCAGCTATATTACAGAGAATTTCCTGAACTTTGTTGTTATTATGTTCGCGTTCCTGTTTGTGGATATGTTTGATACACTGGGAACTTTAATCGGATGTGCTTCCAAGGCGAACATGCTGGACAAAGACGGAAAACTTCCGGGAATTAAAGGCGCACTGTTTGCAGATGCGCTGGGAACCACCGTGGGAGCCTGCCTGGGAACATCCACAATTACCACTTTCGTAGAATCTTCTTCAGGAATCGCTGAGGGAGGAAGAACGGGACTGACTTCTATTGTATCCGGTCTCTTCTTTGTGGGAGCGCTGTTTTTATCCCCGATTTTCCTTACGATTCCGTCCTTTGCAACAGCTCCGGCTCTTGTAATCGTGGGATTCTTAATGATGCAGCAGGTAACCAAGATTGATTTTACAGATCTTCCGGAAGCCATTCCGGCCTTTATCGCAATTTTTGCAATGCCCTTTATGTACAGCATTTCCGAAGGAATTGCCCTTGGAGTTATTTCCTACGTAGTAGTGAATCTGGCCTGCAAGAATGCGAAAAAGATTACGCCGCTGATGTATATTCTGGCGATCTTATTCCTTTTAAAATACATTTTTATTTAATAACCAACCGAGAAAGCGTCTCAGAACCGGGGGAGTTCCAGGTTCCGGGACGTTTTGTATATGGGCTTCCCGGATCTCCTCTCCGGAAAATGGTCACTATTCAGCCATGCATCCCGGAAAATGGAGAAATCAGGAAGTTTAGTCTTGACACACACTTGACAATATGGCATAATGGAAAATGCTCTATTATGGCGAGGTGTGCTTTTTTGTATGAAAAAGCAGACAGCCAAAGCAGCCAAAGTTGCAATTTGTAAATAAATATAAAGAAAAACAGGGGTGAAACGTCAATGGAAAAAAACAGAATTCGTTCTGTAAAAACTGGAAAAAGCATGCGTATGAGCTACCAGAGGCAAAAAGAAGTCCTGGAAATGCCCAACCTGATCGAAGTCCAGAAAGATTCCTATCAGTGGTTTCTGGATGAAGGACTCAAAGAAGTATTTGATGATATTTCTCCGATTGCGGATTACGGCGGAAAATTAAGCCTGGAGTTCATTGACTTTACATTTGACGAAGCTGATGCAAAATACAGCATTGAGCAGTGTAAAGAAAGAGACGTAACCTACGCAGCGCCTTTGAAAGTTCGGGTAAGACTGATTAATAAAGAAACCGAAGAAATCAATGAGCATGAAATCTTCATGGGAGATCTCCCTCTGATGACAGAGACAGGAACCTTTGTCATTAATGGTGCGGAGCGTGTCATCGTTAGCCAGCTGGTTCGTTCTCCTGGAATTTATTATGCCATTGCCCATGACAAAGTTGGTAAAAAGCTGTATTCCTGCACAGTAATCCCCAACAGGGGTGCGTGGCTGGAATATGAGACAGATTCCAATGACGTGTTCTATGTACGTGTAGACAGAACTAGAAAAGTACCTATTACTGTTTTAATCCGCGCCCTTGGTTATGGAACCAATGCGGAAATCGTTGAATTATTCGGCGAAGAACCGAAAATTTTAGCAAGTTTTTCAAAAGATACGGCCACCAATTATCAGGAGGGCCTTCTTGAGTTATATAAAAAGATTCGTCCGGGTGAGCCTCTGGCAGTAGAAAGCGCGGAAAGTCTGATTATGGCGATGTTCTTTGACCCCAGAAGATATGATTTGGCTAAAGTCGGACGTTATAAATTTAATAAGAAACTTCTTCTCAGAAACCGGATCGCAGGCCACAATCTGGCAGAAGACGTGGTAGACGCTTCCACAGGAGAGATCCTGGCGGCTGCAGGAACCACAGTTTCCAGGGAACTGGCGGATAAAATCCAGAATGCCGCCGTACCTTACGTGTGGATCCAGGGAGAAGAACGGAAGATTAAAGTATTATCCAGCATGATGGTGGATCTGACCAGCTTTGTGGATGTGGATCCGAAGGAACTGGGCGTTACAGAATTAGTATATTACCCTGTGCTGGAAAAAATTCTGGAAGAAAACGACAATTTAGAGGATATAAAGACAGCCATCAGACGTGACATTCATGATCTGATTCCGAAGCATATTACAAAGGAAGATATTCTGGCTTCCATTAACTACAATATGCATCTGGAATATGGCCTGGGCAACGACGACGACATTGACCATCTGGGCAACCGTCGTATCCGCGCCGTAGGCGAACTGCTTCAGAACCAGTACCGTATCGGTCTTTCCAGACTGGAGCGTGTGGTTCGTGAAAGAATGACCACTCAGGATATTGAGGGGATTTCTCCTCAGTCCCTGATTAACATTAAACCGGTGACAGCAGCGGTGAAAGAATTTTTCGGTTCTTCCCAGTTGTCACAGTTTATGGATCAGAACAACCCTCTGGGAGAGCTGACCCATAAGAGACGTTTATCCGCTCTGGGACCCGGAGGTCTCTCCAGAGACCGCGCCGGATTCGAGGTGCGAGACGTTCACTATTCTCATTATGGAAGAATGTGCCCCATTGAGACGCCGGAAGGTCCCAACATCGGTCTGATCAACTCCCTGGCTTCTTATGCGAGAATTAACCAGTACGGTTTCGTGGAGGCTCCTTACCGTAAGATTGACAAGAGCGATCCGAAAAACCCGAGAGTTACCGATGAAGTTGTTTACATGACAGCAGACGAGGAAGACAATTACCACGTGGCGCAGGCGAACGAGCCCCTGGATGAGAACGGATACTTCATTCATAAGAACGTTTCCGGTCGTTACAGAGAAGAGACTCAGGAATACGAACGTCATATGTTTGATTACATGGACGTATCTCCGAAGATGGTATTCTCCGTGGCAACGGCTCTGATTCCGTTTTTGCAGAACGACGACGCCAACCGTGCGCTGATGGGATCCAACATGCAGCGTCAGGCCGTTCCCCTTCTGATTACAGAAGCTCCTGTAGTAGGAACCGGTATGGAAACCAAGACAGCGGTAGACTCCGGTGTATGTGTGGTGGCCAAAAAGGCCGGAACAGTAGAGCGTTCCACCTCCACAGATATAACCATTAAAAATGATGACGGAACCAGAGATAACTATCATCTGTCCAAATTCATGAGAAGTAACCAGAGCAACTGCTATAACCAGAAACCGATTGTATTCCAGGGAGAACATGTGGAAGCCGGCGATGTAATTGCCGACGGTCCATCCACCTCCAACGGAGAACTGGCTCTGGGTAAGAACCCGCTGATCGGATTCATGACCTGGGAAGGTTATAACTACGAGGATGCGGTTCTGTTAAGCGAGCGTCTGGTTCAGGATGACGTATATACTTCCGTTCATATTGAAGAATATGAAGCAGAAGCCAGAGATACCAAGCTGGGACCGGAAGAGATCACAAGAGACGTTCCCGGCGTAGGTGACGACGCCCTGAAAGATCTGGATGAAAGAGGAATTATCCGTATCGGTGCAGAAGTGCGCGCCGGTGATATTCTGGTTGGTAAAGTAACTCCTAAGGGAGAAACCGAACTGACTGCAGAAGAGCGTCTGTTAAGAGCGATTTTCGGCGAGAAAGCCCGTGAAGTGCGGGATACCTCTCTGAAAGTTCCTCATGGAGAATACGGAATCGTTGTGGATGCCAAAGTATTCACAAGAGAAAACGGAGATGAACTGTCTCCGGGCGTTAACCAGTCTGTGCGTATTTACATTGCACAGAAGAGAAAAATCTCAGTTGGTGACAAAATGGCCGGCCGTCACGGTAACAAGGGTGTTGTTTCCCGCGTGCTCCCGGTAGAAGATATGCCGTTTCTGCCAAACGGACGTCCCCTGGACATCGTACTGAATCCTCTGGGCGTGCCTTCCCGTATGAACATCGGACAGGTGCTGGAGATCCATTTAAGTCTTGCGGCAAAAGCCCTTGGATTTAACATCGCCACTCCGGTATTTGACGGCGCAAACGAAAAAGATATTCAGGATACCCTGGAACTTGCCAATGATTACGTAAATACGGAAGACTTTGAAGAATTCCGTGAGAAATATAAAGATGTGCTTGCAGAAGACGTGATGCAGTATCTGGATGAAAATAAAGACCACCGTTCCCTGTGGAAAGGGGTTCCTATTTCCAGAGACGGAAAAGTCAGACTGCGCGACGGACGTACCGGCGAGTACTTCGACAGCCCGGTAACCATCGGACACATGCATTATCTGAAACTGCATCACCTGGTAGACGATAAGATCCATGCCCGTTCTACCGGTCCATACTCCCTGGTAACCCAGCAGCCTCTGGGCGGTAAAGCGCAGTTCGGCGGCCAGCGTTTCGGAGAGATGGAAGTATGGGCTCTGGAGGCCTATGGCGCATCCTACACCCTGCAGGAAATCCTTACTGTGAAATCCGACGACGTGGTAGGACGTGTGAAAACTTATGAAGCAATTATTAAAGGGGATAATATCCCGGAACCTGGTATTCCGGAATCCTTTAAAGTACTTCTGAAAGAGCTTCAGTCTCTGGGTCTGGATGTAAGAGTCTTAAAAGAAGACCAGACAGAAGTGGAAATTATGGAAACCGTAGATTACGGCGATACCAATCTGAATCACATTATCGAAGGCGAAAGCAGAAGAAACCGGGATGATGAAGATTTCGGAAGAATGGGCTATACCCGTCAGGAATTTGAAGGGGAAGAGCTTGTAGATATTGATGAAGACGATGAAGATTTGATAGAGTTGGAAGATGCTCTTGACGAAGAAGAGTAGAAAGGGGAAAGAATACATGGCAGGAACGAATAATACAAATGAAACCTATCAGCCAATGACTTTCGATGCCATCAAGATCGGATTGGCGTCCCCTGAGAAAATCAGAGAATGGTCAAGAGGCGAAGTTTTAAAGCCGGAGACAATTAACTACCGGACATTGAAACCGGAAAAAGACGGGTTGTTTTGTGAAAAGATTTTCGGACCCAGCAAAGACTGGGAGTGCCATTGCGGAAAGTATAAGAAAATCCGCTATAAAGGCGTTGTCTGCGATCGATGCGGCGTAGAGGTAACCAAATCCAGCGTCCGCAGGGAACGTATGGGCCATATTGAACTGGCTGCGCCGGTTTCCCATATCTGGTATTTTAAGGGAATTCCTTCCAGAATGGGTCTGATTTTGGATTTATCACCCAGAACCCTGGAAAAAGTACTGTATTTTGCCAATTACATTGTGCTGGACCCCGGTACTTCCAATCTCCAGTATAAACAGGTTCTGACAGAGAAAGAGTACCAGGAAGCCTGGGAAAGCCAGCCGGATGCCAATTTCCGTGTAGGAATGGGAGCCGAGGCAGTCAAAGAGCTTCTGGAAGCCATAGATCTGGAAAAAGAAGCCGAGGAACTGAAAAAAGGTCTCAAAGATTCCACCGGACAGAAACGGGCCAGAATTATTAAAAGACTGGAAGTAGTGGAATCTTTCCGGGAATCCGGAAACCGTCCGGAATGGATGATTATGACCGTAATCCCGGTAATTCCGCCGGATCTGCGTCCTATGGTGCAGTTGGACGGAGGACGTTTCGCAACCTCTGACTTAAACGACTTATACCGCAGAATTATTAACCGCAATAACCGTCTGAAACGGCTTCTGGAGCTGGGCGCTCCGGACATCATCGTCCGCAACGAGAAACGTATGCTTCAGGAAGCAGTGGATGCCTTAATTGATA
>ERZ1643250.2375-NODE-2375-length-14266-cov-24.526916_pt1 | contig 14266 bp, 16 predicted proteins | sample MGYA00579262_ERZ1643250 | MGnify/ENA primary metagenome ERZ1643250 (study PRJEB29033, sample SAMEA4952265) | chicken gut metagenome | biome: Broiler Chicken; feature: Gastrointestinal Tract; material: Caecum | place: Ireland | collected 2018 | study: Broiler...
CGAAGGCTTATGAGTGACCGGTTGCTAAGCGGACGGGGCCAATACCTAAGTAAAGCGGCAAAAGTTGGATATAAACAGTTTTACATGTGTGGTTTTGAAGGTACAGACCTTATTAACCTCAGTTAGGGAACTAACTGGGGTTTTCTTTTTGCTTTATAGGAAATTCCGATATTGGATAAGGGGAAAAAGAGGCCCTGCTGATTGAACGTATGTTAAATCAACAGGGGAATAGACATGATAATAGGACGATGGTCGGGTTAGAAGATGTAAAAACCTTCTTCTCCAAACAAATCGTCAAAAGGATCGTCCTCATTAAGAAAATAATCCATATCCAGAAGGTCATCCTCACTCATATGGCGGATGTCCTCGGGCGTCATTCCTTCCGGTGGATTTTCTATGTATTTTTTGCGCAGTTCCTCGATATCTGGTTTCATGGTAATATCCTCCTTTGAGGGGATTATATCATAACCGTACTATGCAGAGGAACGCTTTCCACGAGATTTGGACATGACTTTCTCGTACATTTCTTCGAGGGATACGCGTTTGTGGTTGTAATAGAGTTCCAGAAACTCCATTTTGTGATTACATTCAGGACAATATAGAGGGTCATAACCAAAAGAGAGAAAAATAGCGGTTCTCCATCGGGTAAAGCTGCGGTATATTTTATGTTTTTCTTTTGAGATAACACGGTGCAGTTTTGAATCAATCTTACGGTGTCTTGCATACAGACCGCCATAGCGGATCATTTTAAAATGTTTTTCCGGGATGTGTCGGATGAGACGTTTTATGAAATCCATAACAGGCAAAGTTTCTTCCACATACTGTTCATCTTCGTGACGGTTATAGTGGAAAGTAACGGTATCTCCGTCATACCGGTCAATCCTGGAAGTGGCAATTACTGGTCTGCCAAGATAGCGGCCGATGTATTTAGCCACTACTTTGGGATCGCAGAGATTTGGTTTTGCATAGACGTAGAAGCCCAGTTTATGCTGGGCGTAACATTTCGCTTTTACGTTTTTGAAAGAAGGACCAATCCTATCTTCCAGTTCATTGAGAAGAGCAGTACGGAAAGCGTTACGGAGATAGTTGTAGTTAAAGTGTTTTACATGACGCCAGAATCCGTCATCACTGTAGCCGCCTTTGGAAAGGATACAGTGGATGTGGGGATTCCATTTGAGGTCGCGGCCAAAAGTGTGAAGGACCAAGATATAGCCGGGCGTAAAATTTTTGGCATGGTTCAGGTTGAAAAACATCCGAGATATTACACTGGAGACGGAATGGAAGAGGCAGTTCAGAAGAGACCGGTCCTGAAGGAAGAAGTCGCGTAGGTTTTCATCAATGGTAAAAACGCAATGGCGGTGTTGGACACTGACGAGTTTGAAAGACATACTGGTGGTGCGTTCCATAGCGTATTTGTTGCCACAAGAAGGGCAAAAACGGCTGTGACAGCGAAAAGGAACGAATTTGAAGTTCCCACAATGCGGACAACTGTATATGGCACCACCAAAAGAAGGATTACCACAGTCTAACATCTTATCGATATTTTCCATTTCAGTTTGTCTGGGATGAAGAGTATATTTAATTTCTTCATAATGGTCTGTAAAGATTCTTTGTAAGATATTCATAAGACTATTATGCAGGAGAAAGTAACAAAAAGAAACCCCTAACCCCTCATGATTGAGGGGCAGGGGAGTTGAATAGGCGGAGCCTATTTTTTACAATACAGTTTTATAATGAAGCCTTAATTAAAAACTACAGGACATAAGAACAAGTATTTTCTTAAGTTTATGATGTTGGGCTTAGCCGGTGGTCTTGACTATATGCAAATCTTTATAATAAGATTTACAATATACAAAGAAATAGTCAACAGGCAGGATTCAGAGCCTTTATGCTAAATTTTTCTATGGAAAGAAATCAGAGTGCGGAACTGAAGCCTGTGTATAAGTTTTCTTTTTAGAGGAAGCAATGTTATGTACGATGCAAATACTTTGAAGATACTCTTTCGGTTCAGTCAGATCCCGGTTACTGTCTATACGCTGAAATGGAGATATGTGGAAAGATTTACCAGATTTTTTCAAGAACCGGAACCTTTTGAGAAGGATAAGCTGGAGAAGGTGAAAGAGGGTCTTACCGGAAAAAAATTTTTCTTTCTTTCCTATGATCCACAGGTCCCTGTTGCCCTGTTCGGTTGCAGGGGAGAAGAGGAGTACTATATCCTGGGACCTTTTTCCTATGGCAGAACAGATTCTTTTGAGTGCAGAAATTTTATACGGAATTATAAGATCAGGGAATGTCCCAAATGCCAGCTGGAAGATATTTTTGCTTTTGTCTCTTATTTAACTGGAGAGGAATTTCACGAAAAACGTAGAAAAGATATTCTGGGGGAACTTCTCTCCGATAAGGATGAGGGAGAAAATCAGGAGCTGGTTATCAGAGAAGAACTGCGGCAGATAGATTCTTTTCAGAAAAACCATACCTATATGGACGAGCAGCTTTTATATGATCATATTAAAGAAGGGGATGCAGAATACCTGGAAAAACAGGATTTTTATGAAGCTCCTTCCCATCCCATTATTATAGACGATCTTAAGAAAAATGAGGAATATATGACAGTGATCAGTATTTCCCTGGCCGCAAGGGCGGCTATAGAAGGAGGACTAAGCTCCGCAGAAGGTTTTATTAACAATGATATCTATCTGAAAAAGCTTTCACAGTGCAGGACAGTTTTTGAGATGGACCGGCTGCGGCGGGAAAGTCAGATTTATTTTGCCCGACTGGTGGCAGATCATAAGAAAAAAAGCACCGTGAATTTCCATGTGGAAGAAGTGAAGAAAAATATCATTTCCAAAAGATTTGCGAAAATATCCATACAGGAAATTGCGGATGATCTGGGGATTTCAAAAGAATATATGCAGAAATTATTCAAAAAATATGAGAAGATCTCTATTACAGAATACATTTCTGATATTAAGATCGAGGCGGCGTGTAATATGCTCCGGTATTCAGACAGGCAAATACAGGAAATCGCAGAATATCTTCATTACGGAAGTGTGAGTCACTTCAGTACAGCTTTTCGAAAGAAAATGCATCAGTCACCCAAAGAATACCGGGATCAGAACAGGAAGACGGTCTTCTGATTCCACGAAAGGCAGAATAAAGGGATATTTCCATTATCTGTAGACCCCACAATAAAGTATGTAGGAGAAAGAATGTTTATAGTGGAGAATAAGCTGGAGATTCAGTTTTTGGCTTGTGTCCTGCGGAAAAAGAGTTTGGTGAATATACCAGATAAAATATTATAGATATGACAGAAACTTGGATAAGAGGATGAAAAAAAATAATAAAAGGTATTGACAATTGTTTAAAATACCTTTATTATTTATAACATAATATAACGTTATATAATAATATATATCAAATTGTTACATGTTTTGATGGAGGAACAGGTATGAGACAGGAGCACATTAATCAGATTAACAAAGCAGTGTCAGCAGTGGCTACTAAAGAATGTATTAGTCATTTTTATTTTGTTGCCTGCGGAGGTTCACAGGCATTTATGATGCCGGCACAATATATTTTTGACAGGGAAATTTCTATTCCGGCAAGTATCTATACGTCAAATGAGTTTGTACATGGTATGCCAAAAGCGTTAGGCCCACAGTCTGTGGTTATCACATGTTCACATTCAGGGAATACACCGGAAACAGTAAAAGCAACAGAAGTGGCTAGAGAAAAAGGGGCAACAACAATTGCACTGTCACATTTGGAAGATTCGCCATTGTGGAAAGCAGCGGAATATCCTATTCATTATGATTGGGGAAAAGATGCTGATGCAAGTGATTTAAATAAGGCAGTATTATATTCTTTGATTTTCAGAATATTAAATGCAGTATCACCTTGTGAAAAATATGAAAAGGGTATTTCTTCCGTAGAGCATATTCATGAGGTATTGGAAAAGGCTAAAGTACAGTATGCAGATACTGTTAAAGAATGGGGCAAAAAATATAAGAGGGAAAGTCTGATTTATACAATGGGCAGCGGTGCCTGCTATGGAGAAACATACTCTTTTGCTATTTGTCTTTTAATGGAAATGCAGTGGATTCATTCAAGCTGTATTCATTCAGGAGAATATTTCCATGGACCGTTTGAGGTTACCGATTATGATGTGCCATTTATTATTGTAAAAGGATTAGGAGCAACAAGATCATTGGATGAAAGGGCATACAATTTCTGTAAGAAGTTCTGCGATTCAATTATGTTGGTAGATTGTGAAACATTTGATATGACAGGAATTGCTGAAGAAGTAAGAGAGTATTTTGCTCCTTTAGTTGCAGGAGCAGTTCTTCGCTCTCTTGCAGATGTTTTTGCTTATGAAAGAGGACATGATTTAGGCGTCCGTCGGTATATGTGGAAAATGGACTATTGATGAATTCTTTAAAAGTAGATATTAATTACAAATTATAGTAAGGTACGACGGAGTTCCTGCAATAAGAAAGCCGGGATTCCGTCGTTTTTAAAAATACAATGATCTCTCGGAATCCTGAGTGATCATAATCAGTTGACACTGGCGATGAACTTTGAAAAGTAAATATTATCTAAAAAGTGAAAAATAGACATGGCCGTCGCTATATTCGAAAAAAAGCGATATAATGATCCGTAAGGATCATGCCGCTTTCTAATTGAAAGTCTATTTTCTCACGTTTATGGGAACATTCTGCCGATGTCCGGGCATTGAATTCCTTTTTCCATTCCTGAGAGTCACGGGGCGGGAAGTTAATCAGTCTTGGATTATCTTTCATAGCCAGATGAACCGTCATGGCGCATTTTCCTGCCTGCTTTGCAGACGGGAACGCCATCTTCCCCGATGGTGAAATTATCTTTGTATTTTACTTTGATGCCTCATTTCACGTTCAGGTCAATAAAAGCTCGAATGTGATTTTCGCGGCAATAAAGATAATACGGCATTGCATGATGGGCAGAATCCAGGATCCACTTGCAGACATGAAGATCCGGAAGGAAAGCTCTCATTCGGAACTAGGTTTCCAGAAATCCATGAGAATCATGTTTTGAAGCAGGATTCAACAGAGGGAAAACAGGAAGGTCACTTTCCGAGTTAGCGGCAACAAGCATACATAGGTCGTAGCCAAAATAAAAGCGGTCTCTGGAAGAATCCCAGCCAATATCGCAGTCAGTCTGGGAAAAGAAACGGTCACAGGAACAATCCATGATTCCTTTTTCCGAACAGTCACAGACCGAGTGCTTTTGTTCCCTGGCGGAAGTGACAACAGGTGTCCCGTCGCCGGCGATGGAAAGATCAGAAGAATCAATCAGACCTTTGGCTATTGACTGATTCGGGAATTCCCGATGATAGATCTTAAACAGGGAAACATAGGGTTATTCATCTAACACAAAAGATGTGGATTCCAACTACTCTAGTCACTGATCAACGGAAACCCTTTCGATGGATTCCGCTTTGGCACCTTGACGGACTGGTTTTTGGATCGTTTTTTCTTTACAGGACGCAAATGGAAAGAAAGATTAGGATACTCGGAATCCCAGAACCGACTGAGAAAATCGTAAAAGGTACCTACACCGGGAGTATTCCCAAATTCAAAACCGCTGAGGATAGCATAAAGAGGATTAATCTTCAGCTGGGCAGCCCAGTCAGTTAGGGAGAGGACTTTGAAATCAATAGACAGCAGATAGGAGCGCTGCATGCAGGAAGGAGTCCTTGGTTTTGGATCAAAGACAGAGTATTTCGGACGCAGAAGTTCATCTGTATAAGAAAGATCAAAATTCCAGAAACGTTCAATGATATCCCAGGTAGCCCGTGAAAAGGCATCTGGATCCAGATAATATTTACGGAGATTTGTAACAACAAAGTTCTGATAGGCGGCATGTCCGTCGGGATTAACAGGTAACATAAAAAATCGCCATCCAGTCGAAAGAAATAAAAAATATTCAATCGGCTTCGCCGCAAATTTTGAGCGATTTTTCAAGCGTTTTTTGACAAAAAATGTGGGACTTTAATAAAAAGAGAATCTGAAAGCCTTATAAAATCAGGGCTGAAGATTCCGAGAGCTCATTACAGAATAGGGAGGGAAAACATGAAATCAAAAAAAGTTATGGGATTGACAATAGCTGCAATCATGATAGCTTCATTAGCAGCCTGTGGAGGCTCTTCTGATTCAGGCAAAGGAGTGGAGGATAGTATTGATGATGATAAAATTGTAATTAATTTTTTTCATCGCTGGCCAAATGATCCTAAAAATTCTATGTTCAATGAATTGATTGAAAAATATATGGATGAGAATCCTAATGTTACTATTAAAATGGATTGTATTCTTAATGATCAGTATAAAGAAAAGATTAGAATGGTTGTTAGTACAGACGAGGTCCCTGATATTTTTTCATCATGGTCAGGAACATTTGCAGAGGAGATGATACAATCAGGAAATGTTGCAGAGTTAAATGATATGTATGAGTCAGATACTGAATGGTCGTCCCAGATCTCACAGGCTAGCATCGACGGATTTACCTTTGACGATAAAATTTATGGTGTGCCATGGTCTCAGGATGGCAAAGTATTCTTCTATAATAAAGAAATTTTCGAGGAAAACGCTTTGGAGATTCCCACAACCTGGACTGAATTTATAGATGTACTTGATAAGCTGCAGGATGCAGGTTATGAAACACCAGTGGTGGAAGGCCTTTCTGACAGTTGGGCTATTCTTCATTATTTAGGAACGATGAATCAGAGGATGATTGATCCGGATACTCTTGCAGAAGATTATAATGCTGATACGGGAGAATTTACAGACCCAGGATATGTAGAGGTATTGGAAAAATGGCAACAGCTTACAGAATATATGGGAGATGTGTGTTCTGCAATTGATCACGAAACTGCCAGAAATACATATTTTGCGACTGGAGAAGCTCCAATTATGTATCTGCAATTTGCAGAAATTCCTTTATTGGAAGAATCCCTGCCGGATGGATTTGAATATGGATTTTTTAACTTCCCTGCTTTTGAAGAGGGAAAAGGAGATATAAATGCATTAACAGGAGCGCCAGAAGGATTTATGATTAGTAATAAAACAAAATATCCTGAAGAATGCCAGAAATTTCTGAAATGGCTTGTAAGTAAACAAGGTGGAGAAGCACTTACTACCCAGTGCGGTGATCTTTCAAGTGTAGAAGGAGCTGTAGATGAGACTAACGGACTGCCGGCCCAGATAGAGGCTATGGATATTATTAAATCTGCTTCCCAGTTATCTCCATGGCTTGATAACGCTTGTGATGCTTCTGTTTATACTGTATATGGACAAGGAGCGCAGGCTATCGCTACCGGGGACGAAACACCAGGAAATGTCATGAAACAGGTACAGGAGGCAGCAGCTTCTTTGCACTGATTTAACTGTATACATAGCACTAGACGGAAATAATTTTCCGCCTGGAAAAGATAGGATGAGGTAAATTGAATAGAAAAAGAAATTTGCAAGCATTTTGCTTTGTAATACCTGCGGTTCTTATTTTAGGAATTATTGTTTATTTTCCGTTAGTAAATAACATTATTTATAGCTTTCAATCATTTTCTTTGTCCTCTATCATAAAAGAGTGGGTGGGATTAGAGAACTATAAAGCTTTACTTTCCGATAAAACAATTTGGATCTGTATAAAAAATAACATTCTATATGCTATAATATCCATTATCATTCAGGTGGGATTCGGATTAGTTCTGGCTGCTGTTTTAGAGGATATAGCATTTAGAAAGTTTGCTCCCTTCTTGAGGAGTATATATTTCATACCGACCGTAATATCGCTGACAGTCATCTGTTTATTATTTGAATTCGTATATAATCCTCAAATGGGACTGCTTAACAGTTTTCTTAATGCAATAGGGCTGGATAATCTTTCACAGGTATGGCTGGGGAATAAGAAAACAGCTATGTTGTCTATCATAGCAGTATCCCAGTGGCAGAGTATAGGATATGTGACGATGCTGTTCATTGTAGCCATTCAGAAAATTCCGAAAGATTTGTATGAAGCAGCAGAAGTTGATGGCGCAGGAAAAATCAAAAGGTTTTTTTATATCACAGTTCCTCAGGTAAGACAGATGTTTTTTGTAACAATGATGCTGACAGTAGTAGGGGCATTTACAGTATTTAATGAGCCTTATATTTTGACTGGCGGAGGTCCTGGCACTGCAACAATGGTATTGTCTTTATATATGTATCAAACAGGATTTGTTAAAAATAATATGGGGTATGCATCTACTATTGCTATGCTTATTTTTGTGATTACAGCTGTTTTGTCTTCTGTACAGTTTCTTACATATGGAACGGAAAAGGAGGAACGCTGATGAAAACTAAAGCTGGAAAAAAGCGCAGAATAATTGGATTTGGAGAAATAATATGGATGATTATTCTTATTATTCTGGCGATTTTAATAGTATATCCGCTTTTTTGGATTCTAATATCTTCATTTAAGGATTATCAGGGAATTTACGGAGATGTGTGGGGCTTACCTAAAGAATGGCTGTTTCAGAATTATGTAGAGGCGTGGAACAAGGGAATCTCACAATATTTTGTGAATAGCCTGATTGTTACCATTGCTACGGTTATTGGCGTAGTTCTGATTTCTTCTTTTGCTGCTTTTGGAGCATGCCAATTAAAAGGAAAAATCGGTGCAATAATATTTTTATTTTGTATGTGTGGGTTATTGCTTTCACCGCAAGTATGTCTGTTGCCATTATTTATGTTATTAAAGACATTAGGTCTGAAAAATACATATTGGGCAATGATCCTTCCCTATATTGCATTCCGTCTGCCATTGTCTATTATGCTTATCCGTTCATTTTTCGTTGGAATATCCAAGGAGTTGGAAGAAGCGGCAACTATTGACGGAGCGTCTTTATTTAAGATATACAGAAATATTTATCTTCCATTGTCAAAACCAATCATCTCTACAGTGATTATTATGACTGCATATTATGCATGGAATGAATTTGTATTTGCTACGATATTTATTGATGATTCAAGTCTTAGAACAATACCAATAGGTTTGATGACCTTTCGTGATGGATTGATGACAGAATGGGGTGTTGTTTTAGCTGGAATGGTAATTGCATGTCTGCCGATTATGATTTTATTTTTATTAATGCAAAAGAATTTTATTCGAGGCATGGCAGCAGGTTCAGTGAAAGGATAAAAAATGAAGTTAATTGCAATTGGTGATAATGTTACAGACTGCTATATAGATGAAGGGGTTTATTTCCCCGGAGGAAATGCAGTAAATGTAGCGGTAAACTGTAAAAAAAATGGTGTGGAAAATGTAAACTATATAGGAGTATTCGGCAATGACGAACGTGCGGACTATATTAAAGAATGTCTTAAGGAAGAAGGAGTTACAATATATAGGGCCAGAAAGGTTTACGCACCTACGGCGCAACCGAAGGTTTGTCTGATAAATGGTGACAGGGTATTTAAGGCAGGAATTCGAGATACCTGTCAACATCTGTTCTCAATCAAAATTGTAGAAGAAGATATGGAGTTGATCCGAGAATATGATATCTGTCATACCAGTTGTTTTTCCAATTTGGAATATGAATTGCCTAGGATTGCAGAAATCTGCGATGTTTCATTTGATTTTTCGGAGCATATGGAAGATGCATATTTAAAGAGAACCTGTCCTTATCTTTCCTATGCATTCTTTTCAGGATCAAAATTAACTGATGAAGAATGCATTCGGTTTATAAAATATGTATTTAGCCTTGGAACAAAAATTGTAGGAATTACCAGAGGAATTCTTCCAGCTATTTTTTATGATGGAAATGACATTTATTATCAAGATGTAAAGAAAGTTGAAGCTGTTGATACCATGGGGGCTGGCGACAGCTTTATCGCAGGCTTTTTAAGCGCATATGGAAATAATTTGCCTATGAAAGAAGCTTTAAATTATGCAGCTGAACAATCGGCTAAAACTTGCATGATAAGAGGCGGATTTGGTCATCCTCATAAATTGTAGAAAATTCAACTATATGGGACATGACTACAACAACTTTTTTATTATTAACTAACTAAGACTTCCCACACCAATAAGGTGTGTTGAACCTTGAAAGTTCAATATTTCAGCCAATAAAAAAGGCATAAATACATTCCGTTTGCTATAATGGAATTGTCAGAAACCACTTTCACAAAGGAGATTTATGCCATGTCCATTATAGCACAGAACAACACTAACGAGATAGCCCTACTTGACTGTATCCAGAGATTTTTTTCAAAACACCATATTGGAAAACTACTGGCCAAATGCAATGGCACGAAAGAAAAAGGCGTCCCTGCCATTTCTCTTTTGAGATATAAGCTTGGAAATGTTTTCGTAGGGCGAAGCATGTATATGCAGCAGCGCACTGGATCCTTCAAGGAAGGATTCTCTAAAAATACCTTTTACCGTTTCCTGAATTCCACAAAGACAAACTGGCTTCGTTTCACTTCGCTTCTTGCGGCAGATATCGTCAACAATGATCTGAAGGATCTTACAGATGAAAAGCGCACCAACGTCTTTATTGTAGATGACAGCCTTTTCAACCGGTCCAGCTGCAAAAAGACAGAACTGGGATCCCGTGTTTTTGATCATACAGATATGACCTATAAAAAGGGATACCGTATGCTTACACTCAGTTGGAGTGATGGGAATACTCTGATCCCGGTTAACAGCTGCCTGATTGCATCGTCAAAAGAAACCAATATCATCGGACCAGTCCATACTTTTGATAAGCGGACCATTGCGGGAAAGCGCAGAAAGCTGGCTCAGACCAAAGCACCTGAAGTAATGCTCACGCTTCTGGATACTGCTGTATCTTCCGGATTATCAGCGGACTATGTCCTGTTCGACTGCTGGTTTGCCAATCCGGCACAGATCACAGCCATTAAATCCAGAAACATGGATGTCATTGCCATGATCAAGAAAAGCAGCCGGATCAAGTACGGATACAAGGGTGAACAGCTTAACATCAAGGAAATCTATTCCAGAAACAAGAAGCGCCGCGGCAGATCAAAATACCTGCTTTCCGTTGATATCATGCTCGGGAAAGAGAATCCTTTCCCGGCAAAAATCGTATGTGTGCGAAACAAGGCGAATCGCAAGGACTGGCTTGCGTTCCTCTGCACGGATCCGGCTCTTTCTGAAGAAGAGATCATCCGTATTTATGGCAAGCGCTGGCAGATTGAAGTATTCTTCAAAACCTGCAAATCCATGCTGAATCTGATCGGGGAATGCCACAGCCTTTCCTATGATGCACTGACTGCTCATACCGCAATTGTTTTTACCAGATATATGTTACTTGCTCTGGAGCAGCGTCAAAACGAAGACCAGAGAACGCTTGGAGAACTCTTCTTCTTCCTGGTGGATGAAATGGCGGATATTACCTTTTCAAGATCTCTTTGCATTCTGATGGATGCTTTCATGGCAAGTCTTCAGGAGATATTCAAGCTCAGTGAGAACCAACTGGCAGCATTTACTGCTGATTTTGAGGCTCGTCTGCCTGAATATCTCAGGCGTGCGCTTCATCCTGTGGCTATAGCAGCATAAATCTCTATTTTGTTAGCTGAAATATTGAATTTTCAAGGTGCGAAGCCCATTTAAGGTATGGGAAGTCTTAGTTATTAATTGTTGAAAATTGATTTTAATAATAGCAAATGAGGAAATATATGATACAATTAGATTATCATCTGCACTGTTTAAATTCTCCGGATAGTAAGGAATCTTTGGAAGCAATCTGCCAGGCAGCTATTCAAAAAGATCTGAAAGAAATTATGGTCACAGACCATTATGAAATGTTTACGGATGATTACGGAAGGAATCCTTACCGATCGGACTATCTGGACCAATGTTTTGATACTGTTTTAAAATGCAGAGAAAAATATAGGGATCAACTATATGTCGGCTTCGGAATCGAACTGGGTCAATTGCATCTGCAACCTGATGCTGCAGCAAGAATTGTGAAGGAATATCCTTTTGATTATGTGATTGCTTCACTTCATAAATTGGATGACTTAGATTTAAAATACTATGATTATTCAAGGACAGATGTACGAGATCTTTGCCGCAGATATCTGAACGGCTTAAATGAAATTGCAGAAATTGGGGATTTTGACTGTATAGGCCACATGGATTTAATTAAGAGATATGCGGCTGAACAGGGATATCAGATTAGAATAGAGGACGAGGAAGAGACTGTACGAAAAATATTGAGAACGCTAGTTGAAAGAAAAAAGGGATTAGAAGTTAATACATCCGGAATACGACAAAAAGTGGGAGAATGTTTTCCGTCTGAAATAATTTTAAAGTGGTATGTTGAAGAAGGTGGGAAATTTGCTACAGTAGGATCTGATGCTCATTGCGGAAGAAATGTCGGAGAAGGGCTTACAGAAGCAGATAAATTACTAAATAAAGTTGGATTTCTACATGTGGATAGATTTCGTTCCCGAGTAAGAATTTAACAGATTAGGAGATGAAGTATGCTGGATCAGAATATATCTACACCGTTGTATGAACAGCTAAAGGTAGCACTTAAAGAAGACATACGCAATAAAATTTACAAACCGGGAGATAGAATGCCCAGTGAAATTGAACTGGAAAAACAGTACAGTGTGAGTCGTATCACGGTTCGGAGAGCCATTAAAGAATTATGCGAAGAAAACATTTTAATACGAAAACAGGGGAAAGGGACTTTTGTACTTGATAAAGACAATTATAGACGAATTGACAGTACAGTAGGTGGATTCCATGAAGCATTGGAAGCAGAGGGAAAAAAGGTTACTGTAGATATAATTGAGAAAAAAATTATTAAGGTCAATGCATCCTACGCCAGAGATTTGCAAATTAAATTAACGGATGATGTGGTTTATTTGAAAAGAATAATGTATGCAGATGAGAAGCCTATTATGATAGATACCTGCTATATACCATTAAATAGATTTCCGGGAGTATACGATAAGCTTGTGGGGAATGTGGCGGTATTCAGTATGCTAGAAAATGAATATGGAGTACATCTAGAACGATATTATAAGGTACTGAAGGTGAGGTTGGCAACAGAAGAAATGAGTCTTTTTTTGCATTGCAAAAAAGGAGATCCGATGTTTGATTTGTTTAAAATTACTTATGACAGTAAGGGAATGCCACAATCCATTTCCATATCTATATTAAAGGGTGAAGATACCTATTATGTAATTACAAACAGTGAGGGAGACGAGGTTAATCAAAACGGATTGAGCTGGCGTATTTAAGATAATAAACAGATGCTTTCAGCCAGAACTCGAAGGGTATTTTTCTGAAAGCCGTGGGGATAATTAGGAAATAGAGAATTAAGGGAAAATATATTATGATAAAAGACATGACAGAGAACCCCATTATCCTTCAACTTATTAAATTTACCATTCCTTTAATCCAGGGTACTCTGTTTTGGCTTACCTATAATGCTTCGGACTCTGGATATCTTGTTTATCAGCGTAATGTGTATGGGGCGGTATCATGATCAGTATCTATTATGTGGGGGTATCCTAAAGTCTGCGTTCTATTCTGTATTAAAGAAGTAAGAAATTCTGTAGCAAAAACAAGAACATTCCCATTACAGTTTATACATCTGAGTGGAAAAGCTGGATCGATTTACCAGCTTATATAAAGAGCCAGATACTTTTAAGAGGAAAATGATGCAGACACTGAAGGAAAATATGGCGGAGAAAAAAATTTATTTTGTGGCTTATGACGCCCATGTGCCGATTGCTTTGTGTGGCTGTCGGGGAGAAGAGGAATATTTCATTCTGGGCCCCTTTTCTTATGGGCTGGCAAATACCTTTGAGTGCAGAAATTGTTCAAAAAATATGAAGGAATCTCCATTACCGAATATATTTTGGATATTAAGATTGAGGCGGCATGTAATATGCTCCGGTATTCAGACAGACAAATACAGGAAATTGCAGAATACCTTCATTATGGAAGTATAAGTCATTTCAGCACAGCTTTCCGAAAGAAAATGCACCAGTCACCTAAAGAATACCGGGATCAGAACAGGAAGACGGTCTTCTGATTTCCAAAGGGATGGAAGAGGAGAGGGGGCGATTTTCCCAGGTTGGAGGCGTAAAATCTTACCTGTTAGAAAATATATACTGAAAATTAAAAGAAATATCCAAAATCTTAAAAGCTTTTTCTCGAGAAAACAAATAAAATAGGAATATCAGAAATTATATCGTAGGAGGAATCGGAT
>ERZ1643250.2376-NODE-2376-length-14265-cov-6.639198_pt1 | contig 14265 bp, 13 predicted proteins | sample MGYA00579262_ERZ1643250 | MGnify/ENA primary metagenome ERZ1643250 (study PRJEB29033, sample SAMEA4952265) | chicken gut metagenome | biome: Broiler Chicken; feature: Gastrointestinal Tract; material: Caecum | place: Ireland | collected 2018 | study: Broiler...
GCGCAGAACGGATTCTACGCAAGCCTTTACAACTCGCAGTTCGCGGGGGAGTAAAATTTTTCACAAAAATTCACCAATAACTGTATTTAGGGGAGCGCGGTCTTTAACCAAGCCAAAGTAATCCAAACCTGATTTAAAGCCTGCGCGCCGTAATACAGCCAATCGCTGCCGACGGAAAAATAACCGTCGGCGGCATAATTTTTATGTGGAATTACAGAGTATCGGGCGGCATATATATGCCGCCCGATAAAATGTTTATCCACAAAAAATTTGCATTATTTTGCGGAATTTTGTAAAATCTCCGCGAAAAGCCGCCCTCATTCATATGCGTCGCCGCCCACATCTCCACAATCGGGCGGCAGATTATCCCCGCACGGAAGGGGAGAGGGAAAGTTCCCGTTTTGCCGCCTGAACGCATATTTTTTTAAGCGCATATAACGCGATAAAATAAATCTCGGCGCATATTTATTTTTAAACATATTTATTTTGTCCGATATCACCCGTCGCGCAGATAAATATTTTAATTTTGCCGCGCGCAGACATATGCGGTAAATAAAATCTGAATACAAATACATATGCACCGAAAATATTAAATTAATTTTAATTCATATGCCGCAAAAATACCGTATTATTTATTTGCTTGCACCCGTACAAATATGCCCTCCCCCTCCTCCGTTTTTATATGCGCGGCGATAAATATGCGGCGCGGCTTTAATGCGCGGGCGCGCAAGTATTCCGCACATATCCGCCGCCCTTTTTCATATGTATTGCAAAATAAATGCGTTTTTGTTCACCTTGTTAAACCCGCATATTATTTTTGGCGCAACTCAGCGGCAACACATATGCATAAAAGCGGCAAAACGCCTTTTTATATGAATTTTGGCGCACTCGACGCATACGACGGCATTTTATATTTTCCGACATATTTTGCAGAAAATAAAAAAAGCGGAGTAATCTGATTTTACTCCGCAAAAATAATTTTTTAATTATTACAACGACGTGAAAAGCGCAAGCAATGTTATCGCTATATTTACCGCAGTTACGATAACGAGGAAGGTTACGCCCTTCCGTATTTTATTTAAATTGCAGGCATTTTTTACCTTTAAATATTCCTCCGTCTCCTCGGGCGACATCTCCGTTCTGTTTACGGTGACTTCGCCATCCCCGCTCTTATTCTCGTCTACCGAAAGTATTTCGGCAACGCCGATGTATTCCTTCATTTCCAACAATTTGTCACGCTGTTTATTTGTCATTTTTATCCACTCCGTAAATTTACTTTATAAGTATTATATCATGGTAAACACATTAAGTAAACAGTTAAATAAAAAATGACGAAATTAATTCCGGACAATCCCTCCGTCACGCTACGCGTGCCACCGTCTCGACGCCATTAAGGTAATGGCATGGCGGCTCGGTCCCCACTCGGGCGGGAACATATGCCCTCGTTCATCTCGCTACGGCACGCACAATGGGTATCCATTGTGCTATGAATTGCCTCGCTCGTCCTTAAAACAAAGTGTTAAGGGAGGCAAGAGCTCTACTTAAGTGAATTCGCGCGACTATATACTTCGTGGGCTAAAACAAGTCGCGCGAGACCTTAGTTTCTCCGCCTCACGAAAAATGCCGCACAACGGCTTGCGCGGCATTTTTGTGAACACTTATAGGATTATACAAATGACCCCGCCCTTACCCTCGTTAGCCATGCGCGTTATCGCCTTTCTGAGTTTGGAGCGCGTTTCCTCCTGAATGGAATTTACCTTCGCGTTCAGCCCCTCCTGCACCATCGACTTTAAAGACCTGCCGAATACGTCGGTGTTCCACGTCTCCTCGGGGTTTTTCTCGAACCCGCTCATCATATTTGAAACGAGGCTCTCGCTCTGGGCGCTTTCGCCCATTATGGGGCTGACTTCGCCCGAGACGTCCACTCTTATAATATGGTAAGTGGGCGCCGAGGCGCGCAGCTTTATGCCTACGGAAGAACCCTGTTTTACAACGCAGGGCTGTTCGTAGCTCAAATCTTCATCCGCGGGCGTGACTATGCCGTAGCCGTTGACGCGGGCGCAGTCGAGCGCGTCGCGCACCTTTTCGTACCCGCGCTTTGCCTCCGCCGCGGAGCGGACGTAGCGCATCAGCGAATACTCGCCGTCAATCCCGTCGCCCGCAATTTCGGAGAGCATGTCGAAAAATATACCTTCCTGCGCAAAACACGCGATATGCGCGTCGCCCGTCGAAAAATCGATGGTGAGCTCCGTTGCGGGCGACCAGTATTTTGTGCCCTCGGTAACAGAGGCGAGCGAGGAGATATCCTTTACTTTTTTTACCGAAGAGCACGCGGCGCGCACCTTTTCGATAAGTTCGGAGATTGCCGAACTGTCCTGCGGCAGAAAGCGCATCCATTCGGGCACGTCGATATTCACCGAACGCACGCAGAACTCGCCCGCGAGCAATCTTAAAAGAGCATTCAGCGCGCCGTCGTCCCGGGGCACAGGCGCCATGCAGGCACAGCCGTACTTCTTTTCGAGCGGGGCGCCGTCGCCAGATATTATAACAAAGGGTCTGCCGTCCGCAACGGCGGCATAGTCTGCCCCGTCCTTTTCGGTAAATATAAGCGCGCCGCAGCCCTTTTCCTCCTCCGAAAAGCTGAGGCCTTCGCAACTGCCTGCGCACAGCGCCGAATACAGCTCCCCGTCGCCCCACACGGCAACGGGAGCGCCGCCAAGGCGCGAATTCAAATCTTTGCAAACTTCACTGTCGAGCATACCACCCTCCGCAAATATTTCGTATACGCTATTTTATTTGCCATCCGCGCCGTTTAGAACTTTTGCCGCGTTTAAATTTCCGCCGTACTTGACAGCAACGTATTGCTATGTTAATATATCGTCACCATATGCCTGAGGGGGGAAACAATTTATGAACACCGTGTGGTCGCAATTCATTCAGGGGGCAAACACGCTGTACTACAGCCGCAAACTGCGATTTAGCGAATTATTTGCAGAGAGATACAGGGCGCTTTTAAAGCTTGACGACAGGCGCAGGCTTAAAATACTTGAAGTGGGGTGCGGACCCGGGGCGCTGGCGGGCGCGTTGCACCGCTGGTACCCAAATGCGGAGATATATGGACTCGACCGCGACAGCAACTTTATAAATTTTGCCCGCGAACACGAGAAGGGCATAGAATTTTTTGAGGGAGACGCTACGGCGCTGCCCTTTCAGGACGGCACATTCGACGTGACCATTTCATACACGGTGAGCGAACACATAGAACCAAAAAAATTTTTCGGCGAACAGTTGCGCGTTTTAAAGAGCGGTGGCGCGTGCATTGTGCTCTCCAACCGCACAACTGCCGAAGTAAAGGCGCCGTGCCTTGACGAAAACGGGTTTGAAGAGGGGTTCTGGCGCAGGGTGGCAGAGCATGACGACACTTTAACAAAGTACGCCGTGCGCAGATATCCTTTAACCGAGGCGGAACTGCCCGCCGCCATGGAACAATTCGGATTCGGGGAGGTAACCTGCGACTATCTTGCTGTGGGGCTGACGCCCGACGATAAAAAATTTTCGGCGCTGGCGCGCGACATAATAGAGGAAGGCCGCAAATCTGCCCTGGACTGTTTGCAAAACGTCGCACGCTCCATGCCAGAGTACGTTGCCGCGAAAGATATAGAAAAGATGACGGAACTTATAAATAAAAAGTATGACGGGCGCCTTAACTTATACGAACGCGGAGAAAAACAGTGGGACACGGCGGTCAGCCTGATAATGTTTGTGCGCGGGATAAAAAATTGAAATATCATAATGCGGCGCAATATCGTGCCGTTAAAGCGCGGCGCGGCAACTTCAGTTGCCGCGCCGCGCTTTATTCTCCCCCACCCTGCGCCCTCATTTTTCCGCCTGCCCCTTTTTACATACGCGCATTGCCGCACCTCTCTCCCTATAATTTATTAAAAAAATAAATCGCCCGGCTATTGACATATGCAGACGGGCGTGCTACAACATTAATTTAACTAAATTTAAGGGAGGCAAAACGGCGTGATTGCTTCGGGTGAATACATAAAGGGCTTTACTGAGATAATCGTGTGCTCGCTGCTTTCGGAGGGCGACGATTATATTTACAATCTGGTAAAGCGGATAAACGCCTGCGGCGACGGGGCGGTGCGGATAACCAATCCCTCCATGCTTATGACGATGAAAAAGCTGACCGACGAGGGCAAGGTGCGTTCGTACGCAGCGGCGGGGGCAAAGGGCGCCGACAGGCGCTACTATTCCCTGACCGAGCTGGGCGCGGAATTTTACCGCAGGAATGCGGCGGACTATCTTTCGGCGGCGGAGGCGCTGAAAATACTCATTGCGGGAGGGCTGAAACATGCAGGCCGAAAAGATGATTAAAAGGCGGATATCCGCAACCATGAAGGCGTACGGCGTAAGCGACAGGGCATTGAAGAGAGAACTTGTTGCAACGTGCGCCGACGAACACCGCGAGCGGCTTGCTGATGGCGCCGAGAGCGCGGAAATTGCAATGCAGGGCGCGCTTGAAGGGGTCACGGAAGCGGTGCGCGGCTTTATCCCCGAAAGAAACGGCTTTTCGTTCTCTTTAAAAATAAGCGCCCTCTTTTACGCGCTCGCAATTTTAGAGATACTCACCTCCGTGCTCTTCCCCGAGGGCTATGTCTACGCCGCATACAACTTTTATAACGCAGCCGCGTGCATAGCGGCGGCGGCAATGTTTATATACGCGCTGGCGACGTTCAGGCTGCGCAGGTGGTACGACTTTGTCATTCCGGTAATATTTTTCGCGGGCAGGCTCTCCACCGCCATACAGGTATGGGATATTTACCACTACGTCGAGCCCGACGGCTACTTTGCCGCGCGGTACCTCTTCCCGGGCGCGATAAAACTCATGGAATACCGCTCATACGACTATGGCGTAAGCTACGAACTCGTTCGCGCCGCAACTGCGGTGAGCCTCGATTTTTACATAGCCGTGATTGCGATTTTGGCGACCGCCGTTTTATACGCGCTGCGCGCGTGCGGAAAACTTAAGCCTCCGCAGGGGAAAACGGTGGCGGCGCGCGTAGGGCGCTCTCTGGCAAAATACGGAGTTATAAGCGGCAGATTGAGGCGCGAGATAACCGCCGCCTGCCGCGACGAATATTCGGCAAGGCTTGCCGAGGGCAAGAGCGAAGCCGAGGCGCTGGAACTTGCCACGGCGGAGACGGACGACATGGCAAAACAGGCGGTAAAGCCAAAAAGCCCGTTTGCGTTTGCGCTTAAAGTGAGCGTGGTATATGCCGCTACGGCGCTGTTCGAGGTGTTTATTCACTGGTTCGCTTCGGGCGACCTGTATGCCTACGGCACGGAGATGGCGCTGGGAGTTGCGGTCGCCATAGGGCTTTTGTGCTATTGCGCGGCGACGCACGATTTGCGCAACTGGTACGACTGGGTGTTCGTCGCCGTGCTCGGGCTGTGCTGGCTGATACCCTGCGCGCAGCTCTTCCAATACGCCTTTTTGCCCCCGCCCGGGGGATACAGCATCTCGGCATGGTACGAATCGCCCTTCCGGATAGAAGTGAGGTGACGAATCCCCGGGGTGGAGTACAGCGGCAGCAGCGCAAACATTTTCAGCATGAACATGCTCGTTTCGTTTATGGCGTTTATCGCCGCGCTGGCAATGTGGTTTGCCGCAAGAAAAATTACTTTGAAATAAAAATCAAAGCGCCGCGCGGCAGAAATTTTTCTGCCGCGCGGCGCTTTAAGCCTTTGTATTTTTTTAAAATTTAAATTTCCTTCGTCAATAAAACGTATTTATAGAAGGCGTTCATCTCCTCTTTTGTTTTGAAGATGGCAAGATACATGGTGTTGCCCATCGCCGCGGCGAGGGCGTCGGGAATGCGGTCGACCGCCTTTAAGTTGGCGGCGTATTTGCGCTCTATATCCTCCCCGCCGTACGCGAACTGCTTGCCGTCGCGCCTGCCGGCATACGCGCAGTAGAACTTTTCGCCCGTGGGGACGAGCGTGCTGTCGTACGCAATCATGTCGGCCCATATCTTATACACGTCGGTGGAGTTAGCGTAGTTCATCATATCGGGCGAGAAGCCGCCGCAGGGGCGCATGTTCACCTCGAGGGCAATCACGTCGCCCTTTTTGCCGAGATACTGGTCCTTTGTGAGGCGGAAAAACTCGAAGTGGACGAAGCGGCTCTTCACGCCGAACGCCTTAACGGTGCGCCTGCCCGCGTCTTTGACGTCGGGCGCGAGCTCGTTTACTATATAATATATGCTGTTGCCGTTGGTGTTCACTATGTCCATGATAGACATGGGGGTTACGTTTCCCGTTTCAAATATCGGCTCGCCCTTCGAGTTGATTATCGCGTCGTAAGAGTTGACCTCCGCCTCTACGAACTCCTCCATAATGTATTCCAGCGGAGGCTTTTCGTTGAAGAACCTTTTGAGCTCCTCGTCGGAGGAGAGCTTGTAGGTGTCGTTTGCGCCCACGCCGTTGTCGGGCTTTACTATAACGGGATAGCCCACCTTTGCGATAAACTTTTTGCACTCTTCCACGGAAGTCGCCATGCAGTAGCGCGCCGTTACCACGCACGCCTTTTTGTAGTACTCCTTCATCTTCGACTTGTGCTTTATGCGCGCCATGTCCTCTTCCTTGAAGCCTGAGCACACGTTGAAGTCGGTGCGCAGCTTTGCGTCGAGCTCCAGCCAGTATTCGTTGTTGCTCTCTATAAAATCAATCCTGCCGTATTTGAAGGCAAAGAGCGCCACAGCGCGGTACACCTCGTCGTAATTTTCGAGAGAGTTCACCCTGTAATATTCGGTGAGGCTGAGTTTGAGCTCGGGTTTGAGCTCGTCGTAGGGGCAATCGCCCACGCCGAGCACGTTGAGCCCGTTACCCCTGAGTTCCTTGCAGAACTTCCAGTAGTTTGTGGGAAAGTTGGGCGAGATGAACACAAAATTTTTCATAATATTTCTCCCTTCAGCAGTTTAATTTGCTGAATTATAATGTGCGGCATATTTACCGCCATATGTTTTTGCCCGTCGCTGAAAGCTTTATTTTTTTCGGCGCAAACGCGCCGTCTCATACAAATAGTTGCGGCATATGTGCCGCCCTTTTTGCCGCAACAGCTGTTAAGCCGCTCAGTAATTTAAAATTTTGGGCAAAAAGTACGAAGCCTGTATAAACCACCAGTCCCAGTCGTGACGGACGTCGCCGCCCCAGAAATCGACCCAGGCGTTTATGCCCTTTTGCCTTAAAATTTTTTCGAACGCCGCCGTGCTTTCGAGCGTTTCGTTCTCCCACGCGCCCTGGCCGACGCACAGAATGATTCTGCCCGAGTTGTACTTTTCGATGTAAGGGTGCCCTGCGGGCATGTTTGCAACGAACTGCTGGGGCGAGTTGATATAGGTCAAATCGTCGTGATAATTTCCGAAGCAGTATTCGTTTGTATAAACGCCGCTGAGCGCGAGCAGGCCGTCGAACACGTCGGGATAGCGGAAAAAGAGCGTTGCGGCGTGGAGCGCGCCGAGGCTCAGCCCGACGGCGAGGAACTTTATCTCCCAGCCGTTTGCCTGCGTGTTTACGTGCGAAAAATGGGGAATTGCCTCCTCCATTATATAGTTTACCCACGCTTCGTGGCAGCATATTCTCTCGCGAGCGCCGCCGCTGCCGAAGAGAGTTTCGTTATCGATGCTGTCTATCGTGAAAACCTGAATGCGCCCGTCCTCGATATACGGTGCGTAAATATCGAGCATGCGCATATCCTCGAACTCGTAAAATCTGCCGCCCTGGCAGGGTATTGCGAGCACGGGTTTGCCGCCCGTGCCGTAAATTTTATATTCCATTTCGCGGTTTAAGTGCCGCGAATAAAATTTTCCGTAATTTATCTGCATTAAAAATCCTCTTTTCTCCCGATGTCGATATAGCGCTCAAAAGCGATAAGTACGCCTGCGGCGTACGCGATGAATGCGCCTGCGGCGCATACAGTAAGTTGCGCCCGCGCAACGTTGCGGGGCATAGCCCCGCTTACTCCCCTTCAAACCCCAGGGCCGACATAAACACGGGCAGCTGCCTCTGCCACGACGCCTCGCAATGGGTGCCGTAGGGCACTATGCGCGAGGTTACGAACACGCCCTTTTGAATGAGGTCGGCGGCGACGTCGGCAAAAATTTTTTTCTGCGCGGAGTGATTTTTAAACTCCTTGCTGCCGTAGTCCATGTATAAAAGGGTCGCCCTGCCGAATTTTGCCCTGGTTAAAAACGCGGGAGTTTCTCCGCCCACCCACAGGCTCGGCGAAAGCGCCGCCCCGCGCGAGAAGAATCGGTTGTACGCGGCGAGCGCGTACATGGTCATCAGCCCGCCCATGGAACTGCCGCCGATTGCCGTATTCAGCCTGTCGGGCAGGGTACGGAAATTTGAATCGATAAACGGCTTGAACTCGCCGACCAGCCAGTCCATATACTTTTTGCCCCTGCCGCGGATAAAGGTGCCGTCGGGCATATAAAAGTTTATCGGAGAATATTCCTCCAGCCTGCCGTTCCCGACGGTGTTGCACTCCACCGCCGCGACGATAAGTTTAGTGTTGGTATAGTCGAGGTATTCACCTATGCCCCAGCTCTTGCCGTAAGTCGCCTCGCTGTCGAAAAACAGGTTGTGCCCGTCGAACATATACATTACGGGATAGCGCCTTTCGGAATCCTCTTCATAATCGTTCGGGAGGTACACGTACGCCCTGCGCGTGCGTTCGCCCGTAAGCTGCGGAATTGTGATATCCCACTCTTTAACCATAAAAAAGCCCTCTTTATTAAAGCGGCGGCCGCCGCAACAAACCCGAAGTAAAACCGCGCGTGCGCCCTGCACGCATATAAACTAAAACTGTTCTTTAAAGGATATGCCCGCTTTTTCGCACACGAAGGATAACGCGTCGCGCACGGCGGCTTCGCGGCAGTCGTCGTTGAGAATTTCGTGCCGCGCGCCCGAATAGAGTTTGAGCCGGACGTCCTTTACGCCCGCCTTTACATACTTTTCGTACGTCTTTTTAACGCCCCTGCCGTAGTCGCCGACGGGGTCGTCCTCTCCCGCCACGATAAACAGGGGGAGCGACTTGTCCACGCGGGCGAACGCACTCTTGGAGCACGCCATCTTTATTATGTTGAACAGCCCCATAAAGCCGCCGCAGGTAAAGCCGAAGCCGCACTTTTCGTCGGCGACGTACGCGTCGACGTTTTCGGCGTTTTTGGAGAGCCATTCGTAGCCCGTGCGTACGGGCCTGAACTTTTTGTTGTAAGAGCCGAAGGCGAGTTCTGAGATAAACCTGCTCTTGTGCTCCCAGCCGCGCGTGCCGCCCGTTATTGCCGTTATAAGGCGCGCAAAAAAGAGCGTTACGGGGTCTTTGAAGCCCGTGCCCATGATTATCGCACCCGAAAAACCGCTGTGGCGGGCGATATATTCGCGGCAGAAGAACGACCCCATGCTGTGCCCCATCACAAAGTACGGCACCCCGGGGGCTATCGCCTTTGCGCGCGAGGTGAGCTCGGCTATGTCCTTTAAAACATACTCCTGCCCGTTTTCGGGGAAGTGGCCCCAGTCGCCGCATGCGGTGCCGCCGTGACCGAGGTGGTCTTCGGCGCAGACTAAAATGCCGCGCTTTGCCGCCTCTTCGGCAAACGGGGCGTAGCGCATGCAATACTCCTCCATGCCGTGAATTATCTGCAAAATGGCGCATACGTCGCCCTGCGGGCGCCATATGACCGCGTGGACGGTATGAGAGCCGTCGGACGAGGGATAATATATTTCTTCCATAATATGCACCGATAAAAACTTTACGTTTATTAAAAAATTATAGCACTGCAAAAAAATATTTGCAACAAAAAGCGGGGACAAGCGGAAATGCGCGCCGCTTTAAATATATTTTTCAAACTCTTTTATGTTTTCGGGCATAATTTTCCGTTCGCCGCGCTCTATTTCGTGCGCAATCTCCTGCACGAGCTCGTTGAGCCTTGCGGGAGCGCAGACGCGCGCGCCGTAGCGCGATACAACGCCGTTCACGAGGTCGGTTTCGCACACGCGCCCCGCCTTTAAATCGTAATACATACCCGAAACTAGCGCGCGGTGCTTTTTCATTGCCACGGGAATGAGCGCGTAGGATATGCGCCTTTTGAGCGCCGTGCGGTAGCCGAGTATCTTAGCCACGTCGTGCCCCTGCACCCTGCCGGGGCGGATGCCGCACGCCCTTGCCACGCAGAAACACTCGTTGAGTATTGCCTGCGCGACTTTGCGCGCATACTTATCGTCGCATATCTGCCCGTAAGTTAAGCCGCTTATCGCCGAAAGCCCCGAAAAGGCACAGTTTATTGCAAGCTTAGACCAGCGCGCGCCGATAAAGTTGCTCTCCGTGCGCACCCTGCCCATGAGCGAGAGCACCGAGGCGACGGCGGCGAGCTTTTTCGTATTTTTATAGAGCGTGCCGAGGGCGAATTCCAGCCCGTCGGGGCGGGTGGTGAGCTTTGCCTCTCCCCTGCCGACGAACGTCGCGCCCCACGATACGGCGCAGCCGCAGCAGCGCTCTTCCCCCACGACTTCGGCGACGGAGGGCTCTGGCAGTCCGTTCTGCGTGGTGCACACCACACCGCCGTCACTTAAAAAGGGAAGGAGAAAATCGAGTATTTCGGCGTTGTGCCGCTGTTTTGTCATCAAAAATATTATATCGTACCGCCACTCCATCTCTTCGGGAAGAAGAGCCGACACGGGCACGGTGAAATCTACGGTGCCCGTTACGTGCGCGCCGCCCTCTCTGAGCGCGGCGACGTGCTCTTTATTGCGCGTTATAAGGTCGACCTTGCCGCCGTTTTTTGTTATAAATGCACCGAGCACCGTTCCCATCGCTCCCGCGCCGTATATCGCCACCCTCATTTTTTGCCCTCTTTTTTGGTTATTATCTTTTTGAGTCCCTTAAAGAATTTGCCGTTGCACGCGTCGATAAAGCCGTGCGCCTGCGCAAGGTTGAACCCCGCGTACTGCATTGCCGAACGCACGGTTATATACCTGAACGTTAAAAGCGCGGTCTGCTTTTTGCCCGTGCAATAAAAATCGGCTATTTTATATATCAGCCTGCCCGCGGCGCCCTTTGCGTCTTTCAGCGCAATCAGCGGGCTGTGCATGGTAATTTCCACGCGCTCCCCTCTCTTTTTTTGCGTTGGTTGGGGCATATCCGCCGTGCTTTCGCACGATTTCACCCTCTTAATTATCTCTTCGCGCAAAGCCGTGCCGCTGCCCTCTTCCGGAAGTTCGCCATCGAGGTAAGTCCGTCCTTCGAGGCGGATATCGCGCGAGGACGCGCCAACCTTTACGCCGTAGCTGCCGCCGAATAGCACGAATCTGCCGCGCTTTTCGTCGTATGCGCGCAGGGCGCGCCCGCTTAAAACGAGCTCCACTTCGCGTTCCTCGCCCGCGGACAAAAACAGCTTTTTGAATGCGGCGAGCTTCTTTTCGGGGAAGGCTATGCCGCAGTCGGGCGGGCATATATATACCTGAACGACCTCGGCGCCTGCACGGGAACCGGTATTTTTCACCTTGAATTTTACGATATCGCCGTTGCATTCGAGGTCGGAATATGCAAACTGTGTGTACGAGAGTCCGTGCCCGAAGGGATATTTCACCGAAAGAGAGGCGGCGTCGTACCAGCGGTAGCCCACCAGAATATCCTCTTCGTAGCGGCATATATAGGGGTCTTTTGCAAAAGTTTCGCCGCAGGGCACGTCGGAATAGCTGAGCGGGAAGGTTTCGGCAAGCTTGCCCGAAGGATTGACCTCGCCGCAGAGAATGGAGGCGAGCGCTCCGCCCGTGCCCGCGCCCGTAAGCGGGAGATATAAAAGCGCGGAGGCAAATTTATCCCAGCCGCAGTCTACGGCGGAACCCGAGCACAGCACCACCACGGGCTTTATGCCGGAGGCGTACAGCTCGGCTAACAGCTCGGTCTGGCATGCGGGCAGCAAAAGGTTTTCCCTGTCGGCGCCCTCGGCGTCCTCCCGCTCGGTCAGTCCCATAAAACAGACCACCGTCTTTGCCTGCGCGGCAAGTTTAAGCGCCTGTTTTTTAAGTTTTTTATCCGCCCTGCCGTCCCTGCGGTAGCCGCGGGCGAAAGTTACGCCGAATTTCTGCGACAGGCAGGACAAAATATCGTCGGCGGCGCGCACGTTCACGCGCGAAGAGCCGCCGCCCTGTATGTGCGGCTGCGCCGCGAGGTCGCCGAGCACTGCAATCTGCTCCCCCTTTGCAAACGGCAGCGCGCCCTCGTTTTTAAGAAGGACTGCGCACTCCCCCGCCGCTTTGCGCGCAAAGGCGAGGTGCTCCTCGCCGTCGAACCCGTCGCCGGCGGGACGGGAATACTTTTTTGCAAATTCCGCGAGGCGGTCGTTGCACTTTTTTATGTCCTCTTTTGCAAGGTCGCCGCTCTCCACGGCGGCAACAATTTCGTCGACGGTGAGATTGCAGCGGGGCATCTCCAAATCTTCCCCCGCTTTTACGCCCGCAACGCGGTCGCTCGTGCCGACCCAGTCGGATATAACTATGCCGTCAAAGCCCCATTCGCCCCGCAATATGTCTGAAATAAGCCGCTTGTTTTCCGAGCAGTACGTGCCGTTGAGCTTGTTGTACGAGGTCATCACTGCGGCGACGCCGCCCTCCTCCACCGCCGCCTCGAACGGGGCGAGATAGATATCGCGCAGGGCGCTTTCGGAAACCTCGCTCGAATACACCGTGCGCGCAAACTCGCGGTTGTTGGCGCAGAAGTGCTTTACGCAGCATGCCACGCCCCCGCCCTGCACGCCGCGGATATACTGCGCGGCAAGCTCGCCCGCAAGGTAGGGCTCTTCGGAGAGGTACTCGAAATTTCTGCCGCAGAGCGGGTTGCGCTTTATGTTCACTCCCGGACCGAGCAAAACGTTTACGCCGAAATACGCCGCCTCTTCGGCGAGCCTTACGCCCGTTTGGTATAAAAGCTCCTTATCCCACGACGAAGCCTGCGCCGCGAGAGTGGGAAAGCACGTTGCGGGGAGCGAGCGTTCGAGCCCGAAATTATCCGCCGCGCCCGTCTGAACGCGAAGGCCGTGAGGGCCGTCGGAAAAGCGCACGCAGCCGACACCCTGATTATCAAACGGGCGGGAGCGCCAGAAATCGAGCCCCGTTAAGCGCTCTGCCATATCTTTTAAATTTTCTTTTGAACCTTCGGCGGGTATTCCGCCCTTTTTGTTCTCTTTCATATACATTTATTTTAGCATATGCCGCCGCCGATTGCAATACATAATTTTTATGGGAACGCACATGCTCAATATCAAGGAGAAAAAGCTTTATGTTAGTTGCAAACTTTATCGCCTATATTCTGTGCATAATAGGCGCACTCAACTGGGGGCTTTACGGCTTGTTCGATTTCAACCTCGTGAGCTGGATTTTTCAGGGTCCCCGCACCGCGGGCGCGATAACGCTGTATATCATTATAGCCATCGCCGCGCTCTGGCTTATAATCTCGCCCATAATCACGGGCTGGGGGCTGCGCCTTTCCCGCCACGACGATATGCGCGAAGAGAGAGCGCACAGATAATTCGCGTGACTGATTTTAAAATAAAACCCCCGCAAAAAATTGCGGGGTTTTTATTTTATATAGCCGTATATAGCCGTCAGCTAAGCCGTTTTTTTAATGACGGGCAAGGCATTTCGTAATCCCGCCACACACCGTCATTTCGACCGAACGAAGTGACGCTTTGCGGAGGCTCCCGAAGGGAAACCGCAAACCGAACGAAGTGACGCTTTGCGGAGGCTCCCGAAGGGAAACCGCAAACCGAACGAAGTGAGCGGAGAAATCTTATTCCTCTTTGTCCTCAGCCTTGCGGACTTTATTTCCGCATTACAGGCTCCCTTGTGTAAAGGGACGAACATTGCTGTTCTACAAACAGCAGACACCTGCTGTTTGAGCAATGCGAGATGAGCGAGCACATAGTGCAGGGTGCGAGCGGTGACCGAAAACGGCGTTCCCCTTGCGCCGTTTGAGAATGGCACCGCAAGATTCTGACTGAGGGATTGTTACCTTATTTTATTTACTACGGCGGCTCTTCCGCCTACAATCCCCCCTTTAATTCCCCCCTTTACACAAGGGGGGCTTGATGCGAGAAAATTCGTCCGCCTTTACACAAGGGGGCTTGATGCGAGAAAATTCGTCCGCCTTTACACAAGGGGGCTTGATGTGAGATAATTCTCCGCCTTTACACAAGG
>ERZ1643250.2383-NODE-2383-length-14240-cov-5.645612_pt1 | contig 14240 bp, 17 predicted proteins | sample MGYA00579262_ERZ1643250 | MGnify/ENA primary metagenome ERZ1643250 (study PRJEB29033, sample SAMEA4952265) | chicken gut metagenome | biome: Broiler Chicken; feature: Gastrointestinal Tract; material: Caecum | place: Ireland | collected 2018 | study: Broiler...
TGTGATAGAAAGGATAGAGAAAGAAAACAGGAAGCGGAAGCGGCGGCAATCCAACGTATAATGGAAAGAAGAAAATATAGGGCGGAGAAGCAGAAGGAGGAAAACTATAAATGAAATTAGATAATTTTATTAAAAGGGTACTTACTTTAGAAATTGAGGAATTTTTAGGCATATGTCAGGTTATGGGAGTAGAGCTAATAGAAAAAGAGAAAGATAGTCCTAAGGATTTTTATTGTCTAGTTTATGAAGTGGCTGAAAAATACCAGAGCTATAGTAAGACTAGAAAAAAACAATTAGATAAAATTTTAAAGGCGGCGACAAAAGATGCTTCAAAAACCAAAAAAGAAAGAAACTAATTTGTTGAAGACCTGCGCGCGGTGTAATGGAACTTTTACAGAAGATTATTTTTGTAAATCGAATTCTCTTTTTCATTCTGATGGATTATCTCCAATATGTAATGAGTGTATTAGGGAGATGATTGAAGAAAATATGGGTGGATGGGATATAGTCAATAAATTATGTCAATATTTAGATATTCCCTTTTTACCTAGTAAAGTAGAAGAGCTATCAAAAGATAATGATAATTTTTTCCCAGTTTATTGTTCTTTTATTTACTCAGCCGGCGGTTATCAAACAGCTCAATGGGAAGATTATAATAAGAAATATATTGAATTAGAGAAAGAGGGAAGATTAGAAAATGAGCTTCCTCTTCTAGGAGAAGAAATAAAACGACAATTAGTTCAAAAGTGGGGTCCAAATTACGACGATGAGGCGCTACAATATTTAGAGCAACTATATAGTGGACTTCTAGCTACTCAAAATGTAAATGGTTCTCTTCAAAGTGACCAGGCCTTAAAAATTTGTAAGATTTCTTACGAGCTTGATTGTAGAATACGTGAGGGCGCCGACTTTGATAAATTATTATCAAGTTACGATAAATTAATAAAAGCGGCGGACTTTACTCCTAAAAATACAAAAAACGCAAATGATTTTGACTCAGTTGGAGAATTGGTTCGTTGGCTTGAACGCCGTGGCTATAAGAACAGTTTTTATGACGATGTTACTAGAGATGTAGTTGATGAAACTATCAAAAATATACAAAATTATAATAGAAGCCTTTATATTAATGAATCTGGAATAGGTGATGAAATCACTAGAAGAATAGATGCTCTCAAATCAGCTAAGGAATTAGAAAACTATTATGGTATAAAAGATATAGAAGTGTCTGATACTTATGATAATGATGGTTTTGTTCAACTAATGGAAGATGAAGATTTCAAGGATGATATAGATGAATAAAAAAATTGATTCAGTTACGGCCTCCAATTTTGTTCAAAAATTCTACAAGGATGGTACAGAAATTGAAAAAGGCGCCGTATTGACAGAAGATTTTTTAGAAGAAAATGAAGGACAATTAAGAAAGATTATTGATTATTTTACTGCTTATCCAGATTGTTTTATTGATTTAATTACACCATCTTATTCTAATTTTAAATTATTTTTTTATCAACGAATTTTTCTGCGCGCTATCATGCGTTTTAAGGATATATATGTAACGGCGCCTCGTGCGTTCTCAAAGAGTTTTATTTCTATTTTAGGACTTTTTCTTCAATGTGTTTTTATACCGGGCCGCAAGGTATTTATTTGTGCGCCTAATAAGAAACAGAGTGCGCAGATTGCAAAAGAGAAACTTTATGAAATTTATGATAAATTTCCTATACTGAAGAAGGAAGTTATGAATGGTAATTTAACAGATACACCTGGTGTATATGGACCAGATTATGTTTCTTTAAAATTTCGTAATGGTAGTCAATTTGATGTTGTAGGCGCATTAGAATCTGCTCGTGGTGGACGCAGGCACGGTTTCAGAAAATACTTCTACCACCACTTTTGAAGTTTTATAGAAGTATCCTACTTATATATAGAAGATAAGCTGGAGGGTTTAATATGATAGGATACATATATCAAATTAAAAATTTAATTACTGGACAAAGCTACATAGGACAAACAATAGACATTAAAAGAAGGAAAAACACTCATTTTTCTACTTTAAGAAATAATAAACATGAAAACCCGAAACTTCAAGCATCTTGGAATAAATATGGAGAAAAAAATTTTTCTTTTACCTTTTGGGAATTTCAAATTAATAATTTAGAAGAATTAGATCAATTAGAGTGTGATTTTATTAATAAATTTAATGCTTTAGCGGATGGTTTTAATTTAATTTCTGGAGGTAGAAAACCTCCTTTACACAAAAAGGTTCAAGATGATGATGTTGTTACTTTTTTATGTGTTTTTGAGATATTAGGAGATGGATATGGAAAAACTTGTGAACAGATTTTTGGTTGGTCGAAAGGAACCGCTAGTGCTATAAAAAGAAGAGTTCGGTATGCTGATGGTTGGTTAATTTATGAATCTTTATCTCCTGAAGAACGAAGAATAAGAGGAGAAAACTTTATTGAATCACAACATTTAAAAGAACAGGCTTTAAAACGACAATTAACTCAAGGAGGTTGTTTAAAAGCATATTTGTTAACTCAAGAAGATTATAATTTTGCTTTTGCCGCACAAGAATTAGGTTACAGTTATACTTCTGTAGCAAATTATCTACAAATAAAGCCCGCCACTGTAAAAGATTGGTTTAATGGTCGTTCAAGAAAAAAAGAAAAAGAAAAATTTAATAATTTGTCCGAACAAGAAAAAAATCTATTATTCAGCCGTGTTAAAACTGCGGAATTAAGCGGGAATCCTAAGTCAATTTCTTCTATTTGATATGGCAACCCGAACCGAAGGCTAAACTAAGTTTAGTCAGGGGCAACGCATAGTAGGTGAAAAGATATAATCCTACCACGAGGCCGCAGCGCATAAATTGTGCGAAAAGATATGCTAAACTTATAGGAAACTATAAGAAGTAAAGAATAAAAAGTCTTTACGATAATAATTGGGAATGATAGATGAAATTAAAGATCATGATGAACAACCTTTAAATGAAATTGTATTACCACTTCTTAACGTTTCTCGTAGATTGCCAGACAATAGTGTAAATCCAAAAGAAGTTAATCAACAAACCATATGTATTACTTCTGCTGGAATAAAGACTTCTTTTGCTTATACAAAATTATTAGATACTTTTGAAAACTCTATAATTGATTCAGATGATGCTTTTTTCTTTGGTTGTGATTATAGAGTTCCAATATTGCATGGATTATTAGATAAATCTTTCGTAAATAAATTAAAAATGTCTCCTTCTTATAATGAAGAATCTTTTTCAAGAGAATTTTTATCAAGATGGTCAGGAAGCTCGGAAGATACTTGGTTTAATTTTGAGAAAATGTTAAAGTATCGTAAACTTAAAAATCCAGAAACACACGCAAATTTTAGAGCTGATAGTAAGATTTTTTACTTATTGAGTGTAGACGTTGGCCGTTTACATGACCAAACAGTATGTTGCGTCTTTAAAGTATTTGAAACGGAATTAGGATATAGAACTTCTCTAGTTAATATCTATGTTTTAGGGCTAACGGCAGAGACTAAAACATTTTATCAGCAGGCTATTCAGCTTAAACGAATTATTCAACAGTTTACTCCGCGCGAGGTCGTTATTGACATCAATGGACTCGGTTTAGGCTATGGAGATGAATTAATTCGTGAACAGGTTGATGAACAGGGAATTATTTATCCACCTTTAGGTTTCAATAATGATGAAAATTATAAGAAGGTTCAACCAAAAAATGCTCCTAAAATTTTATACGGTATAAAAGCGAATGGGCCGCTTAACTCTAAAATTCATAGTAACGCATATTCCCGTATAGCCAGCGGCAGTGTCGTTTTCTTAATAGATGAACAAGACGCTAAAGCTAGATTATTAGCTACGAAAAAAGGTCAAAAAATGTCTCCTGAAAATAGAATAAAACGTTTGATGCCACACGAAATGACATCTCGACTTTTTGATGAAATGGCAAATTTACGACTAAAGAAAGGAACGACTAGCTCTGATATAGTTTTAGAAAGAATTAATCCTAGGTATCCGAAAGATAAATATTCTGCTTTTTCTTATGGATTATGGAGGATTAAAGAGTTAGAAGAAGAAAATGTAAAAAGGTCAAAAAGTAAAGTTGGAAAGAGACAGCTAGTATTTTTTACTCCATAAGGGGGTGAATAAATGGAAAGAGATTTAACCAAATTTAAAAAAGCATATAGCGATATGGTTGGAACTAATCTTCAAGCATATAATTCTGATTATTGGAAAAATTTTAGAACACCTTTAAGGGATTATACAGAAGAATCAATTAATAAAATTATAGACTCCGGCTCTCTAAATGAGCAGCAAAAATTATCTGAAAATTATTTTTATAAGAATGGTTTTTATAGAAAAATTTTAATTTATTATGCTACATTATCAAAATATTTAGGAATACTTATTCCTCAGTTAAGTTATGGAAAAAGTTTTATAGACACTTCAATTCAAAAGAAATATAATAAAGTTTTATCTTACATAGATAAAATAAATTTACCAGATTTTTTAGAAAATTGCGCCCTAAGAGCTTTTATTTATGGATGTTATTATGGATTAATTATAAAGTTAGATAAGACTGGTTTTACTGTTATGGACTTGCCTCCAGAATATTGCGCAACTAATTTTAAAGATTATAATGGAAATGATTTGATCGATTTTGATTTAAGATATTTCTATGGAATTTTAGATGAAAAGAAAAGAGAATCGGTCCTATCCATTTTCCCAAAAGAAATTCGTTCAGCGTACAGACAATGGAGAAAAGGGAAATTATCTTCCTCATGGATCTCGATTCCGTCTAATATTGGAATTTGTTTTCAAATGTGGGATGGCCGCCCTTCTTTTTTAAATATTATACCATCAACGATAGATTATGAACAATCCGTTGATTTAGAAAAAGAAAGAGATTTAGAAGAAATACGTAAGATTATAGTTCAGCACGTTCCTCATTTAAATGATGGCACTTTATTATTTGAACCAGAAGAAGCAAAAGTTATGCACGACGGGACAGTAGGAATGATGAAGGGCAATAAAAATGTTAGTGTTTTGACGTCTTATGGAGATGTTGATGCGATTGTTTCAAAAACGTCAAGCGATACCGTTTCTAATAATTTAGATAAAATGATGAATAATATCTACTATGAAGCTGGCGTTAGTTCGATGATTTTTTCACCTACAAATAGTCAGGTAGTTGAAACATCAATTAAAAATGATTTAGCTTTTATTTCTCCTTTGATTCATAAATTTGAAACCTTTATTACATCTTTAATAAATTCTATATTTCAAGATAAAGCCATTTCTTATAAATATTCAATTCTTCCGGTTACTTATTATACGGATAAAGAATATATAGATAATGCTTTTAAATTAGCTAGTTCTGGTTATAGTTTATTATTGCCATTTATAGCTATGGGATTTTCTCAAAAAGATTTGACAGATATAAAAGAGTTAGAAAATAATTATTTAGATTTAACTAATATTTTAATCCCACTACAGACATCTTATACTCAATCGAGTGATTCGCAAGGTGGAGCGCCTGAAAAATCATTAGAAGAAAAATCCCCAAAAACATTATCTAATGAGGAGGCTTTAACTAATGAAGGAGAATGAGAAAATTTCTTCTACGTTTGATATATCAATAACCGTTTCTGATGAAAAAGTTAATGATGTAATTACTAAAGGCCGTTGCCATATTTTTTATAAGTATCTAAATAGAAATTCTACTTATATAACAGATGAGTTTGCTGAAAAATTAATAGCAACTCTTCCTTATACGCCAATAAAAGGAATTTATTTAGAAGATGAAGAAGACTTTTCTGACCATGGTTCTAAAAATTCTGATGGCAAAATTTATGGTATTGTTCCAGAAAATCCAAATTTTTCTTGGGAAGAGCATTTAGATGAAGATGGAATAACTAGAATTTATGCTAGTGCTGATACATTTTTATTTACTGGAATTTATCCAGAAATAAACGAACCAGGAAAAACTTTTTCAAAGGGTTTATCTATGGAACTTTACGGTCCTTCTATAAAAGGCGAATGGATTCAACTTGAAGATGGAAATTTCGTATATCGTTTTACTGAGGGAAGATTTTTGGGTCTTCAAATTTTAGGAGACGAAGTAGAACCATGTTTTGAAGGAGCGTCATTTTTTAGTTATTTTAATAGTATTAAACAACTTTATAGTTTAATACAGGAGGTGGAGAAAAAAGTGGATTTTCAATTATCTCATGATGAAATTTATAATCTTTTATTTGAGGCATTAAATCAGGACAAAGAAGAAAACCAGGGATATACTATAGTAACTGATGTATATGACACTTACTGCATTGCATATAATGTTGGTAGCGCGCAGTATGAAAAAGTGTTTTATACTAAAAATGACTCTGGAATTACTATAAATTCTAAAGAATCTGTTTCTATGGTTTACTTAAATGACGAAGAACTAGAGAAACTTCGTTCAGATGTAAGTGGTAGTGAAGAGGCTTCAGCATATGAATTAATTAGTGAAGTATCTACATTATCAGATAATTTTACTGCTGAAAAAGAAAAAGTATCAACTTTAGAAGCTGAAAAACAAAAATTAGAAGAAGATAAAGTTGCTTTAAATAGCTCTATTGAAACGTATCAAACAGAGCTTGAAGGATTAAAAGAATATAAATTAGAAAAAGAAAAACAAGAAAAAGAAGAAGTAATTTCTAAATATTCTTCACGTCTATCAGACGAACAGATAGAAAATTTTAGAAAAGATTTTGATAAATATACTGTCTCTACTTTAGAAAAAGAAGTTGCTTTTGCTTTAGTGCAAGGTAACCCAGAGTTTTTCTCTTTAGAAAGCGGACGAATTCCAAAAACAGATCCAATAAAATCTGGGTTAGCGGAAATTTTATCAAAATACGAAAAGAAATAAGGAGGATTTTGCAATGGCTGCAAAAAGATTTGTTATTGAAGGCTTTGGACAACTAGAGCTAAATAACGTGGCCTTTCGGCGCGATGGTAGAATCGAAGCTCAGTGTGCTTTAGATTCTACTGATTTTGCCGATGTTCCCGCCGAAAACGGTATGTTATTAGCTGTTGATAATATTAAACGAGTGGTTCGATTTCCTGACGCAAGTGAAACTTGTCCTATTGCCTTAAATTATAGTAGTGAACATATGTATGATGAAAGAACTCCTGGTCTAAAGAACTTTAAGTTGGAAGCTACTGATGACTTCTATCCTCGGCTAGGCTATCTCTCTGTAGGAGACAAATTTACTACTAATTGTATTAGTTATGATAGCGCTGTAGACACTGGGTGGACTAGCGACGAATTGTTTAAGACCGCTGCTGGTAATATAGCTACTACAAAAATGTATGGCGGAGTTAGTAAGGATGGTTCTATTTTAGTTTCAGCCACAGCCCCAAGCGCCGGTCCTGAGCTATTAGTAATTGCCGCTACCACTATGCCTGATGGTCAGTTCGCATTAAAATTCCAGGTAACTAAGGCTTAATAAGGAGGAGAAATTATGGCTACTTTAAAAGAATTAAAAGATTTAGCACTTCATGCTGCTAAAAAGACTGCCCCTAAAGACTTCTCTTTAGAAAGTGTAGATAGTGCTTTAAGAGATTTATTAAAAGATATGTGCAGTACATATAATAATTTTATGAAAAATAGATATGACATTTATCAGATTTTAATTGAAACTGCTGATGAAGTTGTACCGAATAAAGTTATTGATGCTATTGGAATGTTTGCTGAGGTTCAACAAGTTGGACAAGGCGAAAAAGCTATGTTTAAACAAAGAGTTGGTAAGAATCGTGCTAAGAAATTCTTAACTCAAGTTGGACTTTCTGGCGTTTATGAAACTTTCAGACTAGATACTCAGACTTTTGAAGTTAGTGCTCACGCCGTTGGTGGTGCCGCTACTATTGACTTTGAAAGATTCTTAGATGGCGAAGAAAATATGGCCGAACTAATAGATATTATTACTGAAGGTTTAACTGACGCTGTATTTATGGAAGTGCAGAAATGCTTACGTGGTGCTATTAACGCTGTTGGACGTCCTGCTGCTAACAAACATACTGACTCTACTTTTGATTCAGATGAAATGGTAAAACTAATTAATGTAGTAAGAGCTTACGGAGATGGCGCTGTTATTTTTGCTCCGCCTGAATTCGTTGCTGCTATGGGACCCGATGCTATTGTTCCTGTAACTGCACAAGGCGCGCAAGGTATTTATCACCCTCAAGATATAGATGCTATTCATAATCAAGGATATATTAATATCTTTAGAGGAACTCCTATTGTTCAAATTCCTCAGTCATTTATTGATGAAAATAATGAAAAGACATGGATCGATCCACAATTAGCTTATATTTTCCCAACTGGAAAAGAAAGAATTGTAAAAGTAACATTAGAAGGTCCTACTCAAGTAAGAGATTTTAGTAATACTGACGGTTCTATGGAAATTCACACCTATAAGAAAATGGGCGCTGCAATCGTAACTCAGCATAACTGGGCTATTTATCAGAATACTGGTATTACTCAAACTATGGATAATCCATACGGATATTAATATTTTTAAGGAGTGAAAAGGAAAATGGATGAAAGAAGAGTGGTTATTGAAAACTTAACGAATGGAAGTGTAGGAATTCACGTTCCAGAGCTAAGGCTAAAAAGAAGATGGGAACGTAAAGGAGCAAAAAAAATAATTCCTTTTGGTATATTACAAGAAGCCCTTTATGATCCAGGTGTAGAGTATATGTTTACTCAGGGCATATTATATATAGATGATATGAAAACTAAACAAGACCTTGGCCTTGAACCTGAAGAAGCTACGGCACCAGAAAATGTTATTATTTTAACTGACGCCCAAAAAAAGCGTTATTTAACCGTTGCTCCCTTAAAAGATTTAAAAGAAATTGTTCAAAAATTATCACATGAACAGGTATTAGATCTTGTTGATTTTGCTATTACAAATGAATTAATTGATATTGATAAAGATAATTTTTTAAAGAAAGTCACAAATATTGATGTAGTAAATGCAATTCAACTAAATAGACAGTCTAAGGATGATAAATAATGACAGATTTACAGAAGATTTATGATGCTTTTTTAAGTAAAATTCTGGAAGATGAGTGGGGAAATTGGACATTAGAAGAAGTTAAATTAGATTTGCGTCAAATTTTAGATGGCGCGCTTCCATATTTTAAATTTCCCAGGGTAAGTCTTGAAATTGATGGTGATTCTTTTAAATCCGATTTAAGTAATGAAGAAATTCAAATTATAGCTTCATATATGAAATGTGAATATTTAAATAGAACTATACTTACTTGGGAAAATATAAAACCATTATATGAAGAAAGAGACTTTTCTCAGGCTAATTTAATAGATAAATTTACCGCTCTTTTGGAAGCCGAACGTATTAATGCGAAGAGATTAGAATCTCTTTACTATCGTTCTATTAAAGGAAAACCTTTCGACTATACGGTTTTAGCGGGAGGTTAAAAGATGGAATTTAATCAAGAAAAAGAAGTAAAAGAAGCGTATAATAATAAGTTTAAAAATAAAATTTTTGGATTGCTTTGTGAATTTGAAAAAGGTAGGGAATGGGAAAAATTTTTAGATTCAATTTTAATTGAGCTTCAAGGGTGGCCTGAAGAAAACAAAACAATAAATTTTTATACTATGTTTTATAAATTATCTTCTTTAAGATTTTTAAATTATAAATATTTTAGAACTACTATTTTTGATATATTAAATTTGGTGGATAAAAGCAATGGAGTATTTTGATATTTACAAAAAAAGATTAAATAGATATGGATTAGATTATCAATCAAGAGTTCAAGGACAACGAGAGCATTTATTTGATTTATACCTATTGAAATCTGTTTATCGTGTTGAATTTAATTATAATAATGAAAAAATAGTAGGGAGTCTTGAAAGATACAAACAAGATGAAACACAAACATTACAATATTTACTGGTTCCGATCGGAGTAACTTTTCCAATAGGAACAATATTGAATATTGAAAGCGGGCAGAATAAGGAAATTCCATGGATGGTTTATTGGCTAGAAGAAATAAAGGCTAGTGGATATAATAGATATGTAGTATTAAGAATGACTCATACTATAAAATGGAAGCATAATAACGAGAATAGAGAAAATTTGGTATATTTATTTGGTGGGGAAAACTCTAGTTTAAAAGATGAAATTCAATCACGAAGCGGCGCTTTTACTCTATATGCTGAAAATCAAAATCTATTTTCATTAATTTTTCCGATTGAACCTGATTTAAAAAGAGATACTTATATAAAAATAGATAATTCTTACACACTTGAAAGTTTTGTTGTAACAGGTTACGATACTCAGTCAACTCCAGGAGTTATGTACGCATCACTTGACCCAGTTCCAATAAGGAACGAAACCCAAATAGAAAATACAGAAGACTCTTTTTGGTTAAGAGGTGAGTAAATGAGTATAAGAAATCTGGCTGAATTGGGAAAGAATTTAAAAAATATTATGACTAGGTTAATATCTAATCAAAATTTGATAAAATTATTATATTATACAGACCCAAATCCATTAAATGGCAAAGATCTTTCTAAAGATGAAATTGATAAACTTATTTTTAATAAATTAATAAAAATTGTTCCTAGAGTCGGTCCCCTAGATAATGAGACAAATATTGTTACTATTCGTGTTATGGGTGGAGATCGAAACATAGATAATACTGATTTTAGAACAATCAACATTGCTATAGATATTTTTGTACCCTTAACACAATGGATAATCGTAGGAGAAGACTTGAGAATTTTTGCAATTATTGGAGAAATTGAAAAAAGTTTAAATGGTAAAAATGTTACTGGGATAGGCAAATTAGAGGAAACTGGTTTTGAATTAACTTTAGTCACAGACGAAATGAGTGGATATACTATAGATTTTGAGGTACAAAATTATGAGTAATGGAAAGTTTTTCTTTGGCTATCCGAAAGATTTTAAAGGTAAATTTTTCATATATCCACCTTTAGTAAAAGATGTTATTGGAAATGATAACTATTCTCTTTATTACAAAATTCTTACTATATCTCAAGAAGATATAGAAGATATGTATAAAGATGAAGAAAAACCAGATTTAATTTCACAAACACCTTTTCAATTTTTAATGAATAATTGTGAACAGGACAAAATATATAAACAACAAGTAGAAAACGCCTTTCTATTTTTTACTAAGCAGCCAATAACTTTTCTTTTTGATATAAAAGCAATTTTAATAGGCAGGTTAGAGGAAGTAGTAAAAAATATAAAGAATCTCAATGAATTAATCTTACTTAAAGAAGAAGATTTTTTTGAGTTTCAAAATATGGTAAGAAATTCTGCTGGTGAAAAAGATATTGAGCCTTCTAAACCGAATGAAGATCCTAGAATAAAAAGAATAAAAGCTAAGGCTCGATATAGAGATAAAATAAAGGCAAAAAAGGGCGGAGGTATTTCGTTAGAGACAATGTTAGCCGCCCTATGTTGTCTTGAAATTGGATTAAATCCAATTAATATACAAGAGATTACACTGGCCGCGGCCATGAAAATTTTTAGTATGCACAGTGATAAAGAAAAATATGAAAATGCAGTTAAAAGTTTATTGGCTGGCGCAAAAAAGAAAGATGTAAAATTAGAATACTGGATAAAAAACGATTAAAATGGGAGGTTTTTTTATGGCTAGTATTTTAGATAAATATGGCATAAAAGAGGTCAAGAGTCAGCGGCCTCTCTAAGAAGGCGACTTTTTAGAACAAAACCTGTTAATTGCTGGAAACTCCTAAAGTAAATATTACTACAGCATGGCGTGAAAATGCGGGTGCGACAGTTTGAAAAAATATTTAATGTGACAATGGACAATCAGCAGCCAAGCGGCCGTTAGGTCGAAGGTTCAACGACTAAGAAGCCACAAAATCTCGTGGACAACGCAGGTCTCTCTATTAGAGAAGAAAATATAGTCTAAACTTATGCGAAAGTATAAGAACACGAAAGTGTGCTAATGTGAGAAATTAGTTAATATAATGTGCTGACGTAACCTTCTATAAAATTAATGACGATGGAAGTCGTGGTGATCCCGTTCTATATTTGGATACTCTAAAAGTTTCTACCATTGAGCAAACTGCCGAAGAAGCAGAGGCTCGTGGTGGTAAGGGTTAATGGATAGCTCTTATAAAATCCCTTAAATTGCTGGGAAACCTTAAAGTCTTTATACCACAACGCAATTTGTAAGAATAAACGTGAAGGTTTAAAAAGTTAGAGAATACATAGGTAATCAGCAGCCAAGCGGCTTAATTTAAGTTGAAGGTTCAACGACTATTATGTAGCAAGAAGCCTTGTGAAACAGGGGACTTAGAAGATATAGTCTAATCTATATAGAAATATATAGCAGTTCATAAGAGAACGTATACGAAGTAGCGATTCGTATAGAATAAAATGAATCCTCCGTATAATGTTGCGGCTTAAAATGGTAACATTTTAAAGAAAACTCACTAAATTGCTGGGAAGTCTTTATACTCCCGTAAAGATAATCAGCAGCCAATCCCAAGGATATATAACAGAGGGAAGGTCCAACGACTATCGAAAACAATCCTGGGCGCGCCCAGGTGGAATGAGTAGAGTAAGGTTCAAGTGAATCTGAAAAAGTGAGGCTCTTATTCGACGTATAAGAGTATGATATAGTCTAAACTATATGGTAACATATAGAGAAATAATGGAAACGATTATTTCGCAATATAATTGTAATTATATGGGATTACGGACGTGAATTTACCGTAACTTTGGAAGATGCACTTTTCTCTCCCAAGTCTTTTGCGGTAATGTATGGTAGTGATAATGTAGGTACTTCTACCTCTACTATTACTAAAACTCAGATCTTTACTGGTACAACTCCTCCTACCGTATACACTTTACCTGGTGGAGGAACTGTAGCCATTTCTGGTGCGACTGTTTTTGATGAAACAGGAGCTTCTACAACTTCTTATGCAGAAGGTAAAAAGTATTTTCAAACTTTTAATTTAAACGTAACTGGACAGGATATTGAAATCTCTGCGAACACATTCCCCGGTACCTTTAGTAACATTGGGGCACCAGGTTGGGGTAAAACAAATAATTTTAGTGAATTGCTGGAAGCCGCAGCGTAAAGACGGTGGTAATCAGCAGCCAAGGAGAATAATAATGAATAATAAACCAAGGAAAGGACATGGATTTATATATAAATACACCAGCCCTTCTGGTAAAAGTTATATAGGACAGACGGTTCAGAGTCTTTCTGACCGAGCGGGCCACAATGGAAAGAATTATTTAGGATGTAAATATTTTCACAATGCAATAAAAAAATATGGGTGGAATAATCTCAAGGTAGAAATTTTAGGAGAGTTTCCTATTGAACAATTAAATTATCAGGAAAGGAAGTTTATTGAAATTTATAATACTCTTGCGCCGTATGGTTATAATATACAATATGGTGGAGATAGGAATTATCATAAAGGTAGAAAGATTGTTTATCAATATAGTAAAGACGGCTTGTTAATGAGATCTTGGAATGGACAAAAAGAAGCTGCGAATACATTAAATATTAATTTACAATCTTTAAACCAGTGTTTAAAAGGTTCAAATAATACAGCTGGTGGTTATTATTGGAGTTTTGTTCCATTAGAATTTTACCCTATAAATTCCATTAAGAAAAATAATAATTCTATTTCTATTGAACAATTAGATAAAGATACTTTACAAGTTATTCAAACTTATCCATCTATTTCTGAAGCGTCAAGAGTTATGAAAGCAAGTGGCACTTCACTAATAAGAAGAGCTTTAAAAAATATTAATTATAGTGCATATGGATATAGATGGAGAAAGGCTCAAGGTTCAACGACTAATGACTCTTAAAAGCCTTAGAGTTAGCGCTAAACTTTCTAATAGAAAGAAGATATAGTCTAAACTTATATGAAAATATAAGAAGTTTAGGAAACGATAATAGTTTTGATTATGTTACGGGTGATACCTACGCCAGATCTGAAACCACTGGGGAAGATGAGTTTTTCCAATTTATTCTTCCCAAGGCTAAGGTTCAGAGCGAAAATACTTTAACCATGGAGGCTAAATAAATATCGCCTTTGGTCTCCTTAAACCATGTGAATTGCTGGAAACCGCAGCGTAAAGACGGCGGCAATCAGCAGCTAAAATATTAAATATGATATACCGGAGGTATGAGA
>ERZ1643250.2385-NODE-2385-length-14227-cov-10.435154_pt1 | contig 14227 bp, 11 predicted proteins | sample MGYA00579262_ERZ1643250 | MGnify/ENA primary metagenome ERZ1643250 (study PRJEB29033, sample SAMEA4952265) | chicken gut metagenome | biome: Broiler Chicken; feature: Gastrointestinal Tract; material: Caecum | place: Ireland | collected 2018 | study: Broiler...
CGCCAAACCTTCACTTATTTTAACACGGAGGTTTTTATTTACTAAAGTATTTTTTATCGTCCCCCAGTAGAACTGGGGGTTTATTTATGCTAAAGCGCCAAAAATGAGCGCCTGCAACCTCACGTTGCAAACGCTTACTTTTTTGAAATCCGGCAACTTGCCTTCTCGTGCGTCGAGAGGTATCGTACCGCCATATTTTGCGGTTTCCCAAAGGGAACCCTCCGCAAAGTGTCGTCGGCTTCGCCTCCTCGCGCGGGCACCGTTCGCGCACTGACATATGCGCTCACTCATCTCGGGCTCCACGGACAGCGGGTGTCCATTGTCCTATGAACTGTCGCCCTCGTCCTCCCTCGTCCGGGAGGATAGATTACTAAATCAACAAAAAAACAGCAACGATTGCTTTTGCAATCGCTGCTGTTTTTTTTGAAATCCGGCAACTTGCTCTCTCGGCGCCATTAAGGAAATGACATGGCGCCTCGGGCACCGCCAACCACTATATTTTGCGGTTGGCTCACCTCGCAGGGCAAAATAGCGGGTGTCCGCTATTTTGAGAATACCCTGCTCGCCCTCCCTTGTCGGATAGCAAGTTGCAAAAAAAGAACGCAACCACAACATGGGTTGTGATTGCGTCTTTTTTGAAATCCGGCAACTTGCTATCCTCCCGGACCTTGGATGGTCAAGTACTTTCGCCGTAGACGAGCTTAACTTCTGTGTTCGGAATGGGAACAGGTGGATCCTCGTCGCCATTATCACCGGAATGGCTCCGCTTGTTGGACTTGAAGCCACTAAAAAGTTTCAAAAATGCCTGATTTTAGCCTATTTTTGCCAGATTTTGCCTCATTTTCAGCGAAAAATTAAACCATGTGCCAAACGTGTGCCAAATCACACAACAAGCGATTCCGACCTTAAAAATAACAAATTGCCGCCGAGCAACGGAAAGTTGCTTGGCGGCAATTTAACTACTTAAAATTATATATACCAAACGGGTATCTGTAAAATATTCTCGCGCAGTGTACCTGGCTGGGGGCAAGTACATATTATTGCTCCAATACCACGTTTTTTATCGGGAATACCGTCCAGAACAGTAAACGCCGCCGTTTCGTCTGCCGTGACGTGAGTTCCCTGCTTTATCTCAATCGGATAGAGAACTCCATTTTCTTCAATTATTAAATCTATCTCCCTCTCGCTCTCCACGACCTGTCCGTCAGATTTCACTCTGCGTTTGTCCTTGCCGCGATAGTATGATACGCAATAACGATAATCTATGCCGCGGTTTGAGTAAGATTTCAAAATCTCGGAGATGACGAAAGTTTCAAAGAACGCACCGCTCATGGCACCGATCGCCAGAGTTTCGGGCGTAAGCCACCTCGTAAGGTACGCCGCCAGACCTGTGTCCCTGAAATAAATCTTAGGCGTTTTTATCGCCCTTTTGAGTACAGATGACTGATATGGTTCGAGAAGGTAAATTATGCCCGATGCCTCCAAGATGGATATCCAATTTTTTACGGTAGTCTGGTCTTTGCCTATCTCGTCGGCGATATTCGAGTAGTTGAGCACCTGCCCCGTGCGTGCGGCGACAGCTACCATACACCTGCGGAAGTCGTCCAGATTCTGCACGGCGGACAGTCTGCGCACGTCGCGCTCTAAATAGGTCTTTACATAACTTGCATAGAACGCCCCCCAATCGACGTCGCTGTTGTAGAGCTCGGGATAGCCGCCCTTGTGTATTATTTGCCATATATTACGGGGTGTTTTAGCACTCTTTGACCGTTCAATTATATATTCCATTGTAGGCAGGAAAGGGCGCGAAAAATTATCCCCCATAATTTCGCGGAGAGACAAACCCGCAAGCTCTATTATCCCCACCCTGCCGGAGAGCGACTCCGAAACGCCCTCCATAAGTTCAAAAGGTTGCGAACCTGTGAGGCAATACAGCCCCCTCTCGTCGCTTTCGTCACACTTTATTTTTATATAACGGAAGAGACCCTTTACAAGCTGCACCTCATCGAAGATGACGGGCGGCGGATTGAGTGCCATAAACATATCGGGGTTGGTCTTTGCCTGTTCCTCTATGAAAGGATCATCAAAAGTGACATACTTTCTATCCGCGAACAGGTTTTTTATCATTGTTGACTTTCCCGTCTGTCTTGCGCCCGTGACGAGCACGCACTTGAATGTTTTATCCGTCTTTACAACTAAATCTTCAATACTTCGCTTAATATAATTCATTGTAGCTACTTCCCATAATAAAACGACTAATATCGAGAACAATTCGAGATTAGTCGCATTATACATCAATTAAGCTAAAAAGTCAAGCGGCAAATAATTTTAACCGAATAACCTTATCACTCCAGTCAAGAAATAATAGCGCCTTAAAATAATAAATGCTTTACTTTTATACCGCTGTAAGCTTACGCTATTTTACCTCAATTCCGGCAAGGCGCAACCCTTCCTTTGTAAATGATGACAGCTTGCCGCGACACTTTTTATAAGCCTCGTCCGCCATTATAGTAAAACAGGCATTGAGCAGCAGCCCGACATCTGTTTCACTCTTTAAAAAGTTTGAAATAGCAACCAGAATACGGCGGTAGTCATCAGTTTTTTTCCTGTAGTATTCGAGGTCGAGATAGTTGTGCATACACTCATAATAGACCTAGCCGTCCTCCTTCTGAAAATAGCCGTGAGCGGTCATATCAGTAAAATCACCGCTTTCTTCAAGCTGCGATAAGCGCCTGTCGGCGCGCGCATACAAACCGTCTCGGTCCAACATACCGTTGAGCTTATACTCATTGCTCCCCCATAAACACAATTCGGTGAGCACGAACGGCTCCTCGCCATATATCTGCCACCCAAACGGGGAATGTTGGCTTGTTACAATATCGCCCCTTTTAAAGGGTGTAGGAAAATTGAACCACATATAATCAAACATCTGAAACAGGCGAAGCTTTTCTTCGGGTAGTCCGTCTGCCTGAATATGATATATAATTCTGCCCGTACGCACAGCTATTTCTATAGCTCTGTCGGTACCCAACCACTGCTTTTTTAACTGCAGTTCTACAGAAGGCTGCTGACTGAATTCACTCTCCGCCGCGGTAAAACATTCGTCGGCAGTCCTGTATATTAGCCTGTCTGAATACCACTCTTTATCGCCGTCGCAGTATGCCCTGTATGTGTACACCGCATCGTCACCAACACCATAAAATTCAACAATGAGTTCTTTGAGAAGCGCGATGTACACACCAAGAAATTTATGTAAGCTGTTTGAAACGGCATCAGACAATCCAATATTCAGCCTGCGCCTACCGGCCGCAACGGGGCAATCTATTGTAGTTTTTATAAGCTGTTGCCAGGCTTCAAACTTTTCTTTAAGCGGAATTTTACGGCTGTTCCATATGATAAATGCCGCCTGTTTAGGAGTACATTTTTTGTCAAACCCGATTTTACGCCAGTAGTCGGCGATGTCATTTGAATTTAAAAAGCGCGTTACATCAAGCATATATGTCCCCTGACATAAAAATTTACAACAGCAGCTGCGCAAGCGATATGCAGAAAGATAAACTGTCGTGACGGGTATGAATAATGCCCTTCTCCTCAAATATATCGTCCCAACTGCGCGTTTTTAACTTTTCGGCGAGGACAGCATTACCACACGTAAGTGTCTCTTCATATATACAGACATTCTCATTTTGCGTGCCACCGCAGTACTTGAGCATAAAATTTGCAAGCGAACGCCTGTCGGCGACATTGCGGACGATAATTTTATTATCGGCAACAAACACCTTAAATGCAGCAAATACCTTCTGCGCCTTCGGCGCATTCATAATGTGAAAATCTGTTATTCCCGTACGCGCCGAAGCCCATTCGTCCAGGAATATACCTCGACTAATGCAATCTTCCTTGCCTATGAAAGAGGAAAAAGTATCGACTATTTCCCCGTCTTTTACCTTTACCGCGCCAAGCTCTATTGGCATGACCTTATTTAAATCGGGCGCCCTACTATCTGAAAACGGGTCGGAAGTAATTATGGCGCCTACAATAAAATTTTTATCTATAATTTCATACATGACCGACAGTGAAACAACTACAATGCAAAAAATATCTTAATGCAAATATTTGAATTATATTTTCCCTTCACGTTCCTTGGCTTTAATTTCGTTTATAGCATCCAACAAAGCATAAAACATGTAATTATCTTTTATTCTTGCTTCCGGATGACAAAAAGAAATAATTGCCACCCCATTATCTTTAAAATAATCTATTCCCCGTTCGGTATGAACCCAATTTACGGCTTTACCTTCATAAAATGCGTCAATATATGCCCTTTCCGTTCCACACAAAATTATATAATCCGGTTTATACAAGTCCAATTGTTTTTGCACTATATCTTTAAAATCTTTCGCAGCTTTTATTATTTCTCGGATATCAGAAGTATGTCCTCCCGGTGTTTTTTTCAAATTTACAGCCGCAATTTTTTTAAGAATATTTCTTCGCCTTTCTTCATTTACATCCTTTACCTCTTCCCAAGGGATACTTTGTTTTCCGGAGAGTATTGCCTCCGTCCACCTTGTAACGTTATCCCATGTCTGAGGGCGAGCACCTTTATTTATAAAATCACGAAGATCAAACCCGGACGGTACGTTGTTAACTTCCTTTAAAATGTAGACGATACGGCAAGGCGCATTTAAATATTCATTTTCATCCACTACACCGTCAGGAACCGTGTTGGGATAATTTTTTTTGAGTTCAGCAAACAACTTACTTTCTTCATCGTTTATTGACATTTTTAATATCTCCTTGTATTTTATTCTATTAAAAATTTTATATGATTTAATATTCGTACAACGCGCCCATGCAGGCAATATCCTCTTTAATTTTATCGACGAGGGGCTGCGGCGAAAGCACCTTTACATACCGCCCGAACTGCAATATCCAGAAGCGCATTGCGCGCGGACTTGCCACAAGCGAAAACTTATAGTTCCCGTCGCCTGTATCGCTTATCTGCACGTCGCCGCCGAACCAGTCAAGGACGTAATTTATCATATTTTCGGCGCCGTTTGCCGTGATAAACTCTATGCGCTCGGGCTTATCTTCATAAAGATACGGCAGTCTGTTGGTCATTTTGCCCAGGTTTAGGCCGTTTTCGCACCCCACAACTTCCGTACACGGTTTTGCCGCTTCCTCGGTGAGGGCAATATCGCTAATTCTGTCTACGCGGCAGTATGCAAGGTTGCCGTATTTATCGTAATTGCAGGCAAGATAATAATGCCCGTTCTTTAAAAAGAGCTGATAGGGATTTATAAGCGAAGGCTCCTCGCGCTTGGGGTGAAGTTTTTTATCCGCTCCGAACACATTATAGATAAACTTTACTTTTACGCTCCTTTCTATCGCCTCGCACAAAAGCTCTATGTTATAAAAATAATCGCGGCGCTCGTCCTTCTGCCAGTCATCGAGATTGACGACGTGGCGGGCATAGTTTTTAAAGTATTTGCCGCCCTCGGCAGCGAGCTTGGCGACAAGTTCCTTTGTGTGCGGCTTACAGATATTGCGGTTTGCAAGCACCGAATCTATCAAAAGGCGCAGTTCGCCATTTTCAAACTTGCGCTCGGCAAGATAGCAACCCGCACCGTCGGACACAATGTCGTACCCCGCGCGCTGCAAAAATTCAATGTTGCGGGCGACGGCTTTACGCTCACAGTCAATACCATATACGACCTTTAAAAGGGAAATAATATCATTCTGGCGGAGTCTGTGCTCGCTGTCGGAATATTCCGTTAAAATTTCGAGTATACGCAGTATCAATAACTTTTTAGGTTCGTAAGAGTCCATTCCACCCCTCCTTATTCTGATTATAGCAAAAGGCTTGTACCAAAAAAGGTACAAGCCTATTATATCACAAATTTTTGTATTGTGCGTCCGTTTTTTACCAAAAACACCTCCGCAGGCTTACCCATATTTTGCATACGCGCAATGTTGTTGCGCGTGCCGCGGCTTTTTCCGTCCCAAAGCATAAGGGCGCGGTCGGCGTCCTCTGCCATCTTTTTATCCTTCAGCGCATAGAATTCATAACCCATATGTACTGTATCTTGTATGGCGACAGCCCGCCAGCCGCCCACATTGAAGCGGGACACGCTTCCGCTGCAATATATGGCAACATTTTTAACCCTGCGGCCATGCAAAAATTTCTGAAAGGCGAGGTCGGCGCCATGGCAGTCGCCTACAAGAAACATGCAGCCCTCCCCGATATACCCGTTAAGCCTTTCAATGACTGCCTGCGGCAATGCGCCCAAAGTTTTGCTGCCGCTTAAAAATATTTTCATGTATTTTGCCCGCTTTTACCAAATAGTTCGGGGATATCCCGCCACGAAGGGCGGGAATTGAAGATAACCCTGCCGTCCAATATCTTGTTCCACAGCTCTTTTGACAGCGAAACTTTACCCGTTACAACCTTTTGCAGGGCGAGCAGCTGTTCAATGTAAGGTTCATGCTCCAGGTCTTCAGGCGAACACAATGCAAGGTCGGCTTCATGGAACTCCTCACGGCTGACCACGGGCGCCCTGCTATACAGATCCACGTCCAACACGGTGTAATGGTTCTGCCATATTGCGCCCTCTTTTGCAGGCTGAGGCGTTTTATATACCACAAACAGGTTGCGGCTGCGATCATCTTCCCAATCGGTAAACCTTACGATATCCCCCGCCTTAAATTTTTCGCCCGCGCCGTCTGCCTCGTCGGAGGGGCGGAACTCATATTCTTTATCGTCGAAAATAAAATAACGCGATATTATCTCGCCGTTATACCGTATATGCCACACGACCTCGTCGGGCATACTTTTACCCCGTTCGTTGCACCATATATCGCTATCAATTTCCGATATAAGCAGATTATAACAGATATATTCTTCTATATACTCCCTGCGCCAGCAGCTTGTTTTATCTTTGATTTCCAAGCACCCAATAGCTCCCGGAGAAAAGCGCCCGTCGTTTGCATAAATATTTTCCAACCTGCGTTCAAAGCAGTCCAAAAGGTAATTTTTTGCGCTTTCAAAGTCGCCGAACACTTTGCAAAAGCTACTGTACCTGTTCCACACTTCCTCGCCTTCCGCAGGAAAGTTATTGCGCATCACAAACCCGTGAGCGTGATAAATTTTCATAACGGCACCTCCTTGTTTTTACCCTATAATTATACCAAAGGAGATGTACCGTTTAGGGGACAAAATTTTTTTACAAACAAAAAGAGTCGCAAAAATACGACTCTTTTTATATTTTATACAACGTTTTGACTTACTTAAGTTTCAAAATCCTCAATATATTTATTAAATAAAGAAAAGACTTCATCCATTTTATTTATGGCTTCATCAATATAATTTTCCGCAAATATTTTCAACTTATCATTCCATTCTTCAGAATAAATTTCACAATTTTCAGGGTTAAAATCCATTTTATAAAGCTCGATTATATCATCGTTATTAATCACATCGAACTTAAAATTTGGATTAGCATTTAGGAATTTTATTACAATGCTTTCATTGGCAGTTGAATATTTTTTTACACAACAGCGGACGCATATTCTATCTGGGCAGTCATCCTCGTATAGTAATTCCACATAAAAATAACACCGATTTGAGGAATCTTTTTTATCATCGTGCCACCATTCTTTCTTATAAAACCGATAGCTTCCCTCGTTTTCTACGACCTGAGTTTCCCATTTACCCATAAATTTTCTCTCAATATGCGAAAGCATATATGAATTTAACTTTTTCTGTTCTGTTCTGTAAGCAGTTTTAGCCTTTTCATACACTCTTTTTATGTCCCTATAATTTCTAAGTATTTCAATATCGGTATTTCCCATATTTACCTCAACAAAATATTTTTTTATATGATTTTTAAAATCGGCAATTTTGCCGTCGCCTTTATCTTCTATAAATGACTCTAATTCCTTATAGGTTATAGTAATAAATTCATTACAATCACATTTGCTACAATTATATTCCGGCTTTAGAAAGAAAAACAGATTTATACATTTTTTATAGTTCCTCTCGATATAATCAAAATAACGCCGAGTCTGTTCGTCGTGTTCACCGCTGTCTATCTTATTCTCAATAGTAAGAGTATAATCACGTCCCGAATCGTCCATTGCCTCAACGAATATATCTATTCTGCCACCAGGCAAAACCTTTTCGCACCTGATATTGGTAACAACAATATTCACAAACGGGATATTGTCCACATTCAAAGAAACTTTTTCTTTGTGTGCCTTTTCTATAAATTTTCCAACCAGCCCTACATCTCTTTTGAGCGTGTAGGCAAGCATACGCGATATAAGCGTTTCTTTACTACATTTATCTATGATTTCAAAAAATGTAATATCTTTTTCTTCAAAATCATCGTTCTCTTCTGCCATTTTTTTAAGCAGGATCAAAACTTCTTCATCTGTCATGGCCATACCCCGAAAGTATTTTATTAAATTATATACGTTGTACAAGATATTGTCAATATATTGTCAATATCAAGTTCAACCATACTATTCATTTCACCCGTCAATACCGAACAGCTCCTCTGCCTCGTCGTAAAGAAGGGTGCCACGTTCAACAAGGGCGGCGGCAAGCCGCTCTACTTTGTGCCAGTTTTTACAGAGTAAAGCTTTCACCTCGCCATACAACTCCGCCAGTACCGAGTCAGACTCCTCCACCACATCATATTCCTTTCTTTCCGAAGCAAGGCACCTGCGGCTGTCGGGCGAATAAAACCTGAACCCGCTTGACGCATACTCCCTTACAGCGCGCTGCACAATAGCAAGCGCCCTTTCGAGGTCTGATGAAGCGCCTACATCTATATGTCCGAATTTAATTTCCACTGCCGCCCTGCCAGCAAGAATTGCCATAACGCGCTGTCTCATAAGTTCAAACGAATAAAAATAATCGCGCGACTGTAAAATTTGGGTGACCCCGAACAATTCATTGAAAGGCGAACTTACAGAAATTATACCGAGGCTGTCTTTATTGAAAGTATAGGCCGCGACTGCGTGCCCCGCTTCGTGAAAGGCGACCTCGAGCTTTACATCATCCGAAACTGCGCAATCGGACGCACCGTCATCTGCTTCCGAGCGTAGCACCGCGTGCACAATATGCCTGCGCGAAATTTCATTCTCACCTTCGTAGGCGGCATATATGCCCGCCTCATTGAGAACGCTTTCAAGCTTGGCGCACGACTCACCATCGAGAATACGGGCGAGAACTTCGGGCGAGATATCGGAAGATATCTTCTTATCTTTAAGGTAGTGCCTTATTATCTCCTTTGCCTCAATTTTATTCGGTACGTTTATGCGCATTGTCCTGTCGAACCTGCCAGCGCGAATAAGCGATTTCGACAAGGCATTAAAATCGTTTGCCGTAGCTATTACGAACACATCATCATTCCTCACCCCGTCAATCGCCGACTGAACGGCAACAAACTCTTTGGGATTGCGGGAATTTTCATCCGACGTAAACTTATCCAAATCATCGAGAAAAACCACCGAAGGCGCATTGGCTTTTGTCTCGGCAAATATACCGCTGATTTTTTCTATAAATTGCACATCAGCAACATCCTTGCGCAGGGTATAACACTTTCTGCCCATTTCTTCTATAAGCGCCGTTGCCATAAGCGTTTTGCCAACTCCCGGCATTCCGTACAAAAGAAGTCCGCGCGGAAGGCGTACCCCCAGCGCCTTATACTTTTCGCTGTTTTTTACCATATCGCAGAGCATTTTAAGCTCGTGTTTCTGTTTTTCATAGCCTATTATTCTGTCAAATGCATCCATATAACACCGCCTTGATTTTTTTTGCAAGACTATTATATCAAACAGCCTGCACCTTTTTTGGGACATTGAGATTTACTCTCTAAAAATATTTTCTCGCATATCATTAAGCAGACTGTCATATTCAACTTTTGACACAGCAAATTTTTTATCGTAAACAAGCGGCGCGGCAAGCTGTTGTTTTAAGCCTTCAAGGCGCTCCTTTTCGGTATTGAGCAAGTTAACTTTGATATCTACCTGCTTGCTGAAATTGCCGAAAAAATTTGCAAATCTGCGAATATTGCCGTTGACGGTGGCGCTCATCTCCATAATATAATTTACCCCGCTTCGTGACAGCAACAAGTAGGGCTGCTTTTCAGACTGACTGACTGGCAGATTTATGGCAAAGCCGCATATTTCGCCGAGAGGCTCGTCCTGCGGCGCAGATATGCCCGCCCAATTTATGCCTTCGCAAACCCATTTTATTTCACGATTGAGCCGCTCCTTTTTAAGCGACAGCACATATGCGGCGTTTTTCAGCGTAGCATCATATTCAGCTTCCAATACAGGGATACGCTCTTCAAGTAAGGAAACGGTATGCGCGGCGTCCTCCCTTGCTTCAAGCTCCTGCATATACAACACGCGCAGATTGCGCAACTCGTTTTCCTTTTCGGCAAGCAACTTCATTCTAGGGTCGGAGACAGCAAGCGCCTTGACCTCCGAATAGGTGAGCACGTTGTTTTCAAGATCCGACGCCGTGCGGCTGTAGCTGCTGCCGCTTAAAAACTGTGAAATAAACCTCTGTTTTGTTTCGAGGATCTGCCAGGAGTAGGCGTCAAAGCTGCCCTTGATTATGTAGCGGTATATGAACACCTCATCATTATCGTTGCCGCGGCGGAGTATTCTGCCCTCGCGCTGAACCATGTCGGCAGGCCGCCAGGGCACATCTATATGGTGAATGGCTTTTAGCTTTTTCTGCACATTTGCGCCCAGACCGAGCTTGAATGTGGAGCCTATTATTATGCGCACCTTGCCCGCATTGAAGTCGCTGTACAATTTTACCCGCGAAATCTCGCTCATATATGAGTGGATAAACGCTATCTCCTTTTCGGGTATTCCCGCCAAAACCAATTGCATTTGCAGCTTTTTGTAAACGCTGAAATTCGCTCCGCACGGTGTTGAATAGTCGCAGAAGATAAGTTGCGTGCAACCTTCGTACTCTTTATAAATGCGTAAAACGTTTTCCGCGCAGTTAAATATTTTGCTCGTATTGTCATATTTTTGCTCTTTGCCTACCAGAGCGAGGTCAAGCGCCGCCTTTCGCCCGTCGGTAGTTATTTTAAGCATATTGTCCTGCGTGGCGGCAACTTTTTTAGACCTTATTTTTTCGGTGCGGACGCAGAGCTCGTCGATGTATGCCGCAAGCTCTTCGCTGCGGTCTATTACCACGTCGTTATACGCAGAAAATTCAGGTAAATCCCCGTCGTCCGTCGCATAGAACACGCTTACCTGCGCAAACAATCTGCTCAGTTCGGGAAGGTTAAAAAATTTACTGAATCTACGCACAAAGCGGTAGCCGGAGGCGTTTACATCAATTTCACACACCTGTTCTGGGCGGGCGAACGTCTTTACCCAGCTATCAAACCTGTCCAGCCTGCGCTTTTGCAGGGCATCGGGTTGAAGGTACATCTGCAAGGCATACACGTCTGAAATGGAGTTACACAGCGGCGTGCCCGTTGCGAACACCACGCCCCTGCCGCCGTTCTGCTTCTGAACACACCTTACCTTTTCAAGCATATTCAGACATTTTTGTGAACCGGTCACGTTAATGCCGCGCAGGTTTTTAAGATTTGTCCTTAAGGGAATATTTTTAAAGTTGTGCGCCTCGTCCACAAACAGTGTGTTTATACCCAGCTTTTCAAAAGTAATCTCACCGAGCGCAGAATTGACGCCGTCCATCAGCCCGCCGATAAGCGAATTTACATATTTTATTTCCCGCTCGATAGGCACTTCGCCCCATCTGTATATTCCGTCGGCAGTCAATCCGTGAATGGCACTGCGCAATTTCGATACCTTTTCTTCAAGACTTGCGGCAACGTACTCTTTTGAAAGATTTATAAGTTCAAAACAGCTATAAGCAACTATAATACCGTCGTAATCGCCGCACTGCGCCTGTTCAAGCACTTTGTGCCGCATCTCCTTTTTAAACGTTTTCGGCTCTATCACAAGCACTTTCGCCGACGGGTACAGAGTTGTAAACATAAGTGCCCACTGCCCTGCGATATTGTTGGGAACGACGAACATATTCTTGCGGGATATACCCTGCCTTCTCATCTCCATAGCGGCGGCAATCATTATATAAGTTTTACCCGCGCCCACATCGAAAGCGAGCAGGGTGTTTGGCGAGGAAATTATCTTTTGCACCGCGTCCTTCTGGTAGCCGTATAATTTTATATCTTTGCACATATCGGGGAATATGAGCGCCCTGCCATCATACTCAGGGACGGCAAGCCCGTCAAACATAGCGTTGTACGCCTCCTCCACCTCCCATATTCTGTCCTCATCCCGCCATATCCAAGCCTTGAATTCGTCACATATCAACCTTTGTTTTTCAAGTGCGGCAATCGTTGAGCGCTCGTCATATTTCCCCCTGCTGTCTTTAAGCCTTATTTCGCGCAAGTTGAGAATCGCCTCTATTATATGCAGCGCATTATACCTTTTTATGCCGTACTTTATGATGGCGTTCGGGTTATCTGCACCCAAAAAATCCTTGTCCCGCACAAACCAGCTGCCCGTTACCTCTTCGTAATACACGATATACGGGTCGTATTTCAGCCATGCACTGCGTTTTTTATAGATTTCGGGATCATCAAAGTTGAGTATATGGTATATGAAATCGTTTACTATATCTGTGCTTATCCACGGCGCCCCGAGCGATACCTCTATATCTTTATACGATATTGCATGGGGTTTTCTTGTTTTTTCCACTTTCAGGGCGGCGCTGTGCTTGCGCTCGCTTATGCCCTTTGCCCTGCCGAATATCTCTATCCATTTATCAAGGGTAAAGTTATCGCCTATGGCGTCGGAGAGTTTATCTATGAGTTCACGACCGAAAATATTCTCTACACCGCCGTCCTCATCGCCATAAAAGAGCGCATAGTTGCGCGATTTAAGTTCTGCGGCAATCTGAGAAAATAACTTGCTTTTGCAAACGGCTTTGGTAAGTTCACCTATTATAAACTGCCTGCTTTTGAGGGCATATGCGGGCATATTGTTCCTAACAAGCAAATTTTTCAGCTCTACTTCCCACAGCATAGAAAGCTGTTGTTCGGCGGAGGCATATTTGTTTACGCGCGCGGGGCGCTCACAGACGACGCAATCGGGATTTATGCAGATAATGCCCCAGTACGCGGGAATTTTATCCGCAACCGTTTTTTCATGCCCGGAACTAACCACTATATAATTTTTATTGAAAAACAGGTCATACGCTTTAATCTGCGAAGAAAGTCTGCTGTAATTATCTAAATCGCTCTTGACCTCGTAACCGATAAGGATGTCGGTCACCGCCATCAGATCGCATATCGCCGCGCCTATTTTCTTTTCGCGATAAATGCGCACATCCTTCCCCTGCGTTTCAAGATAAGCCTGCAATATATTTGTTATTTCTTCTGCATTCATGGTATCCATTATTAAGCGATACATCCTTAATATTTTATTGCATTATTTATTATAGCAAGCCGCCTGCACCAAAAAGGGGACAGGCGGCTTGCTATAATATCTATAAGGAGAAGCGTATATATGAATGAAGACATAAACAGGCTTAAAGTTATTGCCTGCCAAAGGGCAGCAAAGGAAAGGCTGCGCGGACTTTCAAAAAATGAAATGATACGGCTTAGGCATGAACTGGAAATTATAGAACGGACAGGCACGGCAAAACAATTTTCAGATATTATCGCCGCCGATAAAGCCGCAGAGCAGGGCGATTTTTACGCCGTAGGCGCAGCAAATTGCAGTTTTTTATTGTACTGCGCAAACGCGACTACTATAAACCCGCTTTGGACAAATTCGCCGTTCGAAAGGTTTATCAACCCGTTGAAAGTAAATGCCGACTTTAAGGTACACTACGAAATATCACGAAACAGATTTACCGCAAAAGTCGAACCTGAAGATATATACCTGGACGAGGCAATATATAAACGTGCAAAGTGCGCACATTTCATCGACCCGATGCTTAAAGAAATTTCAAAAAAATATCTGCCATCCGGCAATTATCAATTTGTAAAAGAGGTGCTTGAGGACAGCGAGGACATTATCGTCTGGCAGGAACAGGGCATGGAACTACTGCACCGCATGGGAGGCTTTTCTTATGCGGAGGCAGACATCCTCCGCAGCGAAGGCGGACACTCATCTTAGCACATACGAAGAACAAGCCGACTTGCAGAGAATGATTACC
>ERZ1643250.2391-NODE-2391-length-14191-cov-7.301075_pt1 | contig 14191 bp, 12 predicted proteins | sample MGYA00579262_ERZ1643250 | MGnify/ENA primary metagenome ERZ1643250 (study PRJEB29033, sample SAMEA4952265) | chicken gut metagenome | biome: Broiler Chicken; feature: Gastrointestinal Tract; material: Caecum | place: Ireland | collected 2018 | study: Broiler...
AGGTCATTCGGCCGGAATTCCAGCGCGCTGGACACTGTACCGTCCGGATAGCTAACATTTTGTTCGCCCGACATATCGATTACGCCGTACATCCAGCATTTACTCACGCCGCTTTGTGCCCATTCCGCAATGTTATAGTTATCGGGCGAGCCGGTTCCGCAACCCGCAGGCAGTTCAGTGTATTTGTAGTCCAGATACCGCCCGAGGAAAGCCGCAGCTTCCTGCCGGGTGATAGGGTCCTCCAGCCGCAGTGTGCCGAGGGTCTCCCCGCCCCCGTCGCCGTTCAGGATCCACTTGTCAAACGCCCATTTGATCTCGTCCAAGGCGTCCGCACCGTCTGTGAAGTACTCCTCCATGTCGATCCATCCGCTGTCCGACACATCCTCGCCCGCGTTCAGTGCCAACGTTTGCAGGAACCAGCCGCGGGTCGCGGTTTCAGGCGGTGCCGGCGGATAGCCACACAGTTCCTGCGCCGCGCCCGCTCCGGCTGGCAGCAGCAGGCCGAACGCGATCATGAGTGCCAATAGCCTTCTTTTCATGTTTATCCCTCCCGTACCTTGAATTTATATACTTTTAGACGATCCGGCTTCAAAAAAGTTCCATACTGAAAAAGTGTCAGAACGGATTCATCAGTTATGGATTTTAAATGACTCTGGCAATTACTGAATGCAAGGTGGCGCAGCAAAGAATATCCATACAGGCGGGCAAAGTAGGATATTCTATTTTCTTTTATTGCACTGCTTCCGGTGTGTGCATGTGTGCAGTCATACGACCGTAAAAATCTGTTCTCTGGTCCTTATCTTTGAATGCAGAAAAGGGTACAATCACTCCCGACTTCTCTCCGATGAAAATATAATAGTGGTTTTCATCGGAGAGAATGCGCTGCACCGTGTTGTATGGGTAAGAGGTATGCTCCCCCTCGCCCTTTAGCTCAAACTCATTCTCATGCAAAATAAAGGTCTTTTGCCCACACAGATGTTTGTTCTCAGCCTCACGTACGATTCGCAACGCATTTTTTGCAACTCTTCGGCGCATATAAAATGGGATACCAAAGAAAAACAATGCAGCAACGGCAAGATATCCGGCAAGCGGGATCAAACTGAGGGATCCAAGCAGTGTCATTAGTATTGTTCCGCCGATTATAACGATTGCCGCGGTAGAAATACGGGCAATCAGAATACTGCGCTGTACGGCAGGACTGTTATCAAAGTAGTGCAGGTTAAAATCGGCAAAGTCCTGTCCCGTGAGTTCATAATGCAGTTCCATAGCATGGCTCCTCCCCATATATTGTTTTTATTTTATGATAAATATGGAATAAAAGCAAGCGTCTCCATGTGTTTTATCACAGATGTGCTTGACAGGAAACCATGATTGCTCTACCATGTTTTGTGGAAAGGGGCGATACTTTGATGGATCGCTTTGCTTTCAGAGTATTTCCTGCTGCTGAAGCTGTATTGTATGTCTCGTTTCTCATACTTGACTTAAGCGGGCACATGACGGCCAGTATCCCGCTGAAATACACGGGTATAATTCTCTGCCTGTTTGCTGCGATACCATCGGCCCGAACGGCCGATGGATGCGTAACATCATTGGCGCTGGCCTTCACAGCTGCGGCGGACTGGTTACTGTTGCTTCAAAACCGGCATTATATGGTGGGGATTTCGCTTTTTTGCATAGTACAATTGCTCTACTTTATCCGCTTGCTCATGTGGCGCGGCCGTATTTGTATTCCGACATTCGTTCTGCGGCTCCTTCCCCTTTTACTGTTTTTTTCACTGAAATCAAAGATGGAAGCATTGGCACTATTCTATTTTTCCGGCCTTGTCTGCAATGCATTAGATGCCGTATTATTTTCTCACGAAAAGCAACAGCAACAGAAGATGTTTGCCGCCGGACTCTCTCTTTTTGTTTTTTGTGATATCTGCGTCGGCGCATATAACCTTGGACTGCTGACAGGTTTTACCCGCTACGGAATGTGGCTGTTTTATTTGCCAGCACAAGTGCTAATTGCCCGATCCACTCATCAGAAAGATTAACTATTAGATGTCAACACTCAAAGGATGGCGGTGGTAGAAAAACAGATGGCTCTCGAAAGGGTATAGCAAAGCAGAGGTTCGTAAGAACCCCGGCACAGGCTAACGAGGTAGATTTATACTGCCAAACTTCAATAAGGCTGTTGTGATTTCTCCATAGCGAAGACCAAACACATCAGTTTCTTAGCAGCATGGGAAAGTGCGACATTGTCGACGTTGTAGTGTTTTCCCTCCGCGATCTTCTTAGCGCGATAAACGGTAAAGTTCGGATCCCAGTGGCAGACGTATTTGGTTGCGTTGTAAAGGGCATAGCGTAGATAGCGTGAGCCTCGCTTCTCCATATGAGGATAGCAGTTTTTGAGCTGCCCTGACTGGTAGGTAGAAGGAGACATTCCGGCATAAGCCAACAGCTTGTCTGAGGAATCAAAGCGAGTGAAGTCGTCGACCTCAGCCAGGATCATGGCGGCCATACGGAAGCCCAAGCCCGGGATGGTGGTAATGGGAGAATCGAGTTCTTCCATCAAGGACTGGATCTGCTCCTCAATCTCAGCGATCTCGGCATCCAGTTCCCGGATGAGGCGGATGGTGTGCTGCAATTCAAGGGACTTGGCAGGCATCCGAGAGCCAATAGAATTTCTGGCTGCATCTCGGATTTCCAAAGCCATATCCCGTTTATAGTGACCTTTGGAGGCGGATTCAAGCAGTGCTTTCAGCCTTGTCAAATGGGCTGCGGCGATCTGTTTGGCACCGGGGAACTCTTCCGGAAGTGTGTAAACGGAGACCATGTGAAGTGTGGGAACCACCTTTTCCAGTTCGGGAAACAGGATGCAGACCAATCGGGAAACAGAAGATTTCAGTTTTGCCCGCTCTTTCACCTTGTCAAAACGGTATCTGGTCAGTGACTTTAGCTCCTCGTTGTGGTATGCTGTATCTGTGCAGGGTCTGAGGCCCGCATCGGATAACAGCATATGTGCAATCGTTCGTGCATCTACCCGGTCGGTTTTGGTTTTGCTCAGGCTGAGGCTCTTTCGGTAGAGGTTTGTACGCAGGGCAATCGTGCTTATCCTTCGAGACATCAATACCAAACCAACAGAAACTACCATAGCAAAAACCTCCGGCGGTTAGGATTGTGATGCTGTTTCCACAGTGCACCTTACCTTTGTAGCCTTGTTCTACATCAACCGTCTGGCGGTATCTAACTGATTAACAAAATTGTAACGGGCTGTGGTTGGAATCTTTCAGAAACCATCTTATGGTAGGAAACTGCCACCAATCCACAGCATCCCTTACAGTGTAGCACAGCCCTTGGAGAGGGGCTTTAATAACTACTACTATAGATAATACAAGGAATTTGTCCATGAAATTATCCAAGTCACTATCCGTACTTCTGTCACTGTCACTTGCTTTGTTCTTTCTGACAGCAGCTATTGCATTTCCGATTCTATTCCGGCCATTTTACTATTCCCAAGCCGATGCGCTGAACCTGCCGGAGCAGCTTGGCTTAGAGGAGTCGGTAATCCATGAAGCTTATGATGAAGTAATGGATTATCTGGTTTACGGCGCGCCTTTCGGCACGGGGGAACTGCGCTGGTCTGCGGAAGGTCAGGCACATTTTGCAGACTGCCGCGTACTATTCCGCCTGGATTTTTTATTGCTTGCTATATCTGCAATACTGCTTGTTTTATTGGCAGTTCTGTACTGCTGCGGCATCCGGTTTCATCATTTTTTAGGCAGAAGCCCAGCATTTTGGTCTGCGGCAGGCTTAAGCGTGGTCTTCCTGGCGGCCGCAGTATGGGCGATTCTGGACTTTGATGGTTTGTTCACAGCATTTCACCATATTTTTTTCCCTGGCAAAACCAACTGGGTGTTTGATTGGCGTACAGATGAGATTATTCTGATCCTGCCGGAGGCATTCTGGGCAAGAACCGGAGCGCTTGTCCTCGTCCTGTGTCTGGGAGGTTTGTGGCTGACAACGCTCGCTTTGTGGTTGATTCGTCGTTATAGGAAATCATAAATTTAACATGCAAACAGATCGTTCTGAGCGGAATACATCCGAATCGGTCTACAGGAATTCTCTTTTTGCCTTGCATAATACCCGCTTCATCGGATATCATGTCCCCCGGCGAAACCGGCCATCCTGAGGAAAGTGCTGCCTTAAGCCCTATCCCGCCAACCAGATTCAGCAGCCCAGAAGCGATCTTACAGCCAGTGGAGGGAAATGAGCAGCGCCCGCGTATCGGCAAAGGGCTTTAAACTACATTTATGAATAGCAAGAGAGCGGCGCTTTTCTACAGAAGCGCCGCTCTCTTGTACCGGTTTTATTGTTGTTAACGAACAAGGAATGCATCCGGCAGATACCGGCCCTCCGGATTTTGGGACAGCGTAGTCGGGCTGGTAATCTCACGACCATTGTAAACCATGACCGAAGAAGATCCACCGTCCAGCATGGATGCCTGATAGGCACCGTAGCTTTCCATAATTTCGCCGCAGCGTTCAACCGAAATGCCGAACGAGTGAAGCTGCCTGCCGTCCACAACCAGCATCATCACTGTACCATCCTGAGCCTGGCCGATCGCTGTGCGCGGCTGCTGGTCGCTCAGCCCGCTGCCGGCGACCAGGTTTTGTCCGTTGATAATCAGCGCGGGATGAAACTCTACACCGTCACGCAGGTTCGATGTATCAGCGAATTCACCGATCTGCAGATGGTCATCTTCATCGAAGCCGATAATCTTCCAGCCATCAGCCACAGCAGGTTGCAACGTTTCGCCTTGGCTTTTCAGGAAGCCATATGGCAGGCCGCCTGTTCCGTTGCCCTCGTAATCTGCAAAGCCAGAGGCGTTGATACCGAGAATCGCATCATACCGGCTGACCATTTCCGATACATAAGAGCCGTAGTCAAACAGGCCTTCACATGTACCGACGAAAATATTTTCCGGCTGTTTACAGAGCGCTAGCTTGCCTGCATATTCCATGCCCAGCGAGTCTTCGCCCACGACTTCAACAATCATAATCCCATGCTCGGCATTAATGGCAAGAACCGTATCCCCCTGCGTGGTTTTAATCCCTGTGTTATAATTTTTCCTTGTCATATCGTCGCCAATCAGATCAATATTGATGTGTTCATATCCATTGGATAGATATTCCGGGTTATCCTGTAAAAACTGAGCAAAGCTGTCACGGTCCAGTTCAGAAAAAGTCTGATAGAATTGTTCCTCCGGGGTCAAATCAGCGGTAGCTTCTGTTCCGAAATCTTCAAACCAACTGCTCTGTACGCCGGCCTGTTTCTCATTCATCAGGTAGCGTTTGACCATGACTTCCTCAATAATATCCTTTGGGATAAACCATGTTGCCAACCACTGATGGGTCATGGTACCCATAGCGGTTTCAATATACCACTCGCGCCAGCGGGCGACAAAGGCATTGGGCGTATATAGCAAAAATGGATAAACTACCGTCAGGCAAATCAAAAAAAAGCAGGTCAGCCCGAGGGCAAATCGGTGTTTTGCGCCGTTCAAAAGCGTTCTCCTTTGATGTCTCTTTGTTTATTTACGGGTGCGGCGGCGACCCTGCCGGGCCGGTGCCCTTTTCTTCTCTTCCTGAACCGGGGCAACTGCTTTGGCAGCACGCGCTGCCAAAGCAGCTTCTACCTTTTTGCGGATGCGCTCGGCAGCTTCGTCACTCAAAGCGTAGGCGCGGGAAGGTGTGTGTGCATCCACCCGCGGCTCGTTTCTATCATACCGGGCATACGGATCCTTCCTGCGTCCCCTGCCCCGTCCGGCAGAAGGTGCGCGCTGGGTCCGCATTGCTGTAGCCTTAGCCTGCTGCTCTGCCTGCACCTGCGTAGCTTTTTCCTGGCGTGTCAGACGTTTAGCAGCCGGCTTGGCCTTGCGTATCTGTTGGTTTGCGGTCTTTTCTGCTGCCGCTTTTTCTGCAGCTGCTTTTGCCGGAGTGCTTTCTGAAACCTGCTTGCGCCGGGTACGGCTATTGGGAGTCTTACGTTGTGCTGTCTCGCGCGAAGCCTGGACAGCAGTGCTTTCCTCGTGTGCAACCTCACCCGCAACCGGGATAGCTCTGCCAATCAGTTTTTCAATATCAGTCAAATAAGGACGCTCGGATCTGTCACAGAACGAGACTGCCGTCCCCTCCTGCCCTGCACGACCTGTCCGGCCAATGCGGTGCACATAGGTTTCCGGAATATTGGGCAGGTCAAAATTGATGACCAGCGGCAGCTCGCTGATGTCGATGCCGCGTGCGGCAATGTCTGTCGCAACCAACGCCGCAATTTTGCATTCCTTAAATTCATTCAGGGCACGCTGACGCTGGTTTTGCGATTTATCGCCATGGATCGACCTGGCTTTGATACCCGCGCGGTTCAGGTCGCGCGCGACACGGTCTGCACCGTGTTTGGTGCGGGTAAATACCAATGTCTGATGCACATTGCTTTGACGGATCACTTCGGCAAGAAGTTCCCTTTTTTCTGCTTTTTCGACAAAATAAACTTTCTGCTCAATCTTATCAACCGGCTTGGCTGAGGGCGTAACTGCAATGTGCTCGGGATCGCGCAGCATGCTGTCCGCCAGTGCGGCAATTTCCTTCGGAATGGTCGCGGAAAACAGCAGGGTTTGCCGTTTGGCAGGCAGGTATTTGATGATGCGCTTGACATCCGGGAAAAAGCCCATGTCCAGCATACGGTCGGCCTCATCCAAAACAAAGCACTCCACCTTGCCCAGTTTGACAATGCCCTGCCCCATCAGATCCCACAGGCGGCCTGGCGTAGCAATCAGAATATCCGCACCGCGCTGAATAGCTTCGACCTGCGGCACCTGGGACACGCCGCCGTAGATTACCGCACAGGTACACGACGTATAGCGCGCATACTGGCAAACATTTTCGTAGATCTGCAGCGCGAGCTCACGCGTGGGCGTCAGGATGAGTGCACGGACTGTACCCGACTTGCCTTCTGTCCTGCACAAACGCTGGATGATCGGCACGGAAAAAGCACAGGTCTTGCCCGTGCCGGTCTGTGCACAGCCGAGCACATCGCGTCCTGCCAGCACTGGAGGGATTGCTTTCTGTTGGATCGGAGTAGGCTGCTCATAGCCTGCTTCACGCAGTGCACGCAGAATATTCTTTTGTATTTTCAGTTCATTAAATTTCATAGTGTTTGTTCGTTTCCTTTTCCCAAAATTGCGCTTTACGGCAAATCCCGCTTGCCGAAAAGCACCTCATTGTGGTATAGTAATAACGCTGTCCATTTATCCCTAAATGTTTTTGAGGTGAAATTATTGCTCCATATTTTAGCACATGTCGTGCCAGAGGCATTTTTTGACGTCCTGAAAACCGTACCGCTTCTGCTTCTGGTTTACGCTCTTCTCTACTATATTGAGAACCGTCTGACCAATACCCCCGCGCTCTTATCCCGCGCGGCGCAGTTTGGGCCGGTCGTCGGTGCACTTGCCGGTACCATTCCCCAGTGCGGTTTTTCTGCTGCCGCATCGGCGCTGTTCTGCGCCGGATATCTCGCGCCTGCAACGCTAGTCGCGGTATTCCTCGCCACGTCGGACGAGGCTGTTCCCGTTATGCTGGCGGGCGGCGCAAGCGCAGCGCAGGTTGTTCTGCTGCTCGCGGTCAAGTTCGCGGTCGCCGTGATCGGCGGATACTTGCTCAAGTACACCGTATTCCGCAGTCACAAGCCTGCAAGCGATGAGCCGGTTGAGGTCGAGATGACTGCATGCGACTGCAGCGCAGGCTCACCTGTGTGGAGTGTGGTATGGCACACGATCAAGACCTCGTTCTTCCTGTTTGCCGTTATGCTCGTGCTGGATATCGTGGTCCATCTGATTGGCGAGGACGTACTGGCCTCCCTGCTCCTGTCGGACACAATATTCCAGCCGCTGCTGTGCGCTATCCTCGGACTTGTGCCCAGCTGTGCGATGAGCGTGCTGCTCTCCGAGCTGTTTCTCAGCGGTACAATCAGCTTCGGCGCCCTGATCGCCGGCCTGTCTACCGGTGCAGGCTTCGGCTACATCGTATTGTTTCAGGAAAAAGAAGGACGCCGCCGCGCGTTTCCTGTGATCGCAGCGACCTTTGTTGTCGCAGCGGTCGGTGGTATGCTGGTGCAGGCGTTTTATGGCTGAACAAACGGTCTCCCCTTTGTGGGGAGGCCGTTTGTTATCCCAACTCGTGCAGCAATTCGAGCGCGTCCCGTGCCCAGGCCATATCAATGCGCGTGAAGTCTCCGCCCGGTGTATACAGGTAGTTTTTCACATCTTCATTCAGCCGCTGGTAAACTGTACCTGGCATAGCGGCATACTGCTCCGCCCCGTCGGACAACACTGCAACAAAGCGGAAATCCATGGTCTGCTCGTCCAGTTCGTGAAACAGCAGCTCGACAACATCCAAGTCACGATTCAGCTGCATAAACAGCAGCAGCTTCATGATCTCGACCGTGCGGTCATCCAGTCCGCGCTCCAGGATGTTGATCTTTTCGCGGAAAGCGTTCAGGCTGTCCACCAGACGCAGCGTGTAGCCCGCCAGCGGGTCAAACTGCGCACGGGGCGCCTTGTTTTCCTCCGGCCACAGCCAGACCATAAACTGATTTGACATATCGTGGTACAAACAGGGATGTACGGCGAGGACAGTTTCGCCGCAGTTTGGGCATGTGACACGGAAGCAGGAAAGATCCTGCACCTTGGCCCGCAACTCGGGATTACGGTCAATATTGATATGGTCGATTACTTTATGTTCGGTCTCGGCCTGACAGTGCGGGCAGGTAATGGTCATGTTCCTGTCTTCCTCCTCAATGTTCGCCCAATTAGATATAGTATACCACAACGAAACGAAGTCAGGCAAGAGATAGTGACCCGATTTATGACAAATCTGATTTTCAAATGTTCTTCGTACATATATACACTTATAATTTGGCGCTCAGCAGCTTATGACATTATCGAAACGCCTTGATAAAGCAAAATACGATTCGCCGCAAAGGAGACAGCGTTTGGCAGACATCCGATGCCACGCGCTCATATATCTTCCAGGCGAAAGCATCCGACGCATCATCGCTCTCCTGTGCACTGAAGGAGGCCCGGCTAACGATGGAAACCAGTTCCTGCGCTTCCGCCTGATGTATTCCCGGCACAGCTTCGCAAAGCTGCACAGCAAAATCCGGCTCATGCCCGGTAAAATTCTGTAACTTCCCGGCATAGGACAGCACTGCAAGCATACGGTCGAAAATGACGCGGCAGCCGCCGCGGCGCGCCTTCCGGAGCCGCCAGCGGCGCTGTAAGTTGATCATTCCTATTACAGCGGCAAGCAGCAGCGCCGCGGCCAGTCCGGCAAGGGCATGGTTCTGCCAAGAGGCCGGCTGCTGCGCTGCCGTCTCCTCCGCTGCTGCATCCGTTTCCGGCTGTGCGCGCTCCTCCTGCACACGGTCCGACCCGGTATCCGCCCGTTGAGACGCCGCCTGCGGTGTCTCAGCTTCCTGCTGCATGTCGGCTGCAGCGGCATCGCTTTCGACCGTGTCAAATGTTTCTGCTTCTGCTGCCGGTGTGACTTCCACCGGCGTCCAGCCCTGATTCTCCACAAACAGCTCTGTCCACGCATGCGCCTCTGCGTCCGTGACCAGTGCATGATACAGTCCGTCCTCCTGTTGTTCGAAATCTTCCGGCTGTACCATATATCCGGAAGCGTATCTTGCAGGTATACCGTACAGACGGTACATCAGTGTTGCAGCGGCTGCAAAATGTACGCAGTACCCCTCTCCGTTTTCAAACAGGAAATACTCCACGATATCCTCATTAAGCGGTGCAAGGCCGGGCGTGGTTGAGTAAACCGCGCGGCTGCGCAGGGTATCCAAGATGAATGACGTGATATCTTCCGTGTTCTGCCGCGGATTATCCGCACACAACGCAGCCAACCGCGGCAGCTGCCCGGTTGGAACCGAGGTGTAAAGTGTCTCCGCCGCGCTCATATAGGCATCCTGTATGCGTTGGGCGATCACATGCAGCCAACCGTTTTGAACCTGAAGCGTATCCCAGTTGATATGCATCTGCTCCGGCTGAAAATACTGAAAGCTATAGCCTTCCCTTATGAACCAGTTCTCGCTCCAACGGCTGAAGTATGGCTCATAATAGTTGCCATAGTTGGTTGCCACGCGCGGCTGCATTGTAATAAAATTTGGCCGTTCTTCTTCGCTGTAAAGATTGAGCAGAAAATACATATTATGGTAATTGATCCCGGCCATGGACCAGCTTGCAGGACCCTGTGACAGGTTGTCCCAAATCTGGTTACTCAGCGTCTGGCTATCCGCAGCTGTCCATTCCCCATTCGTATAGTCTGCGCCGGTAAAGCCGCGCAGATACAGTGGTTGTGTGGGTGGCCGGTTTGCAACCAGTTCCATTTGCACCGTTCCGGTGGGATATCGGTTTCCCCTGCTGATCCTTCCGTCCGAAATCGCAATCGCGTCGATTCCCGTCATATTCCGTATGGAACGCTGCAGCGCTCCCTCGGCGGCATATACTGCCTCATAGATCGTGTCCTGGCTGCGTAGAGCAAGCGGAACAGCAGCTCCGAATGCGATACATACTGCTACTCCGGCTGCGATTCCTCTTTTACACATAGGGTGTCTGTTCAGACTTCCTGCCAGCATAATCCTTCCCCGCCTGCTGTGCGGCCCATGGGATGCAGCAAACGAGCATAACGATATACCCAGCAGGACGATTGCCGCATAGTTCGGCTGCAGCCCTATGACCGGACCGCACAGGATGAACAGAACCGCCAGCAGAATGACCGGCAGGCTGTTTTTTATCCAGATTTCGCACAAAAACAGCAGTAAGGTGAGAAGAGCCGAAAGGATCAGCATGGACGGTGTGATATCAACAGCGGTTTCTGCGGTACCGCCTGTCAGGCTACGGATGACTGCAGCGATCTGACTGCCCAGCAGATCCCAATAACGGAACTCGGCAAAACCGCACGCCGCAATAATGAGCAGGAAAACCGCGGCAAACCACCCTTTGCCCCATGCATAGGTATACCACAGCGCTGTGCTCATTATGATCGCGGCAGCATAAACCACTGGCATATTCCATTCTGCCCCGGGAAGATCCTGCAGTGTCGAAAGCAGGCCGCACACGCCGCAGAGCAGGAACAGCAGCTCGCTTATGGACGTTTTATGTCGTTTGTCCGTGGGCTTCGACCCGATCCTGATGCTGGGCGCCATGCCATCCTCCTATATGGTAATAATCCGCTCGTTGATTTCCTGCTGCAGGTTCTTTTGCGTAAACCGGGCAAGCAGCTCCCGGCCGCAATACAGTTCGAGCTGCGTCGTCAGGCGCAGATGATCCTGCTCCATTCCTGAAGGGAGAGCAGGATTGCTTCGTGCGGCGGCAGGCTCAGCCTGATACAGGTGAAACAGCACCTCACGGCACTGCGTTGCTGCATACACGGTATCGCACCGGAACGCTGAGCTGCCCGGATCATACCAATATACCTGTACCGCTGCCGAGCATTGGAGCAGTCCCAGCACCACTGCGGAAAACAGCTCATAAAATGCATCCCACGCCGCCGCATCCAGCGGCTGCCCGGCGCTGGTATCTACTAACAGCTCTGCGCCCGGCTCCTCCTGCGTTTCGTACTCCTTGATCCAAAGGCTGCCAGTTCTGGCACTCTGATTCCAGTGAATGAACCGCCTGGCATCTCCCGGCCGGTATTCACGGATCTGCCTGATCTCGTGATAGCTTTCCCCTGGCCGCTGTAACGTGCTCTCTTCCGGCACGGTCGCCTCCCGGCTCTCCGCAGCCCGTTCAAACCGCAGGCTGCGCTCACGCGGGACTACCGGGATCGTCAAATTCAGCGCAACACGCCTGCCCGATGAAAACAATTGCAAATAGTCGTAAAACCGCAGACGGTCAATCTCAAGATGCAGCAGGCCGCAGTATCTGCCGGATACTGGAACATCATTCGCATCCGTCCCGCTGCAATACAGCAATCGGATGGAATTCTTTTTTTCCCGGTCATACCGGTACTGCAGCCGCACACGGAATTGACCGAGCGGTAATCTGCCCCGTCGGCTGATAACGAGCCGGCACACAGCCGCTTCCCCTTTGTATGCGGCGTGCTCAGGCGGCTGCAACGTTATCTCTGTGGTATATCGAAACAGGCGTGACAATGCATACATGCCGATAAACAACAGCATTTCCGCCGTGAACATCATCACCAGCGGCAGCAGCCGGTACATCCCCGCAATATAGACTGTCAGCACAGAAAACAATAAAAAAGCGATCTTCCTCATTTGCCGCGCACACCCATCGGCGGCATTCGCACGCCATCCAGGCAGTCCTGTATCAGGCGTCCTTTACTGAGGTTGTCCATGCGCGCCGATGTATTCAATTGCAGACGGTGGTGCATCACATAGGGGAACTGCTCCGCCACATCCCGCGGCGTGACGAAATCCCGTCCCTCCAGCCAGGCGGCTGCGCGCGACATCCGCACCAGTGCGATGGTGGCACGCGGGCTTGCGCCGCGCTCCCAGCAGGATTGTCTGCGCGTTGCCGTGATCAGTTGGAGGATATACCGGTATACATTGTCGTGAATGTAAACCTCATTGACTGCATGCTGCATCTCCAGCAGCTCTTTTTTTCCAGTCGCGGGCTGTACCTGCTCCAAACGGTCGGTTCCGCCGATCTCCTTGGCCATCGCCAGCTCGCTTTCAAAATCCGGATACCCGAGCGACATACTGATCATGAACCGGTCAACCTGTGCCTCCGGCAGGCGTTGGGTACCTGCTGCGCCAAATGGGTTTTGTGTCGCAATGACCAAAAAAGGTGTGGGGACGCGCCGTGTCACACCCTCCACCGAAACGCTGCGCTCCTCCATGACCTCAAGCAGCGCGGACTGTGTCTTGGGCGAGGTTCGGTTAATCTCATCCGCCAGCATCAGATTGCAGAAAACGCTGCCGGGCTGGTAAACAAAACGCTCTTCTTCTTTCCGGTAGATCGAGAATCCGGTCAGGTCGGATGGCATTACGTCCGGTGTAAACTGAACGCGCCTGCACTCCAGCATCATTGCACGGGAAAAGGCGCGCGCCATCGTGGTCTTGCCTACGCCCGGCATGTCCTCCAGCAGGATATGTCCATTGGCGAGGAAGGCCAGCATGGTTTCCCGCACCTCCCTTTCTTTTCCCAGCAGGGCTTTGCATACCTCGCGTATGGTGTTTTCCGCCTGCTTTGCAGCAACGTTCATGCCTTTACTCCTTATCTGTCTGCTTTTGCAAGATATCTTTCTTATAAGGATATCACATTGGGTGTACTCCAGGTCAAGGTTTTTTCACGGGATATATCTGGAATTTATTTAACTACTTCCGTATGATTACGAATACAGCACTTTTTTGAAAAAATATTGGACAAACAACAAACTGCAGCAAAATCCCGGATGAAAGATTACCACAGTCCGCTGCAGGGGCAGTTAGCTGCGCTGCCTTTCCATTCAACAAAAAGCAGGACGTGAAGCCCTTTCGGGAGACATTCACGTCCTGCCTATATGCACAGCATGATACCGTCTTTGTCTCAGTATAACAAATTCTATGCAAGATGTATGATCGGCCGGAAAACAGTGAGGCGGTTCCTGTCAGACTCAGTCCTGCTCCCGCCTCCGGGCACGGTAGGCTGCGATCTGCTCCTCATCCCATATCTCCAGATCACGCACACCTGCCCGCCCTTCAATATGGTGCCGGAACTCATGCCGCAGCACTTCACGCATCTCATCTGTCCACTCCTGTTCATCGGCCCGTCCCAGCACACGGCGGAAGGAGCCGTAATACATCACAATGTATTTCCCCATCGCCGGGTCAGTGCGATACTCGCCCATAATATACAGGTCGCCGCTTTCATCCGCAGGATGAAGCGGATGTCCAGGATCGACGATAATACCGCCGTTGAGCTGTTCATAAAACTCTGTGGGCAGCTCCTCAGCAAGTGTTTCCAATATCTTTTCAAACTGATCAATGGAGACCATGATATCTTTCCTTTCCGATGCATTTTAACATATTATATATCACAATATTATCTTGTCCGCAAGCGTCCCTTTTTGTTTGATATGTGTCTTGACATATATCAAGTTTAAAAGTATACTGTAATCCGTTGAGCAAAAGAATAATATGAAAG
>ERZ1643250.2394-NODE-2394-length-14183-cov-7.385193_pt1 | contig 14183 bp, 13 predicted proteins | sample MGYA00579262_ERZ1643250 | MGnify/ENA primary metagenome ERZ1643250 (study PRJEB29033, sample SAMEA4952265) | chicken gut metagenome | biome: Broiler Chicken; feature: Gastrointestinal Tract; material: Caecum | place: Ireland | collected 2018 | study: Broiler...
TTTTAATCTAGCTTTTTTTCTAAAAGAGGTAAACTTCATCTGAGGAACTTCATAAGTTTGCAAAAGATCAATAGCTTTTACATGATAAGCATTAGCAAATTCAATAATCATTTGCGAATTAGGTACAATCAAACCTTTTTCATATTTAGATACAGCTACATGACTCATTCCTAATAATTTAGCCGCTTCTCGTAAAGATAACCCTTTAAGTAAACGAATTCTTTTTAAATTTTCCCCAAAGCCAATCATAATACCACCTCTTTCTTAGTTAACATTTTAACATAAATAATGCTATTTGTAAACTATCTTTTAGACTCAATAGTAATAATTAAATTTTCTTTTTTTGCAATTTCTAATAAAAGTTCAAAATCAAAATTTCTTTGTCCATACTCATAATACTGAATAGCATTCCTACTCTTTCCCACTTGAATTTATCTTAATAATAGTTTATAATCAAATTAGTAGAGCATTAGGTCTAAATGCCTACTTCAGTTTGTAGACATTAACCGTCATGTTGTTACATACAATGGTGATGGTTGATGCCTTTTTTGGTTTAAACCAAGTCATAAGTAATTGGAAAATCTTCTTCATACTAACCACACAAATCCCTTTCTATTATTATCAACCAAAACCCATGAAAAGGTAGGTAAAAACAATAGTCATGGATATGCCTGGTAGACACCAGTCCTAACGCTCCAGAAAAATATTATCACAGCAACATATAAAAAACAAGCTGTAAAAGTTCGACAAAACATGTCGAAAAATGGCACTAATTTAACCATCCAGGATATAGCTATTTTATCTAAATTAAAGTCAAAAATAATTGCAATTTTCATTAAATGGTGTTAAAATACATTCATAAACGTTGATTAAGTATTAAGTAGTAACTAATAGTTCTTTATTAGAGAAAAAGCAACATAGGCTGAAATTGCTTTTAGATAATTTTAGTTATGAAATTCAGACTTAGGAGTTTTAATAGTAGGCGTGCTATAAACGCGAGATAAAGTGCTAGTAATTCTAGAATTTGGGTGGTACCACGGATTAGATTCGTCCCAATGTTCTAGAATTTTTTTATTGAAGGAGGAGAGTATATGGAAGAAAAATTAAGTAAACTAAAAGAAGAATTACAAAAGAAATTAGAAGAAGCAACTAAAGAAGCAGATATTTTAAATATCAAATCAGAATATATTGGCAAAAAAAGTGAAATATCTTCGCTTTTATCTAGTCTAAAAGATATGAGCATCGAAGACAAGAAAAAATATGGTACTATGATTAACAATACGAAGAAAGAATTTGAAGAATTAGTAACAAGAAGATTAGAAACTTTAGAAAACTCTGGAGAAATTACTTTTGATGATACCCTAGATTATGAAGTAGAAAATGGATCACTGCATCCAGTAACTATAATTGGAAAAGAAATTACAGATATATTAAAAAGAATGGGATTTACAGTAGTAACAGGTCCAGAAATGGAATCAGAATATTATAACTTTGAAGCATTAAATGTACCAAAAGACCATCCAGCTAGAGATATGCAAGATACATACTTTTTAGATAATGGTATGGTTTTACGTACTCAAACTAGTGATAATCAAATTCATGCTATGGAGAATTTTGGAGCACCCCTCCGTATATGTGCACCAGGTAGAGTATTTAGAAATGAGGATTTAGATGCAAATCATGAAAACACATTCTTTCAAATTGAAGGTATGGTTATTGATAAAGGCGTAACAATTGAAAATCTATTATACGTTATGCAAAATTTACTTAAAGAAGTATTTCATAAAGAAGTAAAGGTTCGTCTTCGTCCTGGTTTCTTCCCATTTACAGAACCAAGCTATGAAATGGATATGTCGTGTTTAATATGCGGTGGAAAAGGATGTCCAACTTGTAAAAACAGTGGCTGGATAGAGATGGTAGGAAGCGGAATGGTTCATCCAAGTGTCCTTCGTGCTGGAGGAATAGATCCCGAAGAATACACAGGTTTTGCATTTGGATTTGGCCTAACAAGACTTGCTATGATGAAATACAAAATTAATGATATCCGTGTTTTAAATAGTGGAAACATCCGTTATTTAAAAGAATTTGATTTAAAGTAGGAGGTTATTTATGTTAATATCATGTAATAAATTAAAGAGTCACATTAAAAATCCTGAAGATATAGATTGGTTAAATATTTGGGATACATTTACTCTAAGAACAGCAGAGGTAGAAAAAGTAACTATAATGGGGGATAAATTTGACAATGTAGTTGTTGGAGAAATCAAAGAATGTGTTGCTCATCCAAATAGTGATCATATGCATATCTTACAAGTAGATTATGGTGCAAATGAACCGATTCAAGTAGTATGTGGAGCTAACAATGTCAGAGTGGGCCTAAAAACTGCTTATATTAAAGTTGGCGGTCATATTGATGGTGAAGAGATTAAAGCAAGACCACTTAGAGGAGTGCTTTCAAATGGTATGTGTTGCAGTGGTAGAGAACTAGGAATAAGCGATGATCATGATGGAATAATTGAAGCGCCAGATGATTGGGTGGTTGGAAGAGACTTAAAGGATTATCTACCAGTAAGAGATATTGTTGTTGAAATTGATAATAAATCTTTAACTAATCGTCCAGATCTTTGGGGGCATTATGGAATAGCAAGAGAAATATGTGCCATAACAGATCATGAATTATTACCACTAGATATTCTTGAAATTCCTAATGATAAAGAAGATTTAGATATTGTAATCAAAGATGATAACTTATGTTACCGTTATACAGGACTCAAAATAGAGAATATCAAAAATAACAAAACACCACTTGACATGCAAATATTCTTATTTTATGTAGGGATGCGTTCTATTTCTCTTTTAGTAGATTTAACAAATTATTTAATGATGGAACTAGGACAACCTATGCATGCTTTTGATGCTAGAGTAGTAAAAAATATTGAAGTAGGAACTGCAAGTGATGGGGATACTTATACAACCCTAGATGGAGAGACAAGAAAGTTATTAAGTGACACATTAATGATTAAAAATGGAGACAAATACTTTGGTATCGCTGGTGTAATGGGAGGACTTGACAGTGAAATTTTAAATGACACAACAAGTGTTTTCTTAGAAAGTGCCTGTTTTAACGCTGCATCTATTAGAAGAACCGCAACTAAATTAGGACTAAGAACAGAGGCATCAGCAAGATATGAAAAAAGCTTAGACCCTAATATGACAGATTTAGCAATTAAAAGACTAGCCTATCTATTAAAAGAATCTAATCCAGATATGATAATTGCTTCTAATTTAACAGATGTTTATCCAAAAAGATTAGAAGAAGAAAGTATTATTTTAGACAAAAACACATTATCAATTTATATGGGTAGAACGCTAGAAGATGAAGAAGTAGTAAGAATATTAGAAAAATTAGGATTCAAAGTAGAAGTAGAAAGTACTTATTATAATATTACTGTACCTACTTTTAGAGCAACTAAAGATATCAAAATAAAAGAAGATATCATCGAAGAAATAGCTAGAATCTATGGTCTAGAAAACTTTACACCAAAACCTCTTAAACTAGATTTAACGGTAACAGAGCATGAAACCACTTATAATGAAGAATATGAAGTAAAATACCTTCTAGCTTCTAAATACAACATGCATGAAGTACACAGTTATATTTGGTATGATACTGATTTATTAAAAGAATTAAATATAGAAAAGAATAATATTAAAGTATTAGGAAAAGAAGCAAATAATATATTAAGAGACGATTTAAGCCTATCTTTAATGACTATTGTAAAAGAAAACTTTAAAAATTATTCAAATTTTAAAATATTTGAAATAGGAACAATTATCGAAAACAATGAAAATAAAAGAGTACTAAGCATTATTCTAACTGACACTGAAAAAAATATGGAAAATATTTATAATGATGCGAAAACTATTGTTAAATATTTATTCAAAGTATTAAAAAACAAAGAAGTAACATACACAAATAATGTCAATGAATCAAGTTATCATAATGATAAGTTAGGTAAGATTATTAATATTGATAACACTAAAATTGGAGAAATAAATGTACTTACAAAAGCATGTACTAACAAATTAAGTAAGAAAAAAAGTGTAGTAATGATAGACATAGATTTTGATAAATATGTAAAATTAAGTAAAACGCAAGTTCTATCTAAAGAAATAAGCAAATATCCAGAAGTAGAACTAGATTATACAATTATCTTAGAAGATAAAAAGTATGAAGACTTAGAAAAAGTATTAAAAACTTTCTTAAGTAAATTAATCAGAAGTTATCGTCTAGTTGATGTTTATGAAAACAAATATTTAATTAGATATACTTTAGGAAGTGATTTTAAAACACTAGAACAAAAAGATTTACAAACATTTAAAGAAAGATTTATAAGGCATATTAAAGAAAACGGATTAAATATTATCGAATAATTTGACAAGTAAGAAAAAATGTGATAGTATATTACTCGACTTTTTGGAAGGGGGAATTAAAATGAATTTTGGAATGTTAAGTCAAGATGAAACTAACTATGTTAATGAAGTTAAAATTTATGTAGAAGGTGTATTAAATTTATCATTGTCTGCTAAGATTGAAGACAATCCAGAAAGAGAGCATAGAAATTTAGTACTGCTTAACAAATTATTAAGTGATCCAGCACTTAGAAATAATATTGTTGAAAGAATAACTACATATGGTATAAAGCATTCTATGGGTTCTTATTTAGCAAATCTAGAACCAAATGCTAGAAGAACAGTATTTATGAGACAAATATATTCATTCTTAGATGTACATCAAATATCTTTATTAGCATCATATTTTGATAAAGAATTAGAACAAGTTACAGCTAAAAGCCGTTAATTGTTCTTTTTTTTGCCTATTTAATTTTTTCTATAAAAAAGCTATTGTCTAAATGCAAAAAATCTAGTATAATTAAAAGCAAGATAGGGTGACAAGTTATGGAAAATAATGTAGATAATTCAAAAAAAAGAGTGATTTTAGGTTCTTTGATTATCGTAGTATCAATAGTGATTATAGGTTTAAGTCTATCTTATGCTTATTATGTAAATACGATTAGAGAAACAAACGCTGATAATCAAGGAGCAAGTCTTACTAGTGGTAATTTAAGTATGGATTTTACAACTAGTCAAAATATTAAAGCTACATCAGCTAGTTTAATCAATGATGCAGATATTTTAAGCGAAGAAAATAATAATTATACAGCATTTAGTATTAGCTTTGCAGAAGATAATACAGTATCAGAGGCAACATATAATATTTATCTAACTGATATTAGCATGACAGAGAACTTCAAAAGTTCCTATGTAAAATGGGCATTGTATAGAGCAAATAATACATTAGTTACTCAAGGTGATTTTAGTAATGTTACACTTAATGGTACTGGCTCAGGAACTCACAATGCATCAGATATTACTTTAGCTAGCGAATCAATAACTAGTGTAGAGGGAACAAAATCTTATAAACTATATATATGGTTAAGTAATGATCCAGATAATAATCAAATAAGCTTATTAAATGGTTCATTAAGTGCAAAAGTTGGATTTAGAGCAACGACATAAACTTAGAAGAAATTCTAAGTTTTATTTTGATTGGAAATATTTAGTATTTAATAAAATGTGAATTTATGTTATAATAATTTTAAACTAGTAGGAGGTATACATGAGATTTATTGAAATAAAAAATTGTTACAAAGTATATAAAAATGGTGTAGCAGCTATCGCTGATTTAACTCTCAGTATTAATAAAGGGGAATTTGTGTTTGTTATAGGTGCCAGCGGCTCAGGTAAATCTACATTGATAAAAATGTTATATCGTGAGGAAAAGCCAACTAAAGGAACTGTCGAAATTGGAGGAATTAACGTTGGAAAATTAAGAAATCGTACAGTTTATAAATTAAGAAGAAAACTAGGAATTGTTTTCCAAGATTTTAAATTATTACCTAAATTAACAGTTTATGAAAATGTTGCTTTTGCACTAGAATGTTTAGGAATGAAAGGCAGCGAAATTAGGCCTAAAGTAATTAAAGCTTTAGACCACGTTGGATTAAAAGAAAAAATCAGAAGTTTTCCCAATGAACTTTCTGGTGGAGAGCAACAAAGAGTATGTATAGCAAGAGCAATAGTAAATAATCCAAAATTACTTATTTGTGATGAACCAACAGGAAATCTAGATCCTAAAACTTCTAAAGGAATTATGGACGTTCTAGAAACCATCAACAAAGAATTAGGAACTACAATTATCATGGCAACCCATGACAAAGATATTGTCAATCGGATGAAGAAAAGAGTAATTGTCCTAGATAGTGGTATCCTATCTGAAGATCACGAGAAAGGAAGTTATAAAGCCAGTGAAAGCGTTTAGAATTTTAGCAAGGAGCGTTAGAGATTCCTTTAAAAGTGTATTTAGAAATTTTAGTTTAAGTATTGCAAGTATTTTATGTACGACAATAACATTAATACTTGTAGCAATAGCAATAGTTGTAACGGTAAATGTAAATCATATTACCAAAGACTTAGAAGAAGAATTAACAATAGTGGTATATGCTGATGCTGAAACATCAGATGAACGATTAAATGAAATAGAAGAAGAAATAAAGAATATTAATGCTGTAGCAAATGTAGAAGCCAAAAGCAAAGAAGAATGGCGTCTAGAAATGCAAAGTTATTCTGATACTTTAAATACAACTCTAGATTATCTTGAAGAAAACCCTCTATTAGATTCATTTATTGTTACAGTCGAAAATGTTGATGATTTAAGACCAACAGCACTAGCAATTAGAGAGTTAGATAATGTCGAAAGTGCTAACTATGGTGAAGGAATGGTTGAAGATATTATATCTGTTTTTGATATTATTCAAACAGTAACAATAATCATGGTTATTGCACTAATTGTTGTAACTGCTTTCTTAATTAGCAATACAATTAAATTAACAATATTTTCAAGACGTAGTGAGATTGAGATTATGCGTTTAGTAGGAAGCAGTAATACGAGTATAAAATTACCATTTATTTTTGAAGGTTTTTTACTAGGAATTTTAGGTTCAATAGTACCGATTATTGTCACAATTTATGGATATTTGATCATGTATGAACAAATTAGTACCTCTTCATCATTCAGTATTATTGAGTTAGTAAAACCAATGCCATTCGTATTACTTACATCACTAGCTTTATTACTAATAGGTTCATTAGTAGGTATGTTTGGTTCAGCTCGCGCGGTAAGGAAGTATTTAAAGATATGATAAAGAAAAGTTTAAATTATTTATTAAGAGTTTGTCTAATTATAGCAGTTATATTTTCATATTATGTAAGTCCAGATATTGCCTCAGCTGCCTCAGCTGAAACTCTAGGAGACTTAAGAAGAGAGTATGAATCACTTTTAGCAGAACTAAGGGAATATGAAAATAAAACAGATGCTGCCAAAGCAGAGATTGCTAGAAAAGAAGCAGCGATTAATCAAGCTGAAGCAGACATAACAGAGGCTGAAGGACAATATGATGAAGCAGAACTTGCAATAGAAGAATCCAATGCTAATATTGCTTCACTAGAAGAAGAAACCAAAAAAGTATTATTATATATGCAACAAATGCAAGGACAAAATGCTTATGTTGAATATGTAACTGGTGCATCTAGCATGACCGAACTGATTATGCGTGTTGAAGCGGTAAATCAAGTTACTGCCTACATACAAACAACAACTAAGAACTTAGAAGAAGAAATAAAGAAAAATGAAGAATTAAAAGTTGAGTTAGTAGAAAAGCAAAAAGAATTAGAATCTCAAATAGCTTCATATGAAAAAGTAATTGCCGAACAATACGGAAATATCGAAGAATATTCAGAATTCTCTCTAGATTTAGAAACACAAGTAGAAAATGCCAAAGATTACTACGAAAGTTACAAAGAGACATGTGCAAGCACAGTAGGAAGTACTGCTGATGATGTAGTATTAAGTACATGTAGTGACGTTCCTTTAAATAGTGGTTGGTTAAAGCCGTTAAATTCTGGAGTAGTAACAAGTCCAATGGGATACCGTACTCATCCAACAACAGGGCAAAAATACAAATTCCATGCAGCGATAGACATTGGAGGAAATGCTGAAGGAACACCTGTTTATGCTGCAGCATCAGGAGTGGTAAGTGGAATAGTTTATCGAAGTAGGTGTGGTGGAAATAGAGTATATATACGTGTTACTGTAGGCGGAATAAAATATACAACTTATTATTATCATTTATATTCGATTAATGTCGAAGTAGGAGATGTAGTAAATCAAAATACTGTTATTGGTACTGTTGGAGGTGGATCTACAGCTTCAATTAATGGCGGATACGATACATGTTCTACAGGAACTCACCTTCACTTTGGTGTAGCCGAAGGATGGTATTCTAATGAACCGCCATCAAGCCAAGTAATTGTACCACCAGGATTTAACAATGTAGCAGGATATCGCTTCTCTTCAAGAACAGCATATTATACAGGATAAACATTCTTTAAAAGGAATGTTTTTTCTCTGTACAAAATTATAAAAATAATATATAATTTAGATAATAAAGGTGAAATATGATAAGGTATAAAAAAGCAAAAGCAAAAAATAAACCAATGTTAATAGAATACAAGTTATTAACAATTATTCCTTACACAAAAGATGATTCTAAAAAACTAGAGATCATAGCTTACGTAAATAATATGGTTTCCAAAAATTATAAAGATTTTACAATAATTTATCACTTTTTTAAACCAATAAGAATTTACTTAATTAAGGATAAAGAACTAGATACTCTATTTATTTGTGAAAAATATCGAAATAAAGGAATAGGAAGTAAACTCATGAAAAATATTCAGGATAAAATAGAAACAATAAAAGTTAAAAAAGAAAATAAAAAAGCAATAAAATTTTATAAACAAAATGGTTTTGTGAAAGAAGAAAGAAACAAAGATAGTTTAATATTAAGGAAGGGTGATTAAATGAGAATAAATGATTTTTTAAAACAAATAGCTAGTGACATTAAAACAACAGACAAAGATTTTACTAAGGAGGATTTTTATTATTTATTAAAGTATACAGGAATAAAAAAAGATAAATCTTTAGTAAGTGAAATTGAAGAGTTTTATGATAATTTTCTAGAGAGTTTAAACAATTCTTTAATTCGCCATGTCACCAGAAGAACAGGTAGTAACGAAAATACTACCCATTATATAGGATTCTACACAGACAAAAGGGCTAGTTATACAGAAAGCTATAAAGTATATTTCCCAGTAAAATATGAATATATGATTAGTGCATTAAAAACAATATTTTCCTATTTAATCAGAAATAGTATTGAATCTGTCGTAAAGTTTCATGTTAAAGCAACAAATGAAAACATTGTCATCCGTTTCTATCACAAAGAAGATGTTATCCCATTCATTAATTATTGTAACAATAATTTTATCTTAGATGATTTATTAGAAAAAGTAAATCCCTTTATTGCCACTATATATGGAATAGGGATTGTAAGAGATGATAACACATTAAATACATACAATGGAACCTTAAGTGAAGTATTAGAAGAATATTTCAAATATTTACATACATGTGATGCATTAGATAAAATTAGTGATTTGCACTTTTTAGATTATGTTATGCAAAAAGAAAATGCAGAAGAGAATGAAATAATAAGATTTAATTTACAAGCAATTGAAAAAAATATCAAAGCAATTTTATCGAGAACTAGCCCATTAGATTAAAAAGTTCTTGATATAGGAGAAAATATGCGATAAAATAATTAGGCATGGAGAAATTATGAAAAGAGTCTTATTATATTTAAATAGCTTATTAAAAGAAAATGATACAATTATTGTCGCAACCAGTGGAGGGCCAGATTCCATGTGCCTTCTTCATTTAATGTGTGAGTTAAAGAGTAAGTTAAACTTAAAAATAATTGTTGCCCATGTAAATCATAAATTGCGGGCAGAAAGTGAAGAAGAAGCTTTATTTGTTAAAGAGGTAAGCGATAAATATTATTTAATTTATGAATATATGGAAATATTAGAATATAATGATGACAATTTAGAAAATGATGCTAGAACAAAAAGATATGAGTTTTTTAATAAACTTGTCAAAAAATACCATGCAAACTATTTAATGACAGCTCATCATGGGGACGATTTAATGGAGACGATTTTAATGCGACTTACTAGGGGAAGTAGCTTAAAAGGATACAGTGGTTTTAAAAAAGAATTTGCTTATGAAGATTATACGATAGTAAGACCCCTTATTACAGAAACTAAAAAAGATATCCAAAATTACATGGATGAACATGGATATAAATACTATATTGATCAAAGTAATTTTAGTGAAAATTATACTCGCAATCGCTATCGCATGAAAGTATTACCTTTTTTAAAAAATGAAGACCCATTAGTTCATCGAAAATTTTTAAAATTTAGTGAAGAATTAACTGATGTAAATAATTTTTTAGAAAAATATATTGAAAATCTGATAAATGAAATTAGTGATGAAGAAGGAATAAAAGTTACAGAATTAAGGAAACTAGATAAATTTTTACTAAAAAAAGTTATTGAATATACGTTAACAAAAATATATATTGATGATCTATTTTTAATTAATGACAAACATACAAATTTAATTATTGGTATGATTAGAAGTGATAAGAGTAATAATCAAGTTAATCTACCAAATAACTATCGAGCAGTAAAAAGCTATAATAATTATAAAATAGTAAAAGAAAATAAAGAAAATGAATATGAATATATATTAGAGGATAAAATAATACTGCCTAATAATAAAATAATAAAAAAAGTAGAAAAAAAAGAGGGAAAATCGAATTATATTTTGAGATTAAACAGCAAAGACATAGAGTTACCAATAAAGGTGAGAAGTCGCCAAAATGGTGATAGAATGTCTGTAAAGAATTTAAAAGGAACAAAAAAAGTGAAAGATATTTATATAGATGAAAAAATACCTGTTGAAAAAAGAAGAGAAATTCCTATTGTAACTGATAGTAATGATACAATTCTTTGGCTTCCAGGTGTAAAAAAATCAAAATTTGATGTAGAAAGTAATGGAATATATGATATAATACTTTCATATGAGGAGGAATAAAATGAATATAAAAGAAGTTAAGAAAAATAATGCAGTGAGAAACTTTTTCCCTTATTTAGTTTTATTTATCATTATTATTGCTACATTTTTAATTCTAAATATGGGTGGAAGAAGAGTAAATGAACTAACAACAGGAGAATTATTAACTGCCTTAGAAAAAGATGAAGTAACAGAAATTACCATCATGCCTAAAAGTAGTGAATCAGTATATTATATATCTGGTAAATTAGAAGGTTATGCTGAAAATGAATCTTTTGAAACTAGAGTAATTGAAGCAGAAGTAGCTAATATTCTTACTTTAGCAGAAGAAAATGAAATAGCAGAATATGAAACTGAATCTGATCCAGGTTCAAGTCCAGTACTTTACATAATAGTTAATGTATTACCATTAGTTTTATTGATCGTAATTTCATATATTTTATTTTCTAAATTAGCTAGTTCAAATAAAGGATCAATGGACTTTGGTAAAAGTAGAGCTAAACTAAGTGATGACAAACATCAAGCTAAATTTTCAGATGTAGCAGGTCTAAAAGAAGAAAAAGAAGAAGTAAAAGAATTAATTGATTTCTTAAAAAATCCAAAGAAATTCCAAAAACTTGGAGCCAGAATACCTAAAGGAGTATTACTAGTTGGTCCTCCAGGAACAGGAAAGACTTTACTAGCTCGTGCTGTAGCAGGTGAAGCGAACGTACCATTCTTCTACATCAGTGGTTCAGACTTTGTTGAATTATTTGTAGGTGTAGGTGCATCACGTGTAAGAGAAATGTTTAAGGATGCGAAAAGAAGTGCACCATGTCTAATCTTTATCGATGAAATTGATGCTGTAGGTCGTCAAAGAGGAACTGGCTTAGGTGGAGGTCACGACGAAAGAGAACAAACCTTAAACCAATTATTAACAGAAATGGATGGATTTGGTGAAAATGAAGGAATTATCATCATGGCGGCAACTAACCGTCCAGATGTTCTTGATCCAGCCCTACTTCGTCCAGGGAGATTTGACCGTCAAGTAACAGTAAGCTTACCTGATGCAAATGAACGTGAGGCTATATTAAAAGTTCATGCTAAAAATAAAATTTTAGCTAATGATGTAAATTTAAAGAATTTAAGCCTAAGAACTCCAGGATTCAGTGGAGCAGATCTAGAAAACTTGCTTAATGAAGCAGCACTACTTGCTGTTAGAAGAAACAAAGAAGCCATTACAATGGATGAAATTGATGAAGCAACGGATAGAGTGCTTATGGGTCCAGCTAAAGTTAGCCGTAAAATTACAGATAAAGAAAAACGCTTAGTGGCAATTCATGAATCAGGACATGCTGTTATTGGCCTAAAATTAGAAGATGCAAACGAAGTTCATAAGATAACTATCATCCCTAGAGGTGTTGCTGGTGGATACACAATGATGCTTCCAAAAGAAGAAAAAATTGGTATTATGACAAAAAATGAGTTACTAGCTCAAATTACAGGACTTTTAGGTGGTCGTGTTAGTGAAGAAATGTATCTAGGTGAAATTACAACTGGTGCATCAGATGATTTTAGAAGAGCAACAAATATTGCTAGAGCTATGGTAACAGAATATGGTATGAGCGATTTAGGACCCGTAGAATATGAAGAAAAATCTGAAGGAGTATTCTTAGGTCGTGATTATGCCAAATCTAAAAATTTCTCTGATAAAGTAGCTCACGAAATTGATGAAGAAGTTCGCAAGATTATTAATGGTTGCTATGAAAAGGCTCAAGAGATTTTGAAGGAAAATAAAGATTTAGTTATGTTGCTAGCAGATGCTTTAATAGAAAATGAAACATTGACTAAAGAACAAATTGATTCTTTAGTAGCAACTGGAAAACTAAGTCCAGAAGTAAGTGAAGAAACTAAAACGGATTCAGAAAAAACTTTAACAGAGCTAAGAGAAGAGGCTAAAGCTAAAGGGATAAAAGGCTATACTAAAATGACCAAAGAAGAATTAGAAGAAGCATTAAAAGAAGAATAATGTTTCTTTTTTAATAGGCATGCAAAAAGCAAATGTATTACTAACTATTATTGTAATAAGAAGTACTACTACACAGATAATACCACATAAAAGATATAATCTATTCTTATTAGATTTCAATGTTTCAAATTCTAATTCATTAGTTTTCAATTTTATAACCTACTTTCATAAAATTGAAAACTCTTAACTATTTTAAGTATATTAGAAATATAACACAGTCAAGAAAAATATTCCTATATTGCTAATTTTGCGTATTACATTTATGATGAGTATCTCTTAGGTAAAATAGATAACCCCAAGTATTTAAAATAGTAAAATGACTTGGGATTCTTTTTATAGTTTCGACAATGTCATATTTTGTCGAACGCTTTTTCTTGCTTTTTTAAGTATTATCATTGATAATAGATAACTGTTATCCAGTTATTGGCGGCGTCTGCGCATCTTTATCAGTAGTTTAAACTACTTGGATTTTATTCAGGGGGGTTTGACGAAAGTAGGAGGGATGTAAATGAGTGAAGAAGTTAAGTATTTATTCATTATAATAATTATGCTAATCTCTATTATTAGAGATGGACCATTTGAAAAGACGCTGATATATAGCGCCTTTATGCAATCTTTTGCAGGCGTTATCCAATCTGGATAACACTTACATGATTAATATAACATTTTTCTTATAAATTTACAAGAGTTTTTCTATATAAAATTTATTAAGTATTATAGTAAAAAAGCAACAATTGTTGCTAATTTTTAAGCTTCTTACTTTCATCAGTTTCTAATTCTTCTAAAGCATATTCACAAGCTTGAAGAACAAACTGTGAAAAAGAAATATCATAATCTTTTAAAACTGTTTCAATTTTATTCATTAGTGGAATAGGAAATCTAACACATTTATTAATCGATTCCTTTCTTTCTACATTTAAATTAAATGCCATATTTTTCCAACCTCTTTCTAAAACTATTGTATAGTAATTTGATAGTGAATAATACATTAAAAAAAGCAATGCAAAACATAATACCGACAGGATAAACGCATGAAAAATTAAATCATGTGTTTTTTTCTAATAATTTTGCAAT
>ERZ1643250.2397-NODE-2397-length-14171-cov-12.403797_pt1 | contig 14171 bp, 19 predicted proteins | sample MGYA00579262_ERZ1643250 | MGnify/ENA primary metagenome ERZ1643250 (study PRJEB29033, sample SAMEA4952265) | chicken gut metagenome | biome: Broiler Chicken; feature: Gastrointestinal Tract; material: Caecum | place: Ireland | collected 2018 | study: Broiler...
GTTTTTGCAAATGTTAATGATTGATAGGGTAGGCGCATATGTCTACATACGCGCGCGTAGGCAATAGCAACATAATCAATTTTAAGCCGCAAAATTAAGCCGTAGGCGGGAATTATAGCGCGCCTTGATATTTTATATGCAAGCGACAAAATCGGGCGTTAAAAGGGCAATTTTAAAGGCGTTTGTGCATAATGCACAAATTTTTAAGAATTATACTAAAAGTACTTGATTTTACCTATATAGTATGATATAGTGTTTATGCTCTCAAGTGAGGGCGGGCGGCTTTAGCCACTCAAGGCGTAAATTTACAATTTAATACAAAAAATCACAAAAGCCAACAAAAAGCAACATTTGTGAATTTGTAACATTTTTTGTTAATTTTTAACATTTATATTCAGTCAACTGGAAATATAAAGGTAAGGACACGGCGCACAAAAAACTATATCATTAACGCCGTGAAAAATATAACAATGGAAAATATGGAACTCATCACAAAAAACAATGCTATGCTTGCAACGGCAAACTACTTTGACCCGTCAACGGTCAACAATGTAGATGACGCTATAAGTAGATTAGACGGCACAGACGATATGAAAAACTTACTTGAGTTATGCCGTTACCGTATGATTTACGATGTAGCGACTAAAGAAGTTGACGACGGAGACGGCAAAAAAGTGCCTATGTACAGAATGGCAAAATACCAGGGTAAGGGAAAAGGCGACACAATGGTATATTGCACTGATATTTTTGAATTTTGTGCAAATTGCCTTGCATCACCTATCGCTCGCGCACAAGTCTATAACGTTCTTAAAGTCGGCGAACTTATACAGCCAAACGGCAAAAACACAATTTTTGCATATACTGAAAAAGTAGACGGCGAACTGGTAATTGTAGATTTTACATTTACGCAACTTGTAGCAATAGTCGAAAGCGGAAAAGATAAACTTTTTGACGAAAAACGTGACGGCAAAAAACTCATATCACGTGAATTTAAACGCTGCGACTTGTGGGTAAGAGCTACGGCAAGCGATGGCTCACCATTACTTGTTGAAGATGAAAACGGTCACCCCGCAAAACTTTTCAACAAAGTTGAGGGCGAAACTGAAACTGTACTTAACACGCTTGTATATATGCAATACATCACTCCGCATATATCGGCTAAGAAAATTTCCGCGCTTATAAAAGACGATTGGGAAATAACAAAGTACGGCGTACGTATCCCCGAAACTCAGTTTAAACAGCACAAGGGTGAAAGCAACACCGAAAGCGGCGAAAGTGAGGACACGGAAAAGGAAGTCAGCGGCGTAAAGCTCACGGACACGCCCTTGCCTACCGATAAAATCACAATCGAACGCGAGCGTACTGACTGGAAAGTGCTTGCAAACATTCTCGAAAAGCTCGACAACGCTTTCGCAATCGATTTCGCAAAGGATATTCGCAAGGCATTGAAAATTTAACGGCAAAAGCGGTTGTCCAGTCAACTGGACAACCGCAAACAATTCAAAATGAGGTGAAAAAATGGACGTCATAAAAAATTTAATTGACTATGAGAAAAATGCGCATAACGAAATAGTAGGAGCATTTGACAGGGGCAATATTGAGGAGGCTCATAGAATAGCAAAAAAATTAGAAACGATATTGCGGACAGCGTCAAAGGCGTTCTACGAAATCGAAAAAGCAATGTACAAAGACTACAAAATCAACCCTTTGGAAGTAGATGTATGAGCCAGCCGCCCCGAACGGGGCGGCAAAATTTTCACCTTTATTTTTGTACAAAATAGATGATTATTGTAAAATAATCGGCAATTATTTTTCAATATTGCACTTTATTACTTTAAAGCGTTAAAGTATTCCCCCTTGCTTTATCACTTTAAAGCGTGAAAGTGGCGGCATTATGCACTTTATTACATTAAATTGTTAAAGTGACGCTCTCGCCAGCGTATATAGGCGCGCCGCCGAAAATTTTTCAAAAACTTAATAACGCGTGGGTCGTCCAGTCGACTGGACAAGGAACGCAACATATCCACGGGGGATATAAAATCCCGACATAAAATAAAAATAGGTAGGATAATAAAAATGGCACTTAACTTAAAAAAGATACTTTCCAGCGCAATCTCTTTCTCGGAACTCGAGGCAGGCAGAACCGTTGCACAGACGGAAGATATGATAAAGTACTATCCCGAAGGTTTTACCATAATTGCAGCTGAAAGGGTTGAAATGGAAAAGCCTAAAAAAGGCGACGGCGTTTTTTACGATATCATTATTAAGGAAGATGACAGAATTGTATATCGTACGCCTTCACTTCTCACGAAGGCTCTCGATAAGCTTATGAAAGAATGCGACGATGATATAATTGCATTCAATACAGCACTCGCACAGGGCGCAAAGACCAAGCTCAGAATGGATAAGACGGACGAGGGAAATAATCTTATAATTCCCGAATTCCTGGACTAATCCAGTCAACTGGACAGAGGTAATTATGAATAAAAATATAAAAGCAGAATTTGATAAAGCATTAAAAGAACTTGCTACAATTGCTTTAAAAGAAACTCAAAAAGACAACCCCGAAATGTTTAAAGAAACTTTCACAACTGCTACTCACGAAAAAATTAACGCAGTTATAAAAGATATATCTGAAACGGGAAAAGAATTCGGATACAAAATTACTATAAAATACATAGTAAACGTAGAGTAACAAAACCCCCACCGAAAGGTGGGGGTAATTTCATATAAAGAGGAAATAAAAATGGATAATAAAACAAGAGATATATGTATTGTTTTTAAGGACGGAAAAAAGACTTTCTTAAGAGCCATACCTTACATATATATCGGTGGTATATTAAGTTTAGTAGACGAAGTATTACTAAAAATGGAAGAAAATATAGTAGACTATATACTAATAGATTAGGAGGTATAAAATGACGCCTAAGACTAAAGCTCGACTTAAGGTAATCGGAAACGATTTAAAAGAAAAGCGACTAAATCTTGGACTAACGCGAGAAGAAGTTGCAAATGCTATTGAAACTTCAGCTCCTAATATACAAAAATTAGAACTGGGGTTAAACAATAATTATATCCTCATAAAGGATATGTATGATTATTATGATTTATTGGAGGATAAAAAATGAGAATAAAAAAGTATCATTTATTCCTTACAAAGCAGGAAATTATGTTGCTTATAAATGCAACTAATTGGGCGTGCGAGGAATACTATAAAAAGGCAGACCCAGATACAACTATAAAGGTAAGTGATTTAAATCACAAATTAAATACGGTATTAGGGGAAGACTAATTATGCCAAGATATAAAATTTCAGATATTGCCGACTTATCTGGTGAAGATTTATCAAATTTAACCAGGCGGCAAGCATTAAGTTATTATAGGCAAGCAAGAGCTTATTCAGAACAACGTTATAAAAGAGCTATGATGGCGGTAGATAAGGGGGACATTTATGTAAAATTAAAAGTTCGCCCTTTAGTAGACGAAGAATTGAAAAACGCCTCTCGTCAGCAGATAATAAGTAAAGTAAGGCAGTATAGAGATTACTTGCGTACTCAGCAATCCACGTGGGAGGGTACGGCTGTCGTAAAGCAAAAAGTAATAAAAGCTATCGAAAAATCGACAGACGTAAAAATACCCACAAAAGATTATGAAAAATTTTGGGACATATATAAAAGTCTTAGAAAGAATTATGCAGAGGCGGGGGTTACATCTAAATATGAATTATGGAGGAAAATTGAACAAGTAATGGACGATTTTCCCCAATTCAATACACCAGAGGAAGTTATAGACTTTATAAAGGAGCAGATAGAACCCACTATGCCTCCAGATAATGGTGATAACAGCGAGGAAGAAAATGAAGTCGATAGTTTCACCATCTCAAGAAACCTATTTAATTCATAATTACGACGAAATAAAAGACGCTGTGATTAAAGCAGGAATTTTTACAAAGTGTAAAGATAACAAACGTATAGAGTATTATAATGTACCTTGTGCGTTCGATATCGAAACAACATCATTTTATGTCCAGTCGACTGGAAAACCTCAAAAACAAGCTATTATGTATATATGGACGCTTTCTATCAATGGAGTTATAATTCAAGGTAGAAAGTGGGAGCAGTTTTTAGAAGTTTGTGAGTTTCTAAAAGACTGGTACGATTTAAGTAAAGATAGACGCTTAATAATCTATGTGCATAATTTGGAGTTTGAATTTCAGTTTATGCACAAGTGGTTTGAATGGGAAGAAGTATTCTCATTAAAAAAGCGTCAACCAGTTAGAGCATTAACTACTTATGGAATAGAGTTTAGGTGCTCTCTAAAATTATCGGGATATTCACTTGAAAATCTCGGTAAAAACTTGACCAAATATAAAGTTAAAAAATTAGTAGGCGATTTGGATTATTCCAAAATACGAAATTCAAAAACTGAATTAACAGATACAGAATTAAGTTATTGTGTAAATGACGTATTAGTTGTAACAGCATATATACGTGAGTATATAGAGCGCGTGCAGTACATATATCAAATACCCAATACAAAAACTGGTGAAGTTAGGAATTTCGCAAGGTCATATTGCTTTTATGGGGGTGGTAAAAGAGACGAAAATAAAGATACATATCATAATTATAGGCATTTAATGTCATTATTAACATTAACAGCTGAAGACTATGTTCTTTTAAATGAGGCTTTTGCTGGTGGTTTTACTCACGCAAATGCAATGTATTCGGGGGATACTGTTTCAGATGCCCATTCAATGGACGAAACTTCCGCATACCCTTACGCTATGATATCTGAAAAATTTCCTATGAGTTCACCAAGGCATATTAAGATAGAGAGCGAAAAGCAATTATTTTTTCTATTAAATAGATACTGTTGTTTTTTCGTGTTAGAACTTTGGGACGTACGGGATAAATTATATACAGATAATTATATAAGTAAGTCGCATTGTAGAAACTTAGAAAATGCCGAATTAAATAACGGAAGAGTTGTAGACTGTGATTATCTTAAAATGGTATGTACCGAACAAGATTTTCTAATCATAAATTCTACTTATTCATATAGCAAAATGCGTGTCAGTAACTTTAGATATATGATAAAAGATTATCTACCTACAAACTTTGTTAAAGCCATATTACAATTATATGGTGACAAAACGACACTTAAAGGTGTAGAGGGTAGAGAAGTCGATTACTTATTATCAAAGGAACGAATAAACTCAATGTATGGTATGACTGTAACAGACATATGTAGGGACAAAATAATTTATAGTCCAGTCGACTGGACAGCAGAAAAGCCAGACATTGAGGAGGCAATTTCAAAAACAAACAAATCAGTAAAAAGATTTCTGTATTATCCTTGGGGTGTATGGGTAACAGCATATGCAAGACGTAATTTATTTACAGCTATTATTGAATTAGGAACTGATTATATTTATAGCGACACAGATAGTGTTAAGTTTAAGAACTTAGACGCTCATAAAAATTATTTCATAAATTATAATAATCAAGTTGTAAATAAGTTAAAGCAATCAATGCAGTTTCATAGACTTCCTTTTGAATTAACTTGCCCTAAGAATAAAAAAGGTGAGCCTAAACAGATAGGAATATGGGACTATGAGGGCAAATATGATAAATTTAAAACTCTTGGAGCAAAAAGATATATGGTACAAAAACCAGGAATATTAACCATAGAGGATAAAACATATGATTATGCTCTCACAGTTTCGGGTCTTAACAAGGGTAAAGCTATACCTTTTTTGCTCGATAGATTCGGCAATAATATATTTGATGAGTTCAAAGAGGAGTTATATATACCGCCAGAATATACAGGAAAATTAACTCATACGTATATAGACGAAGAGTGTCGTGGTACAATAACAGATTTTCAAGGGCATACAGAGGAGTACTATGAAAAATCAGCAGTACATCTTGAGCCAGCAGATTATCACTTATCCATAGACCAACTCTATATCGATTATATGTTAGGTAAACACGACGAGGTGATATCATAATGATAAATAAAACTTGGATAGACGAATTCGATAATGCAAAATGTGCATTTAACGATAACGTTTATTGTACACAAATAGGGATATGTGAAAATTGTGAACATTATCCCGAAAAGTATAAAGATAAACTTATCTCATTACAAGACGTCCAGTCGACTGGACAGAACGAGCAACTCTCTATGTTTAAAGAGGTAAAGTATGACAAAAAAAGACGCCGCAAGAGCAAGTAACATTGTTTACTATACCTTAAAGCGTATACTGAAAGAGCACGCCGATTATAATATTATATTCGGCGAACGCTCTAACGGTAAATCGTTTGCAGTAGAAGAGTACGGAATTGATAATTATATAGAAAGAGGTGAGCAAATGGCAATCATACGAAGAGAGGATACTGACCTTGAAAGTGCCAACTCTAACGAAACGTTTACTCACTTCATAAACAATCCTACTCGTGGTAATATTATAAAGGAGAAGACAAAAGGACAATGGGAAGATATTACGTACTTTAGAGGTGCGTGGTATTTTAGCAAAATTGACAGTAATGGTAGGCGCATAAAAGATATGAACTGGTTCTGCAAAGGTTTTGCATTATCAATGCAAGAGCATTACAAATCAACTTCATATCCTGGTATAACTACAATATTGTTTGACGAATTTATGACGCGTAAAGCATATCTACCAGACGAATTTATATTATTCCAAAATTTATTATCTACCATAATTCGTGATAGGGATAATGTAAAAATATTTATGTGCGGCAATACAGTAAATAAGTATAATCCATATTTCAAGGAAATGGGTTTAATTGACGCAAACAAAATGTTGCCTGGTGATATACAGCTTTACCAGTTTGCAGTAAATCAAAAAGACCAAGTTCTTAAAATAGCTGTAGAATTTTCAGACTTACCCTCAAAAGATGGTAAGCCGTCGGACAAATACTTTGCGTTTGGTAATCCTCGTCTAAAAATGATAACCAACGGTATGTGGGAACTTGCAATATATCCTCATTTACCATATCGTTATACGTATAACGATATATGTGGAGAGTTTTTTATCAAATGGGAAGATAAAATCTGTCATTGCGAAATTGTACAGATAGAGAATAATGGTAAGGCAATTGCATTTGTTTATATTCACGATAAGACAACACCAATAAAAGACCCAGATAGTGATATAATATTCTCAACAGAATATGACCCTCGCTTTAACTGGTATAGAAAAATAACAAAACCCTCAGACGATATCACTCGTAGAATAAAGTACTTCTTTGATACTGATAAAGTATTCTATCAAGATAACGAAATCGGTGAAATTGTACGAAATTATCTTCAGTGGTGTAAAACTGATAAAGGAATAACTTAATCCAGTTGACTGGACAAGGAGTAAATATGAAAGTATTAGAAATAATTACATCAATTTTTATGATTATAGGTATTATAGTAGCTTACATATTTGCAATGTTATCAGCAGATGGAGATACTGTTTTTATAGTCGTAATATCTTTTAGCTTTTCAGTACTAATATTAGGATTTATTCATATTCTTATAGATATTATAAAGGAGTAAGAGGTGGATTATGATAGACCCTAAATCATTAAGATTATATTGTAGATATAATCCATATGCTGAATGCTTTACTACATACATTAAATTTAATGGAAGAGAGACTGCAGTATATATTCAGTATAAAAAATCTCAGGATTTAAAATATGTAAAAGGAGCATCATGCTATATGTGTAAAGCTATAAATTATAAATATGTAAATAATTTTGCTAAAAGATTACAGCATGTTATGTGGGAGGCATTATGGAAGGAGTTTGGATATTCCTTGGCTTAATTTGGCTTGGAGCAATCATAAGTGTAGCACTTTATAACAATCGTAAGAAATAATAAAAGGGTGTCCAGTTGACTGGACACCCTTTTTAATTTATAAGGAAACCTGACATCATAATCTTTTCAATCTTGTCAAGTTCATTTGAAGTTGCAGATTTAACTCCATCTATATGTAAATGAGCAAACTGAACAAAGCCAGTACTGATATCACTTATAGTACGTGTAGTTAAATCTATTTTACCGAACAATTTGTCATAGTCTTCGGGATAAGTAACGCTATGCTCACATATAAGTATATGGCTATCGCTTGGACTACAGCTTGCTGAAACGTTACCTAAGTTGCCAAGTGATTGTGCCTTGTCAATTATCTGGCTTTCTTGCGCCATATAGTTAGCACCACCAGCGACAATACTTGTAGCACCACCAAATGCAAGTGCGGCTAAGCCAAAACTTGCGCCACCAGTTACTGGAGCGGCAATAGCTGCAGCAAGAATACTCATAACACCTACTATTGTAGACGCCGCTAACTGAATACTATAAGCCTCGCGTTTACGAGCATTTTCAGCCTCATTGCTTGCAGACAGTGGTATAGATATACCTACTTGCACATTTTCTTCGAGTAATAAAAGCTCTTTACGTTTATTTCCCGAACTCCCATAAGCAAATACATATTGTCCATTCGACTGGACATATTCATTATTGCTTACAATCGGAAGTAATCGCGCTTTTGCAAGATATGGAGTAGATATGACCATAACATTTGCTGAGCCATCGTCCCAGTTCATTACGAAATATAATTCTACATACTTGCCAGCAATTTTACTGTAATCAAGTTCGCGATATCCAAGGAAAGGAATGTAGATGTAAAATTTAGTATATGGCTTTTGTTTAGTCCAGTCACCTACATCATAGTCACGGAAATCAAATCGTCCAATAAGTATCTTATTATTGAATGTATTCGCGATAGGCGCTCCATTGTATTTAGGGTCAGTTGCACTTCCTATATTAAATTTTAAATTACCAATAGTGTCTGGGAAATCGGGGTCAACACGTATTCCCATAGGATAGGAAAAAGTATTAGAAACAAGATATTCGCTATCCATACCACTTTTTATATTTTGAAAAAATGGTTCGTCGGCTAAATTAAAAGGATACATCATAAGAGATATTACAGCTCCTACTTGGTCAGCATTAGTCATAATATCTTGTATCATATAATCTATACCTAATTCTTGAGGGCCTTCAACTGAACCTCCAGCATATTGCATAAGGAATTTTGCATTTGACATATGCACTGAAGATTGCCAAGCACTTGTTCTTTTTACAACTATATCTTCGGGATAATCATAATAAAAACTATCGCTAAACAACTCAGCATAGAATGTCATTTTTGTTGATGCTGTTAGAATACACCATATATATTTAGAAGTTAAATTCTGTAAAATATTACCAGGTGTATAATCTTTCATTATAGGACTTTGCACTTCACTTGCAACTTTACTTACAGTATAATTTGCAGGTATAATAGCAGCCTCATCTTTGATATTATTACGTGTAGCAACTGTACTTCTTTTTACTATACCCCTAAGATTAAGGATATCAGATTTAAAAGACATCAGTACATCAACCGATAACTCAAATCGCCACATACTTCCAGCTGTTGAAATAATGTTATCTACAAAGTAGTAACGATTAAACTGAGGGATATAAATATAATTATGAATAGGAATTTTATTTTTATCCACAGATATTATATCCTGTCCAGTTTTATTGCTATACCATACTTTTGCATAGTATGCTTTTTCTATTTCAATTACTGGATTTAATATATCGCAATCATCTCTAAGATAACCTTTTAAATCTATCTTGTTTGAAAGATAACTCTCTTTATTAAGAACTACCTTTTCAGCAGAACTTTGATACATTATAAAATCCATATATCACCTCATAAAAATAGCGCCCGCCCACGAATGTGAGCGGGCGCTTGCCGTTTAACCTGCGTTTGAACCGATAACAATTGGAACATCAGCCAAAATACAGTAATTGTTTATACTCCAGTCTTCCCCAAATATTTGAGTAAAAGTAGCACTACCCCAAGCCGCTGTACTCGGATTTTTAGCATCTGAACTTATAACGGAATAATCCACTTGTATATCACCATCAGATATATATCCTCTATCAATTGAGAGATAACCAGGATTTGGTATATCAGAAGAGTAATTGCTTGAATTCAATATTGTTCCATTTATAACAAATGACCCAGATATTTGTTCAAGTAAATCGGATAAATTGTTAACTGCTGCAGATTTACTATTTATAAAAAATATATTACCAGAGCACCAGGGAGTTGTAGGTTTAGCTGGAGTATTAGTATAAAACCTTATATAATGTGCATACAACTGTGACTTAGCACTGGTAGGCAAGTCAGTGATTGCCGCAACTTCGGTTTCGGGGTGTATAGTTGTACCCGTATCACCCTCGGGGTGTAACTGTTGTATTACGTTTGGCATATGTCACCTCGTCCAGTCGACTGGATTATCCCCCGACACTCGGGTCTGCTACATAGAATACAACGCCGTTTTCGTCGAAATCGTTGAAGTATCCAGCAAACTCCTTGTACCAGTAGTTATAGAAGTCACCGAGACCGTTATAGTGAGTGGTGACTCTACGCTTTTCGCAATGAACCGCAAGAGCCTCTTTATCAAATATACAACCAAGGATACCGCTGGCGGCTACTTCTACAGTAGTGGGCGAAGCCGCCGAAAGGTCTGCCGTAGGGTCGTACGTGTTATAATGAATAGAAGATACATCTTCAAACTTATAACCTTTCGTACCAGGAGCCTGCCAGTAAGGCACAGTCTGCGCATTGGGGAATTTTACGAATTCATTATGGAACGTATCGGACTGCAGATATACATCAGCCGCGTCGGCAAACTGGTCAAGAAGGATAACTTTCTGTCTATCCGTAGGAGTATGCCTTACTTTACCGCCTATATTATACTGCGTGCTTGCGGGAACAAGATGTTTAGAAGTAAGTTTCATTGTATATGCCGCAAACTTCAAGAAGTCCAAATCGGTAAGACAAGTTGCCGCCGTAATCTGACTTGAAGAATTTCTTTGCTTGTAAAGGAAGAGAAGATTTATGGCTCTTATGCCACTTCTGTCGCCATATTTTTTATCCGTATTTTCGTTATAAAGAGTACCCGCAATGAAATTACCGATAGTCATCATCTTCAGAGCATCTCTCTTTATGGTGAGAGTGGTTTCTATCTTGGTCTGTATCATAGATAAGAAACCATTGAGCTGCTCAGCGGTAGTAAACGCGCTCTCAAGCAAATCGGAAGAAAGCGAAATAGGAACCTGGAACGTTGTGCGCTTATTCCAGAACCGCTGTCTTACGCCCTGAGGAGGAGTGAATTTATCCTGGTTATAGGTCTGACCCGCACTTAACTGATAATGGTCATTCGCCTCAGCCTCGGAAAGGTCAGCGTCTATCTTCTGGAGTATTGAACCGAACTGCCAACCCTCCATCATTATATCGGGAGCCATTCCCTGGTACGGGCGATTGACGAAGATAACTTTGCCGACTTTATCTACAAGAGCCTGTACGAAATTATCTCTGTCATTGGTACTGCCGCTGGTAATAATTGTTTTGCCGATATCTATAACCTTAGTTAAGTCGGCACCAGCAACCGCCTGTTCGCCGAGTATTTCCTGTGTTGCCTCATTGACAATCTGAAAAACCTGTTCGACTTTCATTTATTGGTTTCCTCCTTGTCCAGTCGACTGGACGAATTTAATATTGCTTTTGTGGAGCTGGTGAGTACATCAGCCGCCAGTTTTTCGTCTACTGTAACACCTTTGCTCTTGGTGTATTTAGTAAACTTCTTTGTAAGGACGGAACTTACCATTTCGGTAAGAGTATCTACGTCCATAGAAACGTCCTCGCCCTTTTTAATCTTTACAACTATCTTGTAAATGGCAAGTGCAATACCTACGATTGCTACAATACCATAAAAGATAAGAGGAGCGAGAGTGGAAATGAATTCCATAGTTTCAGCGTTCATATAACACCTCTTAAATATAATATCTTGAACGTGTTAAAACACTATCCAAGTCTTCGAAAATTGTATCAAAAATTTGATACTGCAAAAGCTGACGCTGTTCGTCAACAAGTTCCTGCATAGTGTGATTACCGATATTGCCTACACGAGATATTGTCCTACCAGTTAATCGTTTTGTATCCTCAGTAGTATTACGAGAATTATTCCCGTTTTGAGTATTGGTAGTATCGATATCGTTAGTAGTATCAGTTTCACTACTATTAGTAGGTACAGCACTATCGCTATCAAATGCATTCCTACTTTCGTTTTTCGTTTCGTTTGAAGTGGTAGTGCCTTTATCTGTACTACTGTTAGTATAAGAATTACTATCTTCAGTAGACTTAACAGAAGTATCATTACCACTTTCCTCTACGTCCATTTTATAAGGACTTAAAGGGTCATAATCATATTTTATAGTCTTAACAAGGTTTAACCATTTTGTGTAAAATCTGTTATAGATTATAATATTTATGACTTGTGTATTTATACTTTCAATGGCTTGCTTAAATGTAAGTCTATTGCCCTCGGGGTCTAAAACATAATTCTCGGTAAATACATACTGAGAAATTATATTGTCCATAAGAATTGACAATGTTTTTAACCCCGAATGGTTTAAGATATAATCTACGTCCATAGAATGTATTTCCTCGTCAGTAGTCATACCCAACTGAGAAAATAATTCAGTAAATTTATTAGATTTACTCATAAAGTAGAATATACCATTTACGAAAGGGCGAGGATATAAATCAAGTATTTTCTTCGGTTTTCTCATTATCTTCACCCTGTCCAGTTGACTGGACTACTTCTTCGAGCTGTTGTGCAGCCAAATCCAATTCTCGAGCAACTTCTGCAACGACTTCTTCTGCTGGTCTGTTATCGGTGTCGCCTGCGTTTCCGTCGCTGGTATCAGTTCCATCGATATCGACGGGGTCTGATTGCTGTCCATTTCTATCTGACAAATCATTATCATTTTCGACATTTTCATTTTCTCCTTGTCCAGTTGACTGGACATCTTCATTCTCGTCAGCTTTTGCCTCAGCCGCCTCTTTTTCAAGACCAAGCTGAATAGATTTTCTTAAATCTTTCCAAGCTGAACTGAACTCGACTTCTATTGTTAAGTCGCCGTTCCATAAGTCCATTGCTTCCTTTGCCGCGATTTTACGCATATCCATCATATCATCGGGTAAGGGTTTCAAAGCACCCTCGCCTAACTGTGCCTCAGAAGATGTTATCGTTTCGCGTTTCATATTATAATTCATTTGCAAACCGACATCATTAAACATAGAGGCTTTTTCATACTGAATAGCCTCAAGTATCTGTGTAATAGTGCCTTTTGCCATAGAATTATCAGAGCCTAAATCTTTCATATCCTTGAGCATATTTTTGTCAAAAATTGCACTAAATTTGCCCTCTTCCAAATCTCTAAGATATGATTTAATATCCTCAACCGAATTAGACGTGGGAGCAGTAAAAGTATGTGGAGCACGCGCCCATACTGATACAAACTTTTTAGTTAATTCAAGTTCAGTAAGAAATTCAGAATGATAGGATAATGTAGGAATAGTACCCTGGTACATACTGTCATTCGGTATTATGACGCAATCTTTCTTTTCAGTTTCAGATAAATCGTAAACATTGCGTTCACCGCTTGTGTTTAGAAATGCGTTAGCAAAAATAAACTTTGACGGCATATAATCCCAGTTAGGTTGACCCCCTAATGTTCCGAATAACGCATAAAGTTCATTATCGATTTCGACAAGTCCAGCAAATCCATTCGACTGGACAAGTAATTCAAGGTTACGCTTTTTAATCTTTTTTGAAGGTTCACCTTTCCATACAATATTCCAATCAAACATCTGCAACGTTCTTCGTAACATCATAACCATATTATATCTGGTCATATAAAATTTACGATTTTTTCGTTTCTCTGAAAGAAACTGTCTTGGTCTTATACCGAGTGAACCGTAGCCAACCAATCCATTAAAGATGTCGTCCATTATTCACCTCTTTCCAGTCGACTGGACAAGCCAACGAGAGCATATGTTAATTTTTAACAAAAAGTGTTAGGCACTTTCACCCGAATGTTAAAAACTAACAACTGACGGAGTGGTTGCCCTCGCTTGCTTGCCTACGGCAATGGTATCACACGAATGTGATAACTGTATGATAATTATGTGAAAGTTATGTGAAAATTTTGAACCGAGCTGAGAGGTAGGGTGGCGTATCTTT
>ERZ1643250.2402-NODE-2402-length-14156-cov-4.045741_pt1 | contig 14156 bp, 11 predicted proteins | sample MGYA00579262_ERZ1643250 | MGnify/ENA primary metagenome ERZ1643250 (study PRJEB29033, sample SAMEA4952265) | chicken gut metagenome | biome: Broiler Chicken; feature: Gastrointestinal Tract; material: Caecum | place: Ireland | collected 2018 | study: Broiler...
CGCACTCCCGCCACACCGTGGTGTATGCCGAGGACATAAAGCACATAAAGGAGCTGGAAATTCTGGCGTATTCCAAGCGCGCGGGCGCTTCGATTATCAAGAGCAGCGACAACAAGCGCGTGTTTGTGATGGGACATATGGAGTATGACCGCGACACGCTTAAAAACGAGTATGAGCGCGACAAGGCCAAGGGGCTGGACATTCAGCCGCCCGTAAACTACTTCAAGGACTCCACCCACACCGCCGTGAAGATGAACTGGACCTCCACCGCCAACCTGTTTTACATAAATTGGCTGAACTATTACGTATACCAGGTTACGCCATACGTATTGTAATGCGACACAAAGGCGAAAATCATATAAAAAAACAAAAAAGCCGTGCGCGGAAAATTTTCCGCGCACGGCTTTTAAATAACTTAAAATATAGCCTGTATTGCTCTTTTTTAAATCGCAATAAATTTTATGCGTACCGCGTAAAGTAGCTTGAAGAATCGAATGTGATGTAACAATACGTCTGCACGCCGCCCCTCTCTACCACAACTTCAACAGTGTCGCCCATTCTTACCGAGAACATTGCGTCGGTCGCATTGTATTGCCTGGTGACGTCGATAGAAAAATAGTGGGGCGACACAAGGTAATCTGTATCCTGCGGAACGGTGAAGTTTTCGCTTCGCTCTGTATAGGCGCCGTCGGTGCCGCCTTCAAACGTTCCTACCGCAAAGGACAGAATTATGTCGTCTGCGAACAGAATACTGTGTGCGGCGGAATTGCGCTCTACGCTCTGTACCCCCACCGTTTCCCTGATAAGCGTTTCGCCCTTTTCGGAATCGTATACCGAATAGCTGTCGCGCGTGGTTACGGTGACGCCTAGCACGGCCTTTTCCACATACCTGACAGCGCCGCTTTCTTCATAGGTATCTATCATCGACTGAACCACCCTGCGGGCATAAGTCGTGGGCAGGGCGTATGCCATATTGTCTATGCCGTCGGCCTCGTTTTTGGAATTGATTATGCCTACCATTTCGCCGTTGTAATTGAACAGTCCGCCGCCCGAATTGCCGCCGTTCACCGCGGCGTCGGTGCGCATTACCCTGTATGACATTACGTCGTCCAAATTTACAGAGCCGTCAACGTTTTCGCTGAGTGCAACGTTCGTCCACTCTGACTCGCGGCTGATTATGCCGCGCGTTATTGAAAGGCCCAGGCCGTCGGCATTGCCAACGGCATACACGCTTTCGCCCGCAACCACGTATTCGTCCTGCGCAAATTGCGCGGCGACGGCGTTGCTGCGCCTTATTACTTCGCTGTCTTCAACTTTGAGCACGGCAAGGTCGTATTGGCGCGAAACACCGATGATTTCCACCTGTGATGAAGGTATGCCGTTTACGTTTACCAGCGCGCCGCTCCTGCTATCGGAATAGTAATCGGCGCCCTCTTCGTCGCTGCCGTAGAGATAGACGTACAGGTCTTCGCAATAGCCGTAATCGCTTTCGTACACCACGTGCGCGTTGGTGACTATATAGGCGTCGCCTTCCGTTGTATCGACGTCGACCATCACGCCCGTGCCGGCAAACACGCTGTGCGTGGACGAGCCGAAAATCGGGGCGGAAGTAGTGTAGTCGGCCATTATAGTAACCGAGCTTAAAAGCGAACGGTTCATAATCGCCTGCTGCGAGATAGCCTCCTGCACCTCGCCCGAGGTCATTCCGAAGTACATCTCTACAAATTCGCTGACGGTGAGCCGTTCCTCACCGTTCTGGACGCGCTCGGCGTTGACAGCCTCGTACATATCGTAAGAATTGAAGTCTTCGCCGTCGCGGCCGTCCCTCCCGTTCTGCGCACAGGCGGGAAGGGCGATGAATGTTGCAAGCGCCGCCGCACACATTACAGCCGCGGCTATGCGCCTTAAAATTTTAGCCATAAAAATAAATCCCTGTAAGTTATATAAATTTCAGGCGCGCGCCGCCTTACGGGCGGCGCGCGCCAAAGCCTTTAATTTACTTTATTGCCGCGCTTCCGGCGCATACGCCTGCAAAATGTACGGCAATCCTTTACAGCTTGACGCCGTTTTTGACAAGGAGAGCGCGGGCGCTTTCAACGCTGTCTGTGCCCGTTTTGTTCTTTACGGGGGCGAACTCCCTGTCGCGCTCAATCTCCACAGCAAGGCAGTTGCCCATCAGCTTTATCATATCCAGCACAAGGTATTCGAACTTGTAGCCGTTGGGCTGTTCGGGCTGGACGAGTTTGCCGTCTTCGATGTGCGGTATCTTTTTGAACGAGAGATGAACGGGCAGCTTTTCTGCAATGGTCTTGTTGAGCAGCTCCACCTTGAACAGGTAGTTCAGAATAACTCCGTAGGCAAATTTCAGCTCGCCGTCGGGCCTGCGCATAGCGGCAATTTCCTGCGGCATTTCGTAATACTCCACTATCGCGGGCTTGCCGTCCTCCATACAGAGCACGCCCACCTTTTCTTCGGGCGAAACCTTTTTTACCACCTTGGCAGAGCAGTTGCAGCCGCTTACCAGCGTTGCGCCAACGAATACCGGGTCGCATATGCGCTGCAAAACGTTGTCTACGCTGTATACGTTGAGCCACTCTATGCCCTCTTTTTCAATAAGGCCGCCGAAGCCGCCCCTAATCAACGAGGAATACCAGCCGCCGTTGCCGTTGGGCGAAGTGGAAATTTTACCCTTTTCGGCGAGGAATATCCTGCCGCGCTCGTCGCACGTGGGCGCCATCTCCTGCACGAAGAAGTGCACCTTTTCGGCGGGGTAGCCGAAGTAATTCTTTTCTTTGAAAAATTCCACAGTCTTGTCGTGGTTAATTTCGCTGGTCATCACAAAGATATGGAAGTAGGCGTCCGCCATATCCGTAACCTGCTTTATGTTGGCAAACTGGCAGGCGAATATTGAAAGCTCGCGCGAGGTGCCCATATTATACATCCCCTTGGGATTATCCGAGCCGAGGCGCGTACCCTGTCCGCCGGCGAGAAGCACGGCGGCTACCTTGCCAGCCTTTATGGCGGCAAGTCCGACGCTCCCGAATTCCTCGCGGCGCCTTGCCACTTCCTCTACCGTAAACGCGGGCACGGGGGTGAGGTTGCCTATCTTCCTCTCCCCGCCCTTGTCGAGCGCGTGGAAGTCGGAAAAATTTATGCCCGATATCTGGTCGAGCAGGGCGCTTTTTCCGTTTTCGTCGAGCTCGTCGTAATACTTTAAAAGATGTTCCTGGCCGTGCTCTTTTAAAAGCATAGCTGCTTCGCTGTAAGTCATATGTTTTTCTCCCCTTGGGTACTGTATATAATTATATAGTATAGTTAAAAATCTGTCAAGCCGCTAAATTATTTATAAATTTTCTTCAAAATATTGAAAAAAGCAAAAAGATGGTTTATAATAGTTATGTGTAACCAAATAGAAATATAATATCCGCGCAAAAGGCACGCAAAGGCGCGCCGCACAAGAGGCCGCGGGAAAGATTTAAGGAGGATTTCAAACTATGTATTGCGTAGAATGCGGGGAAAAACTCACACTTGTATTCAACCACAAAGAGGGGCTTGTACCCTTCTGCAAAAAGTGCAACGAATACCGCTTCCCCCAGTTTGCAACGGCGGTGAGTATGGTTGTCACCAACAGGAACAAAGACAGGATTCTGCTCGCAAAGCACAAGGACCAGAGCGATTACATACTCTTTGCGGGGTATGTGAAAAAGGGCGAAACGGCAGAAAAGGCCGTTACCCGCGAATTCAAGGAAGAAACCAAGCTGAACACGGTTAAGTTCAGATTTATGAGTTCGCGCTATCACGAGCCGAGGAACGTGCTGATGCTCAACTTCCTCACTATGGCAGAGACGGGCGAGCCCGAAATCGACGCCGACGAGATTGACGAGATTAAGTGGTTCAACTTCGACGAAGCTCTTTCCGCCGTACGCAAAGACAGCACGGCAGAGTTCTTTTTGAAGAACGCCATCGCCGAACTTAAAAAGGGTTCCTTTTAAGTCTGTTTAAGCAATTGTAAGGTAAGGAACGCTCAAAAATTCAATATCGCAATATAGTCCGCCGCGGGAAAATTTTCCCGCGGCGGCTTTTTGTTCCGCGGCAGCCTTTTTTTGATTCCGCGGCGGCCCTTTTACTCTGCAAAACGCAGGCAGTTTCCTCCTCTCCACTGCATAACGCTCCTCCGTTTTAAAAAATGTGTACATTTTTTATAAACCTCTTGCAAAAAACATATACTTATGTTAGAATATCTTTGTGCAGGTTAAGCCATAATAGAATATATAATCATAATTTATTGCGCATTAAAATGTTTTTCAATAAATATGTGTATTTGTTGGAATATTCTGTTATGCCAAACCAATGACAGAGAGGATAAAGATATTATGAAATCAGAAACGCCGAGCGGCAAAACCTATTCCAAAAAAGTACAGCACTTGCTTTTCCCCGACCCAAACTATTGCACCGAACGCGATATGTTTTTCAGATTGGGAAACAACACGCACCACTCTGAAAACAGCATAGTTTTTGATGAAAGTCATACAACTGTTTGGTTTAATACCTACTTTAACAGTTTTTCAATCGGTAAATGGGCAAAATTTGCAAATATCAGAGGTGTTTCGCTTACATTGCGCCTTAAAGGCAAGTTTATAGTTACAATTATACGCGAAGAAGATATAATGGGTAATCGCACCAGCGATATGATAGCCGAACAAACGTTATCTTGCGATACCCAAAAAGAATTCAACATTTCTTTAAATTCCGTTCATACCACGGGCATTTATTTCTTTATATTGCACGCTATTGAAGCCAACAGCGTATATTATGGCGGATATTATAGTGTTTTGCCGTCTGCCGAACCAAAACACATAAAATTAGGCATATCTATTTGCCATTTTAAAAAAGAGCCCTATATCCGCACCAATATGGCAGCAATTGCAAGATACTTAAAAGATTTTCCGGAGCTTAAAAACAAAATAGAACTTTTTATTTCCGACAACGGCAATACTCTTACTAAAAGCGACGCTCCATACGACTTTGTAAACATATTCCCCAATAAAAATGTGGGCGGAGCAGGCGGCTTTACCCGTTGCATAATGGAAATTCAAAAGGCAAATTCAGCAGGCAATAATATAACCCACGCGCTTTTGATGGACGACGACCTGACATTCAACCCTGAAATATTCTACCGCACGCAGGCACTGCTTTCCCTGTTGAAGCCTAAGTATGACCATTATTTTTTCAGCGGAACTATGAACAGGCTGGACAGAAAAAATATTCAGCACGAAAACGGCGCGCTTTGGAACGGCGGCAACTTTGTAAGCCTTAAACCCAACTTTGATATGAATGACTTCGGAAGCGTGCTTTTTAACGACTGTGTTGAAGAAAGCGTTGAATTTGCACCTTGGTGGTACTGTGCAATACCTGTTGAAGTAACACAAAATAACTTGCCTTTACCCATATTCTACCGGGAAGACGACAGCGAGTACGGAATGCGCTCTGCCGACGGAATTATAAGCATAAACGGAATATGTGTGTGGCACGAACCTTTTGAAAATAAATTTGTACCCTTTGTATGCTACTACCATTCGCGCAATATGCATATAGTAAACGCTTTGCACCACCCCGAATACGGAAAGAAATTTTTGCTTGACTATACCCTGCGCGAAATCAGACGCGAACTTTACTTTATGCGTTACCATATAGCCGACCTATATCTTAAAGCCGCAGAAGACTTTTTAAAAGGTATAAGCTGGCTGAAAAACACAGATACCGCTCTGCTTCATAAAGAAGTAATGGAAACAGGTTATAAAATGACTGACGTAGGCGAAATAAAAGAAATGCCTTTTATTTACGGTGAATACGCCACAATGTATAACAGGCCTCCTCTTTCAGGCTGGAAACTTAAAATATGGAACCACTCCTGTTGCGGGCACCTTATAAAAGGGGTACGCGACGTTTGGGTGCCGATAGCACCTGGAAAAGTGCGCACCGAAATGTTTGTTAAAGCAAAAAGAGCCTTCCATTATGACCAGAATTCAAACAAAGGTTTTGTAACCGTACGCAGTTTTAAAGAATACAGGCGCGTTATGAAGCGATATTCAAGACTTAAAAAACTTGTAAATAAAAAATACAACCATATAGCAAAAGAATACCGCGAACGGCTTACAGAAATTACTTCTGCCGAGTTCTGGAAAAAATATCTTGGAGTTTGACAGATGACAGTAAATGCAGTCCCCTATGACTTATGTACAGGATGCGGAGCCTGCTATAATACCTGCCCCGTATCCGCAATTAAAATGGAATATAACGAAGAAGGTTTTTTTGCACCCGTAATAGATGATAAAATATGCATAAACTGCGGACTGTGCGCAAAAATTTGTCCTGCCCTCCACCCTGTTTACAAAAACAACGAACGCCCGAGCGCATACGCGGTATGGGCCGACGATGGATTGCGCAAAGTAAGTTCATCGGGCGGAGTTTTTTCTGTGCTTGCAGATTATGTACTTGGAAAAGGCGGGTATGTTTGCGGGGCAGCATACGATGAAAACTTAAATCTTAACCATATAATTATAGATTCTAAAAAAATGTTGCCGTCACTGCGCGGAAGCAAATATTTACAGAGCAATTCGCAAGACAGCTTCAAACAAATCAAACACCTTTTACAACAGGATAAATACGTATTATTCTGCGGCGTACCCTGCCAGGTAGCAGGACTCAATAATTACCTCGGCAATAACAATTACGAAAAACTTATAACGGCCGACCTGCTATGCCACGGCGGCGTAGCACCGCTCGCATTCCAAAGGTATTTGAAGGAATGCTTCCCGAACAAAGAGATTGAGGACTATAAATTCAGAGATAAAAAATATGGCTGGGTTGCCAGCGTAAATGTTTACTACAAAAACAAAACAGAACAACATAGCGACAGGGACAGCGACTTATACTTCCGTGCTTTTAATAATTGTTATTCAGCTAGAAAAAGTTGCGGAACGTGCCAGTTTGCAAAACTTCCGCGCCAGGCTGACTTCACGCTGGGCGACTTTTGGGGGTGCAAAGCATACAATCCCGCCTATGACGACGGGAAAGGCACATCCCTTGTCTTTGCTAACAACAAAAAGGCTGAACAGCTTTTAAGCAAACTAAAAAATAAATTTACCCTGTTAGATAAAATAGACCTTGACTATATAATAAACAAAACAGGACAACCTCTTTCACACCCGTTTAAAAAGACAACTTTTATGCACGACAGATTTTTCTTTTACCTTAAACACGGCAGTTTTGAAAAAGCCGTCACTTATTGCGAAAAAGGCAAATTCGACGTAGCATTGGCGGGTGTATGGTACGGCTGGAATTACGGCAGCGTACTCACTAATTATGCATTATACAATTATTTGCGCAACATGGGACTGCTTGTGCTTATGGTTGAAAAACCGTGCCAAAAGGTCGGCTCGAACGACATTGAACTGAATCCCTCGCTCCACTCGCGCGCCTTCGCAATTAAACATTACGGAACAAATATTTCACGCCCGCGTATGCCGGAAGAAATGTGGCAACTCAATCGTTTTGCCGATATTTTTATGACGGGGTCTGACCAGTTGTGGCACTACAACATAGAAAGCTATACAAAAGGCGCATTTCTTTTGAATTTCGTCGACGACAGCCATAAAAAAATCGCCTATTCCACTTCGTTCGGACACGACACCGATTTTACCCCGAAAGACAAATTGCGGGAAAGAATTTCTCTGTTTAAAAAGTTTGACCATATTTCTGTGCGCGAAGATTCAGGAGTTGACATTCTGAAAAAATACGGAGTAAAGTCTGTTAAAGTTTTAGACCCTGTATTTTTAGCCGACAAAAAATTATTTGAAAATCTTGCAAAAGAAGCCGAGGTAGAAGAAAAAGAAAAATTTATAACCGCTTACATTCTTGACCCCACCGAAGAAAAAACCAATGCAATTAAAAAGATAGCCAAAGAGCTTGGTATGCCCGTAAAAGCAATGATTGACGGAATGCCTTCGAGATACGAAGAAAATAAACAAAAAATAGGCCTTGAAATAATTGAAAAACCTACGGTTGAACAATGGGTATATTATTTCAAAAACGCATCTTTTATAATTACAGACAGTTACCACGGCACGTGCTTTTCTGTAATATTTGAAAAGAATTTCGTGGCCTTCGGAAATAAAATTCGCGGTCTCACGCGATTCAACACCATATTCGATATAATAGGCTACAAAGAAAGACTTATAACTGACCCTGCCAAACAGCTGAGTTCAGCCCTGATTAAAAAAGATATAAATTACGAAATAATAAATCAGCGTTTAGAACCTCATATCAAGTATTCTGAAAATTGGCTTAAAAACGCTATATACTCAGATAAAGTAATCAACGAGTTACCCGTATACAGAATTTTAGATGCAAAAACCGCAAAGGAAATAAAATGAATAATTTTTAACGGAGCTATAAGTTGCCATTTAAAACACCAAACAATATAAATTGAGGTAAAAATTATTATTTAACTATGCTCACACGCGAAAATAATTTAGAGCCGCGGGGCGCAATTTTGCGCCCCGCGGCTCGCATTTTAATAGAATTTACAGCTATATTCAATTTTACCTCTATATTCAATTTTGCCTACGCCAACGCGCCGCCTTTTAACATAAAGGACATATTTGCAGACGCCTGCCCCTTCCCTTTATGCTCAGCCACGGCAATTTACTGCGGCGGATTGAAGCCGAGGCTTATTAAAATGGCCTTATCTACCTTGCTCATTGTGTTTTCATTGAGCTCGCCTATGCGCTCTTTAAGCCTGCGCTTATCCAGCGTACGAATTTGCTCCAACAAAATCACAGAATCTTTTACAAGCCCGTACGCGCTTTTGGGCAGCTCTATATGCGTGGGCAGCTTGGCTTTGTTGATTTTGCTTGTAACGGCCGCCGCTATTATCGTAGGGGAATATTTGTTGCCCACGTCGTTCTGCACGATTAAAACGGGGCGCACCCCTCCCTGCTCGCTGCCCACCACGGGCGATAAATCGGCGTAGTACAATTCACCGCGCTTGACGTTCATATCAACCTCTTTCGGCAGCTTTATAGTTTATTATATGTATCTGCCTGATTTTATTGTTGACATTATGCGCGGAATTATACCCGTTTCAGTGCGCCTGAACGCAAAAACTTTTTACGATGACGGGTATTTTTTTGAGTATGTCGTCTGAGGTGGCGCAATATTCGGTTACTTCGCCCGCGGCAAGCTCGGCCGCCGCCCCGAGGGTGTAGGCAGCGCACACGGCGCCTTCGAACGGGGTGAGTCCGCGAGCAATGCTGCCGCACATATAGCCTGCAAGCATATCGCCGCTGCCCGCCTTTGCAAGCGCCGAACAGCCGCGCGTATTTATGACGGTATTTTTACCGTCCGTTATGACAGTGCCCGCGCCCTTCAACACGATAGTTGCGGCATATTCCCGCGCCAATTGCTGTGCACAGGCAACGGGAGCGGCCAGTACCTCCCCTGCCGTCTTACCAGAAATTCTTGAAAATTCCTTTATATGAGGCGTTAAAATCACGTTGCACTTTTTGTCTTTTAAAATGTCAGTGCCGTACATTGCAAGGCTGTTGAGCCCGTCGGCATCGACAATCAGCGTGCCCGAATACTCCTTCAACAGGTAGTCTATCGTATCGTGCAAAGCCTGCGAAGCGCCGCAGCCCATACCGATTGCGATGGCGCGCGACGACAGGTCGGGCTGAACGGAGAACACCGTCTGCGGAAAGTTGGGCGCGATTGCCGCCTTTACCTCGTCGGTGCACACCGCCTTTACATAGCCGCAACCCGATTTGAGCGCGGCGGATACGGCGAGAACGGCCGAGCCGACGTACTGCGCGCTGCCGCACACAAGCGTTGCCGTGCCGAAAGTGCCCTTGTGCGAGTTGCGCGGGCGCGCGGGGTAAAATTTTGCTATATCGCTGTCATCGTAAACGGCGGCATAGCCGCCTTCGTCGGGGCATATTCCTATGTCTTTCACCACGACAGCGCCGCAACAATCGAAGCCGGAGGCGAGCGCGAAACCCGCTTTGAGTTCTGCGATTGCCACCGTTTTGTCGGCGCGCACCGCCGTGCCGAGAATCTGACCGCTGTCCGAGGACAGTCCGCTGGGAATATCAGCCGAAATGACGTAGGCTCCGCTTGCGTTTATGGCGTTAATTATATCGGCGTATTCGCCCGTAACCTCGCGGCAGAGCCCCGTGCCGAAGATGCAGTCGACGATGACGTCGCCCGCGATAGTTCGGGCATATGTGCCGCTGAACTGCTCTTTTTCGCGCCTGCAATCTTCCGAAAGCCTGCCGCCGCAGGCGTACACCTTTACGTTATAGCCGCGCCTTAAAAGTTCGGCGGCACAGACGTACCCGTCGCCGCCGTTGTTCCCGCTGCCGCACACCACCAGAATTTGGCTGTTCTTATCTGTGACGGCCGCAACCTCGTCGGCGATGGCCGTGCCCGCCCTGCGCATAAGTTCCTGCGAGGATATACCCAAATCGTTTATTGTGTGCAAATCTGCCGCGCGCATCTGCGCCGCCGTCAAAATTCTGCGCATACCAGCACTTCCTTATCCGCCCGCGGGCGGAATACAAATAATTAAAAATTCAGCCGTTTTCAGTCGTTTAAAAAGTCAGTCGTCGTCGGAAAAATCGACCGCCTCTTTTGCGGTGTCGTAGCCGAACCCGCGCGAGATAAGATAGCGGAATGCCTTATACAGATTTTCCTTGGTGCGCTCTTTGCCGCGCAGATACTTTTGGGCAACGGCGCGCGCCTCGCCGCCGTCCTCCTCCACCTCTGAAAGGGCGCGCTCAATCGCCTCGCGCTTTGCCCCGCGCTTTAAAAGGTCGGCTTCGAGAAGGCGCTTGCCCCGCCCGCTCACGCCCGAGATGTAGGCCTTGCAATAGGCATAGTCGTCGATAAAATTATAATACCTCATCCGCTCCAAAACATATTCGCACACTGCCTCGGTATACCCCTTTTTTGAAAGGAAGTCGGCAATCTGCTTTTCGGTCTTCATAGAAGAGGATATGTGCGTGAGGGCCTTGTCGAGGGCGGTATTTTTATCCGTTTCGAGCTGAATTTCGTCGAGGAAGGGCTTTTCTACGTGCATACCCGCCTTCAAGCGGTACTTTAACGCCGCCTGCAAGGTCAGCCCGCAGTAAAACCTGCCGTCTATATACACGTTGCAGCGGTTTTTATCCTTTTTTTGCGGCTCTATCGAAGTAATTTCAGGCACGGCGCCCCTCCACTTTTTATTTAAAGCCATTTTAACACAAGTTGAGAAATTTTGTCAATCGGCATTTGACAACGGCAATACACAGTTGTATAATTATACATAACAAAAACAGAACTTTACGCGCAGGGCGGATTATGTTCCGCAGACTTAAATGCGCGCGGCTCAATAAACTAAACGAGGTGGCAAAATGAGCGTAAATCTTGACTGGGGCAGCCTTGGATTCGGATATGTTAAGACACCCTATCGCTACGTAAGCAACTTTAAAGACGGAAAATGGGACGAAGGCGGCCTTACCGCCGACGACAAGGTAGTTCTTTCTGAATGTGCGGGCGTGTTGCAGTATGCGCAGACGTGCTTTGAGGGACTTAAAGCCTATACCACGGCAGACGGCAGGGTAGTTACCTTCCGCCCCGACCTGAACGCCGAGAGAATGGAAAATTCGGCCGCGCGGTTGGAAATGCCCGTGTTCCCCAAGGAGAGATTTTTGGAGGCCGTGGACAAAGTTGTTGCCGCCAACCGCGATTATGTGCCGCCCTACGGCAGCGGCGCAACGCTTTACATAAGGCCCTATATGTTCGGCTCTTCGGAAGTTATAGGCGTGAAGCCCGCAAAGGACTATCAGTTCAGAATGTTCGTAACGCCCGTGGGCCCCTACTTTAAGGAGGGCGTAAAGCCCATAGTTATCCGCGTTTCAGACTTCGACCGCGCCGCACCGCACGGAACGGGACACATTAAGGCGGGACTGAACTATGCGATGAGCCTGCACGCCATTGTAGACGCGCACAACAAGGGCTTTGAAGAGAATATGTACTTAGACCCCGGCACGAGGACGTTCGTTGAAGAGACGGGCGGCGCAAACTTTATTTTCGTAACCAAAGACAACACTGTGGTAACTCCGCTTTCAGATTCCATACTGCCCTCTATAACGAGGCGCTCTATCTGCTACGTTGCAGAGCATTACTTAGGCCTCAAAGTTGAGCACAGGCAGGTGAGGTTTGACGAGGTTAAGGACTTTGCCGAGTGCGGACTGTGCGGCACGGCGGCGGTAATTTCGCCAGTAGGCAAGATAAACGACCACGGGAAGGAGATTTGCCTGCCTTCCGGAATGGAAAAGATGGGTCCCGTAACCCAGAAACTTTACGACACTTTAACCGGCATACAGATGGGCACGATAGAGGCGCCCGAAGGCTGGATAAGAGAGATAAAGTAAATAGTTTTTGAATAAAGTAAAACGGGGGCGCGGCAACTTTAAAGTTGCCGCGCCCTTTTATTTATAGCTTTATGCAAATATAACTATTCAAAAACAGATATTTTAAACAATTAAACTTGTAATATTATGGATATCGGACGGCTCGCAATCAGATAACTTAAACAATAAAACTATGCGCTATATTTTGAAGCCGCACATATATTCGCGCAGTTTTTGCACGGAGAGTCTGCCGTTTAACCTGTCGAAGAGGGCGGCGTTGAACTTTTCTGCAAGCTCCTTTTTTACGGCGACAGTGAAAGTCACCTCGGAGGAATAATCGGTGTGCTTAACCTCGCAATCGTTCTGCGAAAAGTAGCGGCTGCACAAGTCGGCGCTTTCGTAGCCGACGGTATAGGCACTCTCTTCGCAGGGCATATACAGAAGTTTTGCCGCGCCGTCAAGATTTTCTGCAACGCAGCCCGAATAGGCACGCACGAGCCCGCCCGCGCCCAGCTTTATGCCACCGAAATAGCGCGTTACCACCACAGCCGTGCAGAACAGCTTTTTGTTCTTTATCACTTCGAGCATAGGCATACCCGCCGTGCCCGAAGGCTCGCCGTCGTCTGAAAAGCGGGGAAAGTTGCCGACCGAGTCGGCAATGTATGCGTAGCAGTTGTGAGTGGCGTCTTTATACTTCGCCGAAACGCGCGCGACAAAGGCGCGCGCCTCTTCCTCCCCCTCTGCGTGAGCCGAAGTTGTGATAAAGCGGGAACGCTCTATCACCTTTTCGGTGACGTGCTCCCCGCTTACCGAGATATAACTCATTACTTTAAAATGACCTTTATGTGCTGTTTTTTGCCCTTGTGAATGACGTCACCGCTGTTTACGGGCGCGTTGATGTCGGTGACCTTATTGTCGCCTATGGACACGCCGCCCTGCTGGATGAGCCTTCTGGCCTCGCCGTTGGAGGAGCAAAGTTTTGCCGCAACGAGGACGGGTATTATAGTGGGCACCTCTACAAAAACTTCCACTTCGGGCAGTTCGCCGCCGCCTCCGAACGCCGCCTTTGCCTGGGCCATCGCCTTATCGGCCTTCTCCTGCCCGTGCACGAGCTTAGTGAGCTCGTATGCAAGAATTTCTTTCTTTTCGTTTATGCGGCCCGCGTCCCACTTTTCCATCTCGCGGATGGTCTCTAAGGGAATGAATGTGAGCATCTTTATGCACTTCATAACGTCGGCGTCGTCGATGTTGCGCCAATACTGGTAAAATTCGTAGGGCGTGGTCTTGTTTTCGTCGAGCCAGACTGCGCCCTTCGCCGTCTTGCCCATCTTTTTGCCCTCGCTGTTTAAAAGAAGGGTTATGGTCATCGCGTAGGCGTCTTTGCCGCTCTTCTTTCTTATGAGCTCGGTGCCCGCAAGCATATTGCTCCACTGGTCGTCGCCGCCGAACTGCATATTGCAGCCGTAGTGCGTGTTGAGGTACCAGAAGTCGTAGGCCTGCATTATCATATAGTTGAATTCGAGGAAGGAAAGGCCCTTTTCCATTCTCTGCTTGTAGCACTCGGCGCGGAGCATATTGTTTACGGTGAAGCAGGCGCCAACTTCGCGCAAAAGCTCTACGTAGTTGAGCTTCAAAAGCCAGTCGGCGTTGATCACCATTACGGCCTTATCTTCGCCGAACTCTATAAAGCGCTCCATCTGCTTT
>ERZ1643250.2404-NODE-2404-length-14146-cov-63.043574_pt1 | contig 14146 bp, 17 predicted proteins | sample MGYA00579262_ERZ1643250 | MGnify/ENA primary metagenome ERZ1643250 (study PRJEB29033, sample SAMEA4952265) | chicken gut metagenome | biome: Broiler Chicken; feature: Gastrointestinal Tract; material: Caecum | place: Ireland | collected 2018 | study: Broiler...
AAAGTAATATAGGTAAATAACTGTACGTCTAAAATCATAAAAAATCCGTAGACAATTAAAATATCATCTACGGATTTTTATAATTTTAGAATGTTAACTGTGATGTAGCTTTTCCTGCTAAATAAGCACCCATTACTCTATACGTATTTTCGTTGTTGGCATGCACGTTGTTTCCATCTGTATAATCTTGATAGTAATAACTTAAATTTAAATCCTCCCAATCCACGAAAGTAAAGTGATATTTATCTGCTAATTGATGCATTAATGCATTGCATTGTGAAATAGAAGACCCGTTTGGATAAGTACCAGTGAATACACTTTCGCCATAAATAGTTGTAGAAACAGGTGGTATTCCTACCAGTATTAATTGACACATTCCATTTGATGTTTTCATATAGTCAATTAAACTTTTAACAGCCCCTGCTAAAGAACCATCATCTGCCTGACTGTTAATCGTTCCTAACGAAAAATTGTTGTCTAAGTCTCTAGTCCACAAGTGTGTCAATAATACATCATACTCTGATAAGTCAGTGTTTTTAATGTTTGTTAAAAAGTTACCTTCTCCTGCGTTGTATAACAATCCAGTTGAACTCAATAATGTGTGATATACGTTTGATTCTCTCAGTTGTAATGCGTCAGCAATTACACTATAAGGGGCGTTTCCATAATTCGCTAAGTGATTATAGGAACCATTTACCCAAACGGAACCGGTTAAAATTGAGTTCCCAATACTAAACATTTTTGCTGTTGTTTGGAATCCACCTTCACCGCTTGTTATGCTTTTCCACTCTGTGTAGTTATATTCTGTAAATGGTGTTGTTGTTCTCCGGTAAAATATTTCGCCTGTTGAATAAACAAGATATAATTGAATTTTAGCTGATGAAGGTGTACCGAAGCAGAACAAAAAGCCTGTCTGCTCAATTGGCAAATTGTCTACTTCTCCCGGTTCTCTCGGATTTAATATATAGAACCCATTAGGAAGAGCATGATTGCAATTTGTTAATTCAGTTGATAAATATTGAAATCCGAAAGTAAACCATTCACTCCAATTACTTTTGCTGAAATATCTTATAAATGTTCTTCCGGCGTTAGTTCTAACAAACAACTGGAATTTTGTAGTTCCACCAATAGTTAAAAAGAATCCACTTCCTACTTCCGGCAGATTGTCTATTGTATGACTGCTTGAATCATACACATATAATGTGTTTTCATTCAGAGAATCAATATTAATATCTTCACTAAGAACTCCCATATACATAAAAGCCCCGTTTAAATATGTAGTGTTATACCATGTAAGCCAATTATTTTGTGATATAGAATACACACGTAAATAAGTTTTACCCGTTTGGAAATTTACGGCATATTGCATCTTTGAGCCTTTAGTTGTTCCATATGTATAAACATAAAATGTCCCATCTTCCGGCTTGTTCGGAATATCTTGATCTACAATATAAAGTGACATCGTTTCAGCGTTGTTTAAATCGTCAAGCGTTGTTCCAATGTAAGACATATCTACTCTTTTCCAATCCTTCCATTGATTAGAAACTTTTCTTCTGTAAAAACTGTAACCAAAAGTGAAATCGTATGCAAACTGTGTTGACAAGTTAGTAGAAAACACGTAAGTGATTAATGTTCCAAGCCTGATAGGACTGTTTTCATATTCGTTGGTATCTATAAGTATATATGCACTATTTTGCCCTATAGTATTTAAGTCATTTCCATCAGGCAGTACACCGTAATTTCTTAATATATTCTGAATACCGCCGATATATTCAACACCAGTATCAATAAATTTCGAACCGTTCCAAGTCCATACATTACCTGTTGATGACAACACATAGATATATGAATGGTTAATCATTTCTTCTTCTGATTCAACAAAATGTGGCGTTGCATATTGTGAAATTAACGGAGTGATTACATTTGCGAATGTTCCATCTTCAATCATTATATCAAGTTTATTATTAACTTCTTCCTGCAAATCCAGATTTGTAAAGAAATCCTTTACAAAAGTATACAATTCGACATACTGTTTCTGCAAGTTTTCCGAACCCTGCATAATATAATATGTGCAATAAAACAACTGTGCAATATCCTTCGCCGTAGTCGGTCTACTCAAAAACTGAGCATTAATCATTCCACTCGGGTCAGCCCCACAAACCTGTCTTAACTGACACATAATTGTATCAAAGTCATAAGTAGATAAATTAGGAAAATTTTCAGTGTATTTACTCATATTTTAAACCTCCTTTATAGATATACTTTTAAACGTACATAAAGAATATGTATTTGAATCATACAAGTATGTAAGTTGATATAAATATGCATGATATATAGCTTGTAATTTTACTTCATAAGCATTTCTACTAATATCAATCACTGTTGCTTCTTTAGGTAACACTTCTGAAGCCTTGTTTAAAATTAATTTCGTATCTTTGAAAAATTTCATGAATATAGCTCCTTTCTATATCATATCATCTTTTCTTTAAAACACTTCCCGATCTCATACCACCTGATTTCAGCAAAGTCCCTACCATTCTTTTTAATCAATGCATAAGCTTCAATATCATTGATCTCCTCTACAGTAGGCAAATACAACTTTGAAAGTTTTAACGCTTCTTTGTATACAGTCGTTTCCAATGTCTTGTAAATCGTTCCCGTATACTTTCCTCTAAACTCCACCGTATAAATATCGTATGTCAATATAGGCACCTCCTAAACTCAGCCTTAAATTGTTTGTGGAATAGCTTCTCATGTTCAGCAATCTTTTTCCTAATCCAGTATTCAGCAAATTTCTTTGACCAAAAGCTTTTCGATTCATAAGGTTTATTTGTCATATCCATTATCATTACAAAATATTTCTTACAATACGTTTTCGCCATTGAAATACATACCTCCTTGATAGTGTAGGAAACAAACCGGATGCAATTCATCACATAATTGTTTGTTTAAGTTCAAAATTGCCTTTCTGTATTTCACAATATTGTCAGTCTGTGATTCTCCCTCGTATCCTGTTCTTTTTTCAGAACCTGCATTTTGGTAATAAGATTCCGATTCACTTTTCGTTGTTCCATCCGCTTCGGTGTTAATTGAATTTACATTCTTTTTCTGTCCTCTGTCCATCTGAGAAGCAAAGTTATTATCAGTGACAGTCACTTCCGGATTTTCAGAATGGACGTCCTGCGTATCCTGCATCAGATTTTCCGTTGATTTTCCAACAGTATTTGAAGAACCATCTGTAGAAGAAGAACCAGAACCTACTTCCTGACGTTCAACCGAATACACCCTATTGATTAAAGGGTCATATTCCATTTTAATCGTTTTGTATAGTTCCGAATAAGTAGGCATCACTTCCATGAGCTTCGATTGTAGTACAAGCTGGAACTGTGCAAAATTTTCCTGTCCAATAGATTCCAGATAAAACATATGAAGGAAAAGGTTTTTAAAATCATACAAGCTCTGATCTGATTTATCCGTATACCAAGGAAATTCGAAATTAAAGAAATAATCCATTCCCTTATTGATAATTTCATCCACACTCATAATATTCCACGGATTGTCTTTATTTATAATCGGAACACATAAGCTTTCCAGAATATCACAAATTCTCACTGTATAATCATTCATCGACATTTTCTTCACCTTCTTCAAGTGATTCTATTGCTATATCAATAGCTTCTTTTAACATTTCATAACCGGATGATGGCTTATTTGATCTTAGTACTTCTATCGCTTCTTTTTTGCTCCTTACTAATCTGTAATTATTCATCATCGACTTCACCTTCTTCCTGAACTTCATTTGAATTATCATTTTCCACTTCCATATACAGAAAGTTTCTAGCATCAATATAAGCTTCTGTACGGAATCTCGGTTTCAGTTCAAGCCCGAACAATGCATTTGCCTGTTTACAACTTCTTTCATAACAAGCTAATCGCATGGTACGGTTACCAAAGTTCTGTTCCTGATTCTGCTGAGCATCCGCAGTTTGCACCCGTTCTTTCTTTTCCACAGCGGAAACGTCAAACCCGATAAAGGAAAGTGCTTCCATTTTAATTTTGTGAATCTGTTCTTCTATTTTGTCAAAGATAACAGGTGCATTTAAATCAAGTGTTTGGATTCTATCCAAGTCCATGTCATTGTCCGTTTTGATAATCGGTACATAGTTCTGAATATCTTGAGCCATAAGCTGATAGGAAAGGTTTACTTCTTTCGGTGCTTTAATAACAACAGGTGTTTTCATCGCATTGAGGTTGATTTCCCTTGTCATCCAAAGGTTTGCCAAAGTTTCCGCATAAGACATAATATCCCTTGCATAAGAAAGTCCGGTCGGTCTGTCACGAAAGATCACGCTATCCCACTTCGAATACTGTTTCAGGTAATTCGGCGTTGCATAGGAATATCGAATAAACCCGTGACCATATGCATCTATCCCGCCTGCTTCTGACATGGAAGTCACGGCATAGGTATTCAATACATCATCATAGATAAAAAGAGCCTGACCGTGCCAAAAGATCACATCATATAGGAAAAATTCCTCAATTTCGTCCGGTAAGCCTTCAATTTCAATGGACGAAAGAACAAGGTTGTGCAATTCTTCAAAGTAATGGTAAACCATGTTGTTGTACATTGGATTTTTATTTTTCAGTCTAACAAAATCCTTGACAAGGAAAGGGTTTGCTGATAACATATTATTCAAAATTTTCACCTCCTATACATTAGAAAGATTATAATTTCCGATATCGTTGGTATGCCATATTGTCACGCCCTTATTGAAAATATCTCTGTACCTAGATAAAATATTCATTTCGGCATCAGCAGTAAAGGCACAATCGACCGTTTTCACATAGTTCCAAGAGGAACGACTGTGAATTTGTGGTGTAGTAATTTCATGAATTGGATATCCGAAGGCTGTCCAGTAATCGTCAATGATTTTACACATAGAAGCTTTTGGTGCCATAGAATAACAATCAATTCGATTTAATTCCATAGCTGTTCTTACGCTGTCATTTCCAACCTTTCCTCTTGCCTGATCTGGTACAATTGATTTATCCATCACTGTAGCAATCGTATTTGCAATATTTGTCAATCCACTAACAGCACCACTAACAGCACCGCCTATTGTTCCCGCAATTCCGCTAACACCACCTAATGCACTACCTACTAATGCACCTTTTACACCACCTGTTAATACATTTCCTGCCTGTGTAATTGCACTTAGAGCCAATGTGTTTTTATTTTGAGCTACCCAAGCTTTGAATGTGTCGTTTGTCCATGCACAGATAGGAAAGTTCTGCATAGAAAAACTGTTAGAATGATCTTCCGTTTGTCCGTTGTAATTTGTTGGTCGAACATATACGGCAGGCATCACAGCCCTGACACCCGTTGCTTTAAATTCATAGTTGTTACCGGAAAACAATTCCGGTTTATAAACGTTCACATTTCCACCATTATCATCAAGGATGCAATAAACATAAGGATAAGTAAATAATTTCTGATTTTTTGGTGAATACGGAAAATCAAGATCAATTGCTGTACTAAATTCTAAGGTTTGCGGTTCAGTTGCTTCTGCTGAATTTTGACAGATAGATGGAAACATATAGATCATTTGAAGAGCATCCGGTTTTCCTGCATCGTCATATAGTTTAATGAGTGCGTTTACTCCATCTTCATTGTCATAACTTCCTGAGATCAAACCAGAATACACATTGTTAAACATATGATTTGTTCCCGCAGGTTCTTCACCACCACTCGGCAATTCTGTTACATACACTCCAATTCTCATATTTCCCAAAGGTAAAGTTGTGTGATGATAGCATTCCATAACACCAGTCTCAATATCATCCGGCACAACATTTGCTCCCGCAACGTCTTGTGCTTTTGGAATATGCATTCGTTCCACGAAACACGGTTTAAAATTCGTAGTGTAAAAGCACTCTGAGAAAATATCAAGTTCGAAATCAATCAAAACAGAATCAGAGGAAAGCCATGTCACATTATTAATAAAAGCGAAGTGCCAAGTTGATTCGTAAGGCATATTACGGAACGCCATATAATTCAGCTTCATTGCTACCGCTTCATTTGCTTCGATTCTTACAGTCAAATTTCCAGTTCTAACCGGGGCTGAATTTTGAATGTGAAATTTATCATCCGGCACTTTTGAAATCACATGATTTAGCAAATCCGTAGCAGAGGAAAAAGCCCTAACATGAATGTAATTATTATCCCACTCAATTCCTGATGCTAAATAGATTTCCGTTTGTGGCTGAACCTTTTTAATATTGAGATCAATAGAAGCCGGAAAGTTTGTAAATCCGTCTGCCATGTAACTCCTCCTTTTAGTTTACCCGCCCATAAAGGGCGGGCTTTTCCATTATTCTGACTGTGAAACTGTTACTGTTGTCGTAATAGACGGGTCATTTCTGTAAGTTACTTTTACTGTAATCGGGAACGTTGTTTCGTTTTCTCCAATGCGAAGAATATTGGAACCCGGTACCATAAAGGTATGTTTGCTACTAGGTGTTGAAGTAATTTCATAATCGTAAAGAGCCGGTGTGTATGTAAACCCTGTTGCCGTTGGTGTTACCTCAATCTTCACATCCTGTCCCGCTTTTCCAGTAGCGGCTACTCCTGCAATTGAAGTCAATCCTACCTTCTCTGATGTGAATACCCGAATTGGATAGAACGGGCTGAAGCTGATCTGTTCAAATAAGGTAAGGAAGTAATTATAGAACAGACTTCCATGATTACCCTGATAGGATACTTCCCTAAACTGATCTCTCACCCTGAAGCAACGGATATCCAGTGCCACTGCCTGAATTTCCTCATGTTCGAATCCGTCAACAACCCTTGTTCGTGCTTTCGTTTCATCCAGAGACAGATTGTACAACTGTGCAAGCGTCTGGATAGTCACCCGTGCATTTACTCTCGGTGTCATTAAGAAAATCAGGTTTGACGCATCACAAGAGGAATTTGCCCCTGCAATATTATTATTCGGATTTGGGAAAGAAGCTTCTCCAATGAAGCTCTGTAATTCCACTACCAGATTTTCAGCAGTATCCTTATCCGTCACAGCTGAAACTGTCACAGCCGGAAGCATCTGTTTTTCATATCCGGTGTCAATCATTCCAAGCATTGCCTTGTATTCTCCCCACTCAGCAGAAGCATATGCGGACTGCATTTTCGCCCCAATCATATCACGGATGCCGTAGGTAGAGAATACTGCATTTCTTAAGGTATTCCACTGAATACTAAACGGATACTGCGGTGTATAGTTCACTTCATGGAAGGCAACCATGACATTTGATTCATAGTATTTAAACAAATTATCCGGAGTCATATAGTAATCAAAGTCTGTTGCTTTCATCATGTTTACGTAGATTTCTTCATCCGTCTGCCCGAAAGCAATCCGATTCTGTTTGTATCTTGCAAGCGGATTTCTGAAATTCACTGCATCAAGTGTCTGGATTCCGATTAAGGTAGGAAGTACTTCCATGAGTTCATTTCTACCTCTCTGGAAAGTCATGAGTTTATCAAATACCTGAGAAAGATTTTCCGCTGTCGCTTCTGGAATCACTTCCGAATAGTAATAAGGCATTGCCTTTCTTACCATGTTCATAATGTTGACGTTTGTCGGAACGGTTTCGGTAGGCTGAGTATTTGTTTCCTGTGCTTTTGACGCAAAAAACTGAATATTATAAGCAAGTCTGTTTGCATCCAGTTTTTTCATTAATTTACTGTTACGATTCATGTGTTACATTCTCCTTTCATCTACTCTGTTGAACCATCAAACATACCATATGAAAAATCCATATTTGTGTAGTCCGGTTCTACTACTTCTGTTTTTTCTACATCAATATGATGCTCTGTGATTTCACCGAAACGCTGAATATATTTATCTTTCAAATCATTGTAGGTTTCTACATCTACATAGTTAGATAAATCAACTGTTTCAGTGCCCTCGGTTTTTGAAGCAAGTTCTTCTTTGATTGTATCGAATAATTCTACATGTGTTTCAAAATCCGGTACAATTTTCATTAACTCCTGTAATGCTTCTAATGCTGTCATTTTTGTATACCTCCTTTTAATTAAATATAACATATTTATAAAATATGTCAATACCTATAAAAATAAATACATCCATAAAGGCATTTTCTGTTTCGATTCTGGTGTAGGCTGTGGTGTAGAAGCACAGGCATAAGGATTATAGATAAACCCTTGAAACGTCCAATCGCTTCCCATCCATGTTGTTTCCAGATAATTGTTTGCCTTATTTACATGAGACACCCAAAAGAAATTATCCGGATAACCACTGTTTGACAATGTAATTTCATCCTCATTCATTTCCTCTACGATTGCAACATGACCTTCCTGTCCTGCCTGAGCGTAGCAGGCAACAGCCCCTAACTGTGGTGTCTGCCCGGTGCTATAACCCTGCACCGCTCCCCACCACTCCCCACCGTCTCCGGTCGGAAGTGTAGGAATATGCTCCTGACCTGATTGTACACTGATCTCCCAGAATCTTCCCCACGCATAGCAGGTACAGTTTGGTAGTCCGTATCCTGATGCATAGAAAGGATTTGTATTACTATACCAGTATCTTGACCCTTGTATCCCGTCACTGGATAACCTTGGTGTATAAACTCATCCAGAACCGGAAAAGTCAAGATGCTCGTTCCAGTAATTCGCCCATTGCAAACGATCTTCCATAGCAGGAACGCCTGCCCGTTCAAAATTTCTTTCAAATGCATAAGTCAGCCATTCGATATCTTGATTTGATGCACGAAACTCTTCCCAACTGATATTATAATCAGAAGTTGGAATCCACTGACCACTTGAAGCAGATAAATTGTGAATCCAGTATAACTGTCCTGTTGGGTCAGTACGTTCATAACCATTTGTCGTAGCCCAGTTGATATAGTTTGTAGCAGGTGTCCATTGTACCAATCCGAAACCACCGGATAAGTTTCCAACGTTATCACTCTGCCACCTTCCCGGATTTATGGATGATTCCCTTGTCATATTTCCAAGTAATGCACACAATGCATTTCTTGTCCATCCCTGAGGAATATAAGCATTGACTATTTCCTGTGCGTTTCCGGTCATTTCCTGAGTGTTTAACGCTCTGGATTCTACTATAGTCCAAGACATAACATTCTTACCTCCATCCGAACGCAGTCTACTTAACGAATAAATTCGTAACTTCGACTAGTGTCTACGATTGTCCAAGCCACGTTACCACCACCCGTCATGATCTAACCACTCTGAAATAATACAGAAAATGGCATACAGGCAAATCATGCATAACACACCTAAAATAAAATCAATCATTCTGTCACTTCCTCGTCTTTTAATCCAATTAGCTTCTTTAATACACTTGGTACAAAATCAGTGTTGATCTGACAGATATTTTCAATGATTGAAATTACCTCTGTCAGAACAGCCCATCCGCAAACAATTGGAACTAAATCTACTGGAAGAGAAAAACCAAAATAGTCTTTGGAATGATTTAGCATCATAGCCAATACATAGGTAAAAATGAAACCACACTTTTTGAAAAACCCGTCACGCATCTTTGTACTGTTTAATTTTTCCTCTGATTTTAAAGCTTTTACGATTCCTGTTAAAAAGTCTAAACCATTAAAAGCTAATGCAATTCCTACAATAATCATTTCGTGTTTCAATATTTCCACTTCCTTCTATCCTTTCACTATTAAAGTCTCTCCATCATTTAAAGTAATCTCTTTTACTGGATTCACGTCAACGATTGTTCCGTTTCCTTTTGCATATTTTCCCCATGCTTCTTTCGTCATATAGGCAATGTCCAGATCAAGGTTTCCTGTCCATCCTTGTAATCTTCCGGTACTTGTATACTGATGAATTGCTACAATGGAAAAAGCTCCAGTTCCCTCATTCCCAAGCCAAGGGTCTTTTTGATAGTCGTTTACAATCTGATTTGATGCATATCGAGCGACCCATAAGCCATAGTCTTTTGATACACTTGACCAGTCTGCGTATCTTGTAACTGAGTGACTCATATAAATAAGTGGTCTTACTCCTGTTTTTTCGTATACCGTATCTAACCATTTTTTACACCAAGCTACATCTTTAGAAGACGGCTTATTTGTGTATTCGAAATCTAATACTAAAATGGATTCTCCAATGTAACCTTGAATATTTTTCAAGAAAAAGTCTGCTTCTTCTGTTCCGTCTCCCTTCCCTCTTGCAAAGTGATAAACTCCAAGAAGTTTTCCTGCTTTCTTTGCTTCCTGATAATGGCTATCACAACAATTATCAACAAAGGTTGTTCCCTCAGTTGCTTTCATAATTACAAAGTCAGCCTGAATCTTTGCAAGATTGATTCCGTCCTGATAATGACTAACATCAATTCCGTTTAAACTCATAATTTCACCTTCTTTCCATAAATCTCTTTTCTATCCATTTCCCTTAAACACAACAATCATGCTAGGAAATGGTGCGCTGTTCTTTGCATTTCCAAATTTTAAACGTCCTTTCAAAAACCTTATCTCTACATTTTCTTTGTTATAAATAAATTCATGAAACCATCTTGTATCAGTGCGTGCAGGAATAAGCATTACTGCAATTCCTTCCCTAACTATGCTATGTAAATAGCACCTCTTGACCCAGCTTCCAATTTCTCTTCCGTATGGTGGATTACAAAATACCGTTTCACCTTTCCAACATTTAGAAAGTCCATCTTCAGATTTTGTAAAGTATTTATCGCACTTATGATTACTTTCATCTGCACATGGATCTAATGTAAAATGGAATTCGCTATCCAACTCATCAAACAACCACTGTGGTGTTTCCCAATCATCTTTTTTACTACTGAACATCACTTCAGTATTCAAAATTTATCACTCCTTTCTTCCGAATCTTTCGTTGATAAATCGTTTCAATTCTTCTTTCTGTTCTTCTGATAATCCCTCTTCTTTTTCTTCTTTTACATTGTCTGTATCATAATAAAATTTATACATATCGTAATATCACCTCCAAAATTTCCCTGAATTCTGACTTTACTTTTTGACTTTCATAGAACAGTGTTCCATTGATTCCGGCATATCGTATCATGGCAATTTGATTGTTTTGTCGCTGAAAAAGTGTTTGTCTGCCGGATGTATTTGTCTTGTCCATTGTAAATCTTGCTATATTTGTTCCTTTGTCTTTACTTACATAAATGTCTTGTCCGTCAATCCATGTGGTGAACTCTTCCCCACCTGATATAATTGTACACCAGTATCTTGCATTACTTGACTTTTTCCTTACATTATCGTCTGTATTTGCTATAAATTCATTGTTACTTGACTTGTCGTATTCTGTTCCTGCAAATAACTGACCTGCTACTGTATTTGACCTTTTTAATTCTACGTTATTCACTTCTACCAAATTATATTTAATTAGCTTATTTGCTGATGTGAAGCGTTTTTGATCTTTTCCTAAATTAATGCCCCATCCTAACGAATAAGGATTATAGAAATCATAGGCGTTTCCACACATGATGGTAATGACATCTTTTCTACGCCTTGTCACTGTTTCGTAAAATTTCGCCCATGTGATAAACTCGCCCGGCAAATAGTGTTCTGATCTGTCTGTAATTGTGTATTCATCAAAATAAATGACTTTCACGTCCGGAAACTCCATCCCTTTCGGTGCTCCGGAAAGAGGAATTGCATATCCGCAATGTCTTTTTACTCCGTTTTCATTCCAATAATAGTCGAACCCATCACAGATAATTTTTGAATCTTCTACACAATTAAACAGTTTGTCTTTTGCTTTCTTCAATTCCCTGTCTTTAATTCTTCTTAGATAAATGAATTCATATCCCATCTCACAAATATCATGAATAAAATGTTCTGTACTGTAACTCTTTCCGCAATTCCTTTCACCTACAAACTGAAAAATAAAAGTGTTTGGAGCATTTTTGATATACCCTCTCACATCTACGAAACCTTCTTTCGTGTGTTCGTTGAACTGATCAAAATATGCTTTATTTCCTGTTATAAATTCATTTATCATGACGGAAAAGCCCCTTTCGCATCCCTCTGAAAGTAACAGGCTAATCTAGTATTACCTAGGGGAATTATTAACCTGCAAGCTTTTCCGCTGATGTAATGATAGCATTTTCTGTATTGTGTGTCAACCTTTGATTTTAAAACTTGTGTCAACTAATATTACACCGCCTTTCACTCTTTTGTATCGCTTCTTTGTTCCCTGTCCTTCTTTGGTGCATTCGTCTTCTGTTCGAAAATAGGATGTACCTATTTTAAAGTTTTCGTAAGTCACCATGTCGTGCATACTTTTTGGCAATCCTGCTACTGTCGGTTTTTTCTGTTCTTCTCCGTCCTTGATGTGAGTTTCAAGATAGCATTTCTGACGGATAAATTTTGCCTTTGAAAATTCCGCTTCGATCTTCCATGCGCCTAAACGGAAATCATCCAAATCGAACAACTCTTCTAAATCTTCTTTTGGTAGTAAGGTGTGTACACTGTCTGTATCAGAATATAAATACATATCTATCCCATATTTTGCTATGGAATAATCTCTTACTTTCTGACTTTGTGTTATTGTCAGTTCTCTTCCGTATGCTGTGATAAATAATGCAACTGGAAGGTATACACCATCCCTTTCTTCTTGTTCTAACAGTTCGTATTTTACAATCCCATTCTGTAAGTATGGTTTCTTACTTCTGCATGTGATTGACAAACCAAACTTTCCGTATAACGAATTCATGAGCAATTTTGCTACCATGCGCATACCTGCGTTTCCTTCTTCTCCTGCTTTGATCTTAACCGCCCCCCATTTATCGACATATTCCACAAATTCCGGATGGATTTTACTACGAAATTTATACCCATCAATAAAAGTAAGATTTGATACATGATAATGTTTACGAAACAATTTGTAGTCTACGCTTGTCAACCATAAATCTACAATTTCATCATTTGATGATTCCAGATACAAATTTTCCTGAAATGATAAGGTATGTTTGATCTGGATTGTTGGAATATACCCTTTCTTTATTTTAAAGGAACAATGAATATGGCAGACGTATAAGTCATTTAGCTTATCTGGTTTGTATTCACCCTCGTAATAAACAGGTTCTCCATATGGTAATTTACAATATTTCATCCTTGATGGAAATAAACTATTATCATCCAATACAAACCCATGTCCCACTTCTTTTCCGGTATGAAGCGGATTTACATAGACAAAACCTCCTTTATAAGCTTTCCTTAAATATTCGTCTACCGGACGTTTTAATAATGGAAACTTCCTGCGAAAGTTCTTCTTTCCACCCATGATATTTTCAAAATCCATCATGGCATCCGAACCCTGCGTCATTTTTGTAAGGTTCTTTTCAAAAAAGTAAATGAGTGACATTGCATCGATCATGACATCATACTTAATATATTCCTGTTCGTTTTCATCAGGCATATATCCGATCGGACGGAACTTTGTGTAGTCGATATCCCCTTTTTGAATTGGGAGTTTAAAAGCCTTTGCTGTGTCCTTAATCGATAGATTGATAATTTTCATCGAATCTCGAATTTCAATGATCTTTCCATCTCTATTAATGGTAATGGAATAAAAGACTCCTTTATCTGATATTAAAGTGGTAAACTGTCCTTCTAATGGCTTTCTTCTATTTGTCCATTCATAGCCCATTGTTAGAATGTTGTTTAATACAAATTCACCATCAAACTTTAAATTCCGGAAATACCAGATTGACTTGTCTTTTGTAAATAAGTAATCAAACATACTTTGAAAGTCAATGCCCCATTGATAATCAGATAGATTGAATATATTTACTGCTGACCACGCCCAAACTCTACAATCATCTTCTTGTGTAGTAGTTTCTAAGTCGATACAATACCAGTTTTTCATATCCCAAGTTCCTGATTCCAACGTTCTACAATGTAATCCGCCGTTTCCTCTGATTGATCTTCGTCACCCGGATAGATGTAATTAATCCCTAAATCTTCATTTCCTTTCTTATAATATGCACTGATTACAGTATCCGCATCCAGTTTTTTTATTAGCTCTAATAGTTCTTTTCCTTTTTGTGTATGACCTAAATTTTCTTTTACCGCATTGATGTAATTTTCCTTATATTGCCATGATCTTTTT
>ERZ1643250.2405-NODE-2405-length-14140-cov-8.753497_pt1 | contig 14140 bp, 11 predicted proteins | sample MGYA00579262_ERZ1643250 | MGnify/ENA primary metagenome ERZ1643250 (study PRJEB29033, sample SAMEA4952265) | chicken gut metagenome | biome: Broiler Chicken; feature: Gastrointestinal Tract; material: Caecum | place: Ireland | collected 2018 | study: Broiler...
GAAAATCGCCCTGCGATTTTCATGCCAAAGCCCGGCTTTGCCGGGTTTTGGCATACCCCGACCCAGCGGCCCCGGGCCGCGTCCAGGGGATATCGCGGGCAAGTTTCTACGGAACTTGTCCGCGTATATAGGGGGAATCGGATTCCCCCTATAGGCCGGCGCAGGGCGTCAGCCCTCGCTGGCAAAGTAGTATCCCATTCCCCGCTTTGTCATGATGTAACGCGGGCTGGCCGGCTGGTCCTCGACCTTTTCGCGCAAGCGCCGGATCGCAACATCCACTGCGCGCAGATCCCCGTAATACTCATATCCCCAGACATGCTCCATCAGTTCCTCGCGCGAAAATACATGTCCGGGCGAGGCGGACAGGTAGCACAAGATATCAAACTCACGGGCAGACAGTTCGAGCGCGCGTCCGTTTTTATATACCATACCGTTATCCCGCGAGATGCGCAGCCCGCCGCCGGACGGCACCGCAGGCTTTGCCCGCTCCTCTCCCGAAAGAGTGCGCCGCATGTTGGCTTTGACACGGGCCATCAGTTCACGCATGGAGAACGGTTTGGTGATATAGTCATCTGCTCCAAGCTCAAGGCCGAGCACCTTGTCCGTCTCCTCCTCGCGGGCGGTCAGCATAATGATCGGGGTGTCATGTTTCTCGCGGATGTGCCCCAGCACCTCAAACCCGTCCATGCCGGGCAGCATGACGTCCAGCAGGATCAGGTCGGGCGCTTCCTCCAGCGCACAGCGCAGGCCCTCCGTGCCGTCGTAGGCGACGAGCGTGTCGTAGCCCTCGCGCTGCAGGTTGAACACCAGAATATCCGCGATCGCTTTCTCATCCTCTATCACAAGGATCTTTTTCTTATCCATAGTTTCCTCCTTCTCAAAGGTGGATGACCGGAAACCGTTTATCAATAAAGGCCCTTCAGCTTCGCGCGGTACAGCGCGGCCATGGTTTTCGCATCCCGGATCTCATCGCGCACAATCATCTGCTCCACCTCTGCGATGGGCAGGCGCACAACCTCGACAAACTCATCCTCATCCGGCTGCATCTCGCCCTCGGCCAAGTCAAGCGCAGCGAACAGATGCACGACCTCGGTCAGGAAACCCGGCGAAGGATAGACACACCCCAGCGGCACGATGCGCCCGGCCGTACAGCCGGTTTCTTCCTTCAGTTCGCGCGCACCGCAGTCCGCAATGCTCTCCCCCTCGCCGTGGTCCAGCTTGCCTGCCGGGATCTCCAGGATCTCTTCAGCGTACGGGTAGCGGAACTGGCGCACCATGATGATGTTGCCGTCCCGGTCGATGGGCAGCACGCCCACGCCGCCAACATGCTCGCATACCTCGCGCGGCGCGGTTTTCCCGTTCGGCAGAAGAGCCTGGTCGAGCCGGGCCTTCATAATATGTCCCTCAAAAAAATATTCATAAGAAAGCTGTTTTTCCCGCATATCCATCATGTTTTCCTCCTTTTACGGCGTGCCGAAGCACCGCAGGATGTACGCGGTTTCGGGCGGCACAGTAATGTGCACGCCCTGGCTGTCTGCCTGGTCAAACTCGCTGTTGCTCAGCATATCCACCGCATACACGGCATCCACGCGTACCGGCACGGCGTTGTGGCCGCGGTTGACCAGGATATGCAGATGCGCATGGTCGCTCATGCGCTCGTAATGCAGCAGCGCGCCCTCACTTTCCACAAAGCGCAGCTCGCCGCGCGCCAGCGTATCGCTGTCTGCGCGCAGCGTGCACAGGCGGCGGTAAAACGCGAGCAGCTCTCGGTCCTCTGCGCCCCACGGGTAAGTGCGCCGGTTGAAGGGATCTTCGAAGCCCTGCCGCCCGGCCTCGTCCCCGTAATAAATCGTCGGTGACCCGGGCATGGTGAACTGGATGACCGCAGCCAGCCTGAGCTTGCGCCGCGCATTCTCCAGCCGTTCCAGAGGCAGCGTATAATGCGCGCGGCTCTCGCGGTCCATCTTCCATTCCTGCTCGGACACGCCGAGCAGGGTGAGCGCACGCGCGGTATCGTGCGTGCCAATCACATTCATCAGGTTATAAAATACATCACGCGGATAGTTTTCGCGGATGCACTCCATAGTTTCCGCGAAATGCTCGGCCGTGCCGCCGTTCAGGAACGCGATGATCGCGTCCCGCAGCGGGTAGTTCATCACCGAGTCCAGCTCGCCGCCCTGGAAATAGGTGCGGCGCTCGGAATAGGATATCTTGTTGGACGCGTCCTCCCAGACCTCGCCGATGATCAGCGCATCCGGTTTTTCCTGCTTTGCAGCAGCGTTCAAGCGGCGGATAAATTCGTCCGGCAGCTCGTCGGCCACATCCAGCCGCCAGCCGGAGGCACCCAGCCGCAGCCAGTGCCGCACGACGCTGTCCGCCGCTCCGAAAATATAGTCCTGATAGCTTTCGTCCATCTCGCGCACCTGCGGCAGGGTATAGATCCCCCACCAAGAACCATATTGATCCGGCCACTTCTGGAAATCGTACCAGCGATACCAGGGTGAATCCTGCGACTGGTGCGCGCCGACGCTGTGATACCGGCCCGCGCCGTTGAAATAGCGGCTGTCAAAGCCCGTGTGGTTGAACACGCCGTCCAGCACCACGCGCATGCCGCGCCCCGCCGCCTCTCTGCACAGCTCGCGGAAATCCTCCTCCGTGCCGAGCATCGGGTCAATGGTCTTGTAATCGCCCGTATCATAGCGGTGGTTGGAATACGCCTGGAAGATCGGGTTAAAGTAGATCGTGGTCACGCGCAGGCTTTCCAGATAGTCCAGCTTCTGGATAACGCCGCGCAGCGTGCCCCCGAAAAAGTCGTTGTTTAGTATCTCGCCGTTTTCGTCCGGCTGGTAGGCCGGGATGTCGTCCCAGTTTTCGTGCAGCACACGCGGGGCGACGCCCTCCCCCTCGGGCTGGACAGGCGCTCCGTCCCGGCAGAAGCGGTCGGGAAAAATATTATATGAAATGCCCTCGCCGAACCAGCGCGGCGGCTGGTAATGCGGGTCGTATACGGTCAACTGGTACTTATCACCCAGTGCGTCGATGATCTCGCCGCGGCCGCCGTAGCCGCGCGCGCAATAGCGCGGGCCGTCCGCAGTATCGAGCGTGAAGTAATACCAGTACAGGCCGGGATGATCCGGGGTGAAGGTTGTGCTGTACCGGTCGCGCGCACCGGCCAGCCCATACCAGCGCATGGGATAGGCCTGCGGCTCGCAGCCGTCCTCCTCCACCCAGAGCGTGATATGCTCGGTGCCGTGCTCCCGCTTGGGATAGGTGGAAAACACCACGGTTTGTCCCGCCGGAACCGCGCCATACGGCGATTTGCACGCCAGCTCCCGTGAGTGATAGATACATTTGGGAATAGATTTCAAATAATTTCCCCCAGACATGCAATCATTGCAGAATATCGCAGCCTGTTGTCCGCCGCGGCGCAGTACTGCTTTATATAGTATAGCACAAACTCCCCGGCAGGTAAACAGCAAACGGCCGGCACGGTGGCTTCTGCCGCTGTATCCTGCATGGATCCGTCCCGGAACGGCAGGACTGCACAAGCCTCCCGCCATCCGTCCGATCTGCTGCCGGCCTTTCAGGTGCAAAGCAAAATACCGCGCCGAAACGATGTTTCGGCGCGGTATTTCATAAAAATTATATAGAGAGAGAAAGTATGAAAGCAAATCCTTAGAGCAGCTCTTTCTTGATGCGCTCGAGCGCCTCGGGCGCCTGCTGGTCCATCTTCTCCGGGAAGCCGAAGTAGGACACGCAGATGATATTGTCGCCGCCGACCTTGGGGGCGTCGGGTTTCAGCTGCTTGTTTGCGAAATCCATTTCGCGCAGGGTCTCAAAGATGCCGTCAAAATCCACTTCGCCCTCGCCCATCGCGGTGTGCTGGTGGATGGTGACGTCCGCGCGGCCGCGGCTGTTGAGCCAGGGCGGATTGAGGATGTAGCGGCAGTCCTTGGTCTGGTTCCAGGTGTCCGCGAGCAGGACGTGGGTCAGGTCCTCACCCGCGTATTTGAGCATGTGGCGCACGTCGCCCTTGCCCTGGTCGTAGAAGAAGCCGTGGGAGGCAGAGTACACATAGCCCAGATTCTTGGAGCGGAAGGACTTGACGATGTCGCAGGCCTCGTCGTTGAGCTCGACGAAGTCATACGGATGGGACTGCAGCTCGACGCGCAGGCCCTCGCGCTCGATGATCGGCAGCAGCTCCTCCATCGACTTGTAGAACATGCCGTTGCAGATCTCCTGCTGGTTGGGGTCGCCCGAGAACTCGGTGTTGATGACCGGTACGCCCATGTCGACCGCGATCTCAATGATGCGCTTCCAGTTGGCGACCGCGTGCTGGCGCTGCTCCTCGGTCGGGCCGGACCAGCGGTACACCACGATGAAAGAGGAGATCTCCACGCCGGTCTCCTTCAGGGCCTGCTTGTACTCCGCCTGGCATTCCTTGGAGAATAGCGGATGCTTATAAAACGGGTTGATGCGCGGATGCGGGGACTGCTCGATGTACTTGTAGCCCCAGTCGGCTACCTTGTGCACATAGTCGTTGATCGACATCTGCTTTGCCAGTACGTCAACGTCAAATGCGATTTTCATTTGGTGAATTCCTCCTTGTCCAGTCTTGTTCATTTTCAATTCATGCGAGATATTTTCTTTTTGATGGCCCTATTATATCGCTGCTCCCTCCCTTTTCCAATGATACAAAGCACCCAAAATCTGCGAAATCCTGCTTTCTTCACTTGTGTTTTTCCAGGAAGTCTGCTACCATGGAACGAAAGGAGTGTGAATGCTATGCTGATTTCGGAAAGCGGTGTACACCAAACCTCGGAGCGGTATTTTTTCACACCATCTTCGCTTGCACGCGAGCTATTTTATTATCCGACACGCTGCGGCCACTACTTTTGCAGCCATTTGTATTCATTCAGCCACCAGTCGGAGATCGCACGGCAGGGTGACCACAATCAGAACATCATGCTGTTCCTGATCCAGTCCGGCGCCATGGAACTCGAACTATCCAACACTCCCCTGCTGGCAGCCGCCGGACAGACTGTGATATTCGACTGCCGCGAACCTTACTGTTACCAAGGCGCGGACGGACTGGAATTCACCTGGCTGCTGTTCAACGGCCTGAACACGCGGGATTTTTACCGCCGCATCCTGCAGGCGCGCGGCGGGCGGCATGCGTTCGCGCCGCCCTCTGTTTCCGAAATCGCCCGCCTGCTTGACAGCCTGCTGAGCGGCTGTGCGGCGGATGAACGCCTGAGCGAGGCCGCCTGCTCCCAACTGATACACCGTCTGCTCTGCCTGCTGCTGCTCGACGAGAGAAGCGCCGCACAAGACGGCAGCGACCGCATTGCACAGGCAATCCGCTATATGCACCGGCACCTGTCCGAGCCGCTCAGCGTACAGGATATCGCTGCTGCCGTCAACCTGAGCGCCTCGCACTTTTCACGCCAGTTTAAAGCGCGCACCGGCTACTCTCCCTATGAATATATTGTGCTGCGCCGCATTGACAAGGCGAAATATCTGCTCACCTCCACGCGGCAGACAGTGGGAGAAGTTGCCTTCGCCACCGGCTATAACAGCGAGGAAAATTTTATTCACAGCTTTCAGAAACACGTTGGCATTCCGCCCGGACTGTTCCGCAAATATCCGGTTTGATCCTGTTATTTTACAGTTTCAGCGCTGGCTGATCCACTCCCGTTTCCATTTTATATGCAAATTACATAAAATGTCACTTCTGTTTTTGGGGAAAGTGACATTTTTGTCAAATACCCAAAAATCCACCCCCCTCATGTGAAGAATAGACGTTTTCGTCCTACCCGGAGTTTGATAAGATACTCACAAAGAAATGAAAAGCAGGGAGGGAAGAAATGCATGGAATATATACTGGAGATGAAGGATATCAGCAAAACCTTCCCGGGCGTAAAAGCGCTTGATCATGTACAGCTGCAGGTACGGCCCGGCGAAGTGCATGCGCTGATGGGCGAAAACGGCGCAGGCAAATCCACGCTGATGAAGATCCTGATGGGTATCTACACCAAGGATGAGGGCGGCGAGATTTTATTCAACGGACAGCCCTATCATGCGTCTACCCCAAAAGAAGCCATGGATACCGGCGTTGCCATGATCCATCAGGAGCTGAACCCGATTCTGGATATGACCGTGTATGAAAACATTTTTGTCGGCCGCGAACTGCGCAAAAACGGTCTGGTGGACAAAAAAGCCGAGATCGAAGAGGCGCAGCGGCTGATTGAGGAATGCGGCCTGCATGTATCCCCCAAGGAAACGCTGCGGAACCTGACGGTTGCGCAGTGCCAGCTGATCGAAATCATCAAAGCGATCTCGATCAACGCAAAGGTCATCATCATGGACGAGCCGACCGCAGCAATCACCGACCGCGAGGTCGAACTGCTGTTCGGGCATATCCGCAGGCTGACCCGGAAGGGTGTCGCGATTATTTACATCTCGCACCGCATGGATGAGATCTTTTCTATCTGCGACCGTGTCAGTGTATATCGTGACGGACAGTACATCGGCTCGGGCGATACGAAAGACCTGAGCGAAGCGCAGCTGATTAAAATGATGGTCGGCCGTGAGATCACGGATGTATTCCCCAAGCTCGACGCCGAGATCGGCGAAGTGATCTTTGAGGCAAAGAATATTGTCCGCGCGGACAACAAAGTCAAAAACGTCAGCTTTTCCGTCCGGCGGGGCGAAATCCTGGGAATTGGCGGCCTGGTCGGCGCAGGACGCAGCGAGCTGGTCGAAGGTATCTTCGGCATGCACGAGCTGTCCGGCGGCGAGATCTTCGTCAAGGGGAAACAGGTCAAGGTGCATTCGCCGCATGATATCATCAGGGAAGGCGTTGCCCTCATTACTGAGGACCGCAAAGGCACCGGCCTGAACCTGACCGGCACAGTCAATGACAATATCGCAATGGTTGCGATCGACAAGCTGCTGACCCACGGCCTTTACAACAAAAGCAAGGCGCGCAGCGCATCGCAGGAGTACATTGAAAAACTGAATATCAAAACTCCTTCCGGCGACCAGATCGTCGGCAACCTGTCCGGCGGCAACCAGCAGAAGGTCGTTATCGCCAAATGGCTGCTCAACGAACCGGATATCATTATTCTGGACGAGCCGACCCGCGGCATCGACGTCGGCGCAAAGCGGGATATTTACCTGCTGCTCGGCAAGCTGGTGCAGCAGGGAAAGGCGGTTATTATGATATCGTCCGAAATTCCGGAACTGATGGGTGTCTGTGACCGGATCATGGTCATGTGCGAGGGCAATTTTTCCGGCGAGGTCACACGGGAGGAATTCTCCCAGGAGCGCATCATGACGCTCGCCTCTGCTATCGAGGTGTAAAAGGAAGGGGTAAACATGAAAAAGACAAAAAATGCAAAAGCGCTTCTGAGCGAATACTTTATTTTTGTAATTTTTATTGCGCTGGTCATTATTCTGACCTGTCTCAAACCGAGCTTTATCCAGCCGAGCAACCTGGTCAACATTCTCAAGCAGGCCTCTATCAACGGCATCCTGTCCTTCGGTATGATGTTCGTCATCATTGCCGGCGGCTTTGATATGTCGGTCGGCTCTACGGTCGCATTCGCCGGCATTGTCGCGGCGCTGCTGGGCCAGGGCCAGTTCCCGCTGATCGTCCCGCTGGTCGTCGCCATGCTCGCCGGCCTTGCCGTCGGTATTGTCAACGGCGTCGGCGTTGCAGTCGGTGACCTGCCGCCGTTCATTATGACGCTGGGTACCATGACCGCTGTCCGCGGCCTTGCGCTGCTGACTTCGGACGGCAAACCTGTTACCGGCATCAGCGAGTCATACAAGGCGGTAGCCGCAACTTCGGTTGCCGGCATCCCGATGCTTGCTATCTTCCTTGTAATTGTCATTCTGATTTGTTCCTTTGTGCTGGCGAAAACCGTGTATGGCCGCCGGGTTTATGCCTGCGGCGGCAACCTGCAGGCGGCGCGCGTCTCCGGCATCAACACCACCATGATCCGCATTTCCACCTTTGCCATCGCTGGCCTGCTTGCCGGTCTGAGCGGCTTCCTGATGACCTCCCGTGTCACCATCGGCCAGCCGACCGCAGCAGAGAGTTATGAGATGGATGCCATCACGGCATGCGTTGTCGGCGGCGTGTCCATGTCGGGCGGCGTCGGCAAGCCGTGGGGCGTTGTGGTCGGCTGCCTGCTGATCACGGTTATCACTAACGGCCTGGATATTCTGGGCGTGTCGTCCCACTGGCAGAAAATCGTCAAGGGCGTGATCATCGTCCTGGCGGTTCTGATCGATGTAAAGGGCAAGCGCAAGAAAAACTAAGCAGGATGTTAAGCACAGGCGGCACGCCCGCCCTCGCTTATCATAGATATTTCTGGAGGAGGAAGAAAAATGAGTATGAAGAAGAGATTGCTGGCTATGCTGATGGCAGGCGCAATGGCGGTCGGCATGACCGCCTGCAGCACCGACACGGGCAGCGACCCGGCTGCAAGCGACAGCGGTGACAGCGGCGAGGGCGGCGCATACAAGATCGCGCTGATCGCGCAGCATCAGACAAACGCGTTCCAGATCGCCATCGCGGAGGCCGCAGAAGCCAAAGCACAGGAAATGGGCGTGGATCTGACCATCCTCAGCGCAGATCAGGATGCCGCAACCCAGATCAGCCAGATTGAACAGTGCGTCTCCGAGGGCTTTGACGCAATCCTGTTTGAGCCTGTCGATCCGGACGGCCTGGTCGATGCGGCCAAGAGTGCAGCGGATGCCGGCGTTGTTGTGATCAATATCGTTTCCGCATGCACCGACTGGGAGAACAACGGCATCTCCGCGGTTTCTTATGGCGATAACGTAACCGCTGGCGAGGTTGAAATGCAGCACGTTGCCGACCTGCTGGGCGGCAAGGGCAACATCGCGATCCTGACCGGCCCCTCCGGCGACTCCGGCGGCCTGCAGCGCATGGAAGGTTATGAAAACATTCTCGCAAACTATCCGGACATGGTTCAGGTTGTTTCCCCGGCTGACTGCCAGTGGGATACCGCCCAGGCACAGGCTACGGTAGAAAGCTGGCTGTCTGCATATGATCTGGATGCGATCGTCTGCCAGAACGACGGCATGGCCGTCGGCGCGGGCAATGCAGCCGGCGCAAACAGCGGCATCGTCATCACCGGCGTTGACGGCACCCCGGACGGCTTTGAAGCGATCAAGGACGGCCGTATTACCGGCACCGTATCCCAGAATGGCGGCAAAATGGCAGAAAACGCTATTGAAGCGGCTGTAACGCTGCTCGACGGCGGCACGCTGGAAACCAACGAGATCATCACCGACAGCACCTGGATCGACTCTTCCAACGTAGCGGATTTCGAATAATCAGATAATTTCCAGGTAATGCCTTGGTGGATTCCGGCCAAAGTGCTATAATCAATATGCGAAAGGGGAAACGGGTTCGTTTCCCCTTTCGCATCCGGGCTGCACAATTTCAGGGGGCTGATTATGTTAAAAGTTGTTCTTGCAGACGACGAAAACAAGGTCATTCTGCTCATGCAGAAGCTGATCGATTGGAACGCGCTGGGCTACGAGGTTGTCGGGGTGGCAAACGACGGCCCTCATGCATTAGAATTGGTGCAGACGCAGCAGCCGCAGCTGCTTATCACTGATATCCGCATGCCGGGCTGCGACGGCATCGAACTGATCCGCCGCGCAAAGGAATTGCAGCCACAGCTGCACTTTATTGTCATCAGCGGATACCGCCAGTTCGAGTACGCACAAAGCGCGCTAAAATACGGCGTAGAAGATTATCTGCTCAAACCGCTCAAACAGGAAGAACTCAGCAGCATCCTGCTGCGCATCAAGGATAAGCTGGGGGAAGAGGCTGCGGTGGAATTTCAGCTGAAGCAGAACAGCGAGCGGCAGCAGGAGCGTTTTATCGATACCCTTAAAAACGCCGCAGATCATGACCAACCGTTTATAAATGCTGCACAGGCAGACACCGAATTCGGGCTGCACTTTGCAGATGGATGCTATTTTGCCGCGCTTGTCAAGCCCGATATCTCAAACGCCGCGCAACATCTGAACGGTTACCAGTTGATGATGCAGCATACTTTGGAGATCGTCCGGCAGGGCGTGCAGACTTTGGCAGATGAATATGCCGCTGCACTGCTGAAAGAAGGCGTAGCCATCCTGCTGTACATGAGGGAATATCAGCCGGTAGAGGTCAAGCAGTGCTTTACCAAGATCCGCAAGGAAATTGAGAAGCAACGCGACCTGTTCTGGGATATCCGCAGCACCGTCTGCATCGGCAGCCGAAAAGATCGCCTGGAGCAGGCCGGCGTTTCCATGCGGGAGGCGCTTTGGCTCTGCCGGGACCGTCTCTGCCATGTACAGCCATGGCGGGATGCAGAAATCGAAGAACCTGTATGCTCCGGGCACTATCTCATGGATGCAGCGCAGAAAAAGCGTTTCCAGGATGCAGCGGAATATCTGGATGCCAACCGTTTTGCACAGGAACTGGAAAGCAGCTATCGGTACATCTCCCGCAGGCAGCCCCTGACCGGGCAGATGCTTGAGGATTGGTTCCGCCAGGTTTTGGAAGCCAGCCTTTACGGCATGCAGCAGAACGGCAGTGTGGCAGACCGGTTTGCCCGGACCATGATAGAGGATTTCTGGCGCTGCACCAATGCACAGGATATATTCCTCCTGCTTCGGCAGAACATCCGGCAGGAAATCCTCCGTCTGGAAGGTGAAAAGGCCCTGCGCGAAACACGTCCGATTACCGAGGCCAAGCGCTATATCCAGCAGCACTATCAGGAAGCGCTGCGGCTGGAGGACGTCAGCAGCGCAGTCGGTTTCAACGCCACGTACTTTTCTGCATTATTCAAAAAAGAAACCGGTCAAAACTTCATGGATTATCTGACCGAGCTTCGTGTCAACAAATCCAAAGAACTGCTTTGCCGGGACGACCTTTCCGTCCAGGATGTGGCGGAACTGGTGGGATACCGCGATTTGAAATATTTTTCCCGGCTGTTCAAAAAGATCACCGGGGTCAGCCCGTCGGACTATAAAAAGCTTTACAGGTAGGTGGTGCTATGTGGCTCAATACAGCGCGCAGACTGCGCCAGGCGCTCCGGCGCTATCGAACCGATAAGAGCCTGGAAACCGTCCTGCATGCAGACTGGCGCCGTGCTCCCGATCTGCAGAGATTCTTCGATGATATTGAAAAGCGCCTGCACGGGGAGGAGATCACCCGTCTGCAGCAGAAGCAGGCGGAATACCTCGCTCTGCAGAACCAGATCAACCCCCATTTCCTTTACAATGCGCTTGAGGCGATCCGGTCGGACGCATTGCTGGCGGACTGCACCGAAATTGCCGAAACCACAGAAGCACTCGCCACTTTTTTCCGTTATACGATCTCCAACGTACAGGAATATGTCACTTTTTCCGATGAATTGGACAATGCAGAAAACTATTTTACCATTCAGCGCTGCCGCTTCGGCGACAAGCTCTCCATGGAGCTGGAAATGGAAAACGAGGCGCTGCTGGAAGCGCGCATGCCCAAGCTGATCCTGCAGCCGCTGGTGGAAAATGCGGTTTCACACGGCCTCGAGGGAAAGATCGAGCAGGGCACGGTCCGTATCATTGTGGAAAACAGCGCGCAGACCTTGTTCCTGCGCGTGCGGGATGATGGCATCGGCATGCCGGAAGACCAGGTAAACCGTCTCAATGCACAGTTTGCTTCCGGTGATACCGCCGCCGCGAGCGCGCAGCAGCGGGGCGGCATTGCACTGCGCAATGTCAACAGCCGGATCCGGCTGATGTTTGGGGAGAACTATGGCCTCCACATATTCAGCGCAGCAGGGGTTGGCACGGAATGCTGCGTTACGCTGCCGCTGCTGCTTCAGGAGGGCTGATACCAATGAAAGAGGAACTGATCCGTGTCGACAACGGGCATTTCCTGAGCGAAGGATCGGATTACCAATTCGATATTTTCATTGCCCGCGGGGAATGCATCGGAATCTATGTGGACGAGCATCTCACCTCCGGCACTGCTTATCTGGATATTTTCAAAGGCTATTCCAGCATGGCAGGCGGCGCAGCCTTCTGTTGCGGCGATCGCGTCGGAGCGGTAGAATTGAAGCGCTGGATCTTGCAGAACAGCATGATCGTGGATAAAAACCGGTTTGATTCCAAGGAGCTTACTGCGCAGGATTTTTTACTCGCGCTCGCCCGGCCTATGGGACGACTCCAGAAGAAGCAGGCAGTGCAGCGGCTGCATGCGCCGGAAACCATACAAATGGCCGAGCAGATGGGCCTGACCTTTCCGCGCGAGCGCAAGCTGTCGGCGCTGTCCATGCTGGATTATTTCCGCCTTGCTGTCTTCCGCGCTTGGTTCTGGTCATGCCAGCTTGTTGTGCTTGACCGGCTTACTGAGACCCTGCGCCGCCGGGATATGGACCAGTTGATGCACTGTGTCCAGCTGCTGCTGGGCCAGGGAACCGCCGCTTTCCTGTTTGATATGGATGAGGAATTCCTGTACCGGTATGCCAACCGGGTGGATGTTGTCAAAAACCGCAAGACCTTTTACCGGCTCTGTCCCGAGGAATACGACGGCCGCCTATACGAGATCCTTGGCTGGGAACGGCGCAGCAACAGCGCAGCGCGCCCCACTCCCCAGCATTATGGGGACAAGGTCATGCTTACCGTGACCGGGCTGACCTTTCCTGCCATGCCGCCGCTGAGCTTTCAGATCCGAAGCGGTGAAATCGCCTTCCTGCGGGATGAAAACTACAACACGGTTTCTCGCATCCGCGACTGTTTTCTGGGCGAACAACGCTGGCTGAGCGGTATCTTCTGCCTGGACGGCCGGGTGTATGAGCACGCGGAACTGGCCAAAGTGATCGGCACAAAGATCGGCGTGCAGATCGAACGTCCGGACCGTCCCGGCGGCGTGCTGTTCGACAACCTGACCGCACTGGACAATTTGAGCACCTGCCTGCTTCCCAAGGCCGGACGGCACATCGTCCGCCGCAATCTCACGGAAAACATTCTAAGCGAAGCCTCCCAGTGGTTCAGCCGAGAGGCGCTGCTGCGCCCGCTCAGTGCATGGCCGCTGCCCGAACGGCTGCGTTTTTCCTATTTCAAATGGTATTTCCTCAACCCGCAGCTGCTGATCTGTTTTTTCCCCTTTACCGGTCAGGAGTCCGCTTACCACGAAATGATCATTGACATGCTGGTCGTCTGTGCCCGGCGTGGGATGGCCGTGTGGGTGGTCTCCTCGGGCATTGACGCAATCTGCGAAAAAACCGAAAACCGCGAATTTCTGCAGCGGCTGCACTATATCAACGAATAGGCAATGCCTGTTCTATCTTTTCCTCTCTTCTTTTTCGCCGGGGCGGAGCCTGCGCATACAGGCTCCGCCCTTTTCTCCCGTACGGTTTCCACAGCGCATAACAATGCCGCAGCGCCATCCAGTGATGCGCGCTGCGGCGTTTTTATGCTTACCAGCTCTTCAGCTGAGCGTTGTCATGATCTGCCGCGGCTGCATGGTGAAGATGAATGAGCCGCCCTTGCAGACCGCCGCTGTGATGATCAGCAATTCCAGCGCAGCAAGGAGGAGCACCTCCACCAGTCCAAACGTAAAATCGATCTGTTCCGGTCCGGCGTAGGAGCCGCTGTCATAGTGGTACAGCGTCTCCCCTGCCAGCGCTGCCTGCCAGAGTTCATCCTCGGAGAACTGCTGTTCCTCCGGCTGCGCCGCCTCGACCGCGCTGGACAGCAGTCCGTTTCCGATCCGGCCGGCCACCGGCCCGCACACGGCCGCAGTCAGGATAAGCGCCGCCAGCGCGACGGCCGCCGCCTCCAGCACAAACTGCCCGATGATCTTCCCCTTGCGGAACCCGAGCGACAGGTAGATCGCAACCTCCCGCCGACGGCTGCGCACCCACATTGTGAATATGATGCACAGCACGACAAAGCAGCCTGCCGCAACCGCCGCGACCACAACCGCCACCAGGTTGCGGATGGACAGGAGCGGGTCGACCGTTGTCCGGTACATCGTGTCGTCCACCGCAACCTCATAATCCAGGATATTGAGGCCGTCCAGCGTTTCCAACTCGTCCATCACCGTGTCCAGCTGCGCCGGGTC
>ERZ1643250.2408-NODE-2408-length-14122-cov-10.174309_pt1 | contig 14122 bp, 12 predicted proteins | sample MGYA00579262_ERZ1643250 | MGnify/ENA primary metagenome ERZ1643250 (study PRJEB29033, sample SAMEA4952265) | chicken gut metagenome | biome: Broiler Chicken; feature: Gastrointestinal Tract; material: Caecum | place: Ireland | collected 2018 | study: Broiler...
CTGACAGCAGGTTTTTATAATAATGTATCGGAAGAAGCGTTGCAGAAAAAAACACAGTGCCGCTTCCGTAATCCAGATATTTCTGCAGATTTTCCGCAGGATTTACGCAGAAAAGTTTGATCTTGAATCTTCCGTTTTCCTCAAATTCACTGTAGATCACATAATTTTCATCGAGACCATCATGAATACTTACAAAGGATCTCACCTGAAAATACAATGAGAGTACACTTTCGCGCGTTACATCATCAGAAGGTTCTTCCAGGAAACGTTCCATCTCTGTCAGAAGGCTCATCAGCTTCAGCGCAATATGGGAGACACTGTTAAGGATCTGATAACCCTCACACTCACGCTTCAGCTCCAGAAAAAGTTTGTTAACTTCCCCGAGGCGGCGCGCAAGCTTTCCGTCCAGATGCTTCACCTGTTTTCTTAAATCCAGAAAATCCTCTTTGTACAATGCTGCACTGTACATTTCTCTTCCGCGTTCCACCAGATTATGCGCCTCATCGATCAGAAAGATATAGTTTCCATCGCTTCCGTCTGAGAAAAAACGTTTCAGATGCGCATTCGGGTCGAATACGTAATTATAATCGCAGATCACAGCATCGACCCATGTGGAAATATCGAGAGAAAGTTCAAAAGGACAGACTTTGAACTTCTCAGCCTGCCTCTCGATTGCCGCACGGTCGATATCTCCACCACTCATCAGCATATCATAGACTGCATCATTTACCCGGTCAAAATGCCCCTTTGCATACGGGCACGCCTCAGGATTACAGACCGCTTCCCCGCAGAAACAGATTTTTTCTTTTGCTGTGAGAGTGATCACTTTCATACACAGCCCCTGTTCTTTCATCGTGCGGAACGCGTTCTCTGCAACCGTTCTGGTGATCGTTTTCGCTGTAAGATAGAAAATTTTATTTCCCAGACCTTCTCCGACTGCTTTTACGGCCGGAAACACCGTAGAGATTGTCTTCCCTACGCCGGTGGGGGCCTGGATAAACAGTTTCTTTCTCCTCAGTATCGTCCGGTAGACTGCAGCCGCAACATCACGCTGCCCCGGCCGATAGTCAAATGGGAACTCCGTCTGCTTTATAGAAGCATTTCTTTTGATTTCCCATTCAATTTGGAATCTCGCCCATTTTTCATACTGGCCGATCAGATCATTGAACCATTCTTCCAGTTCTTCTGCCGTGTATTCTACAATAAATCTTTTAATTTCTTCCGTATCAAGATGGCAGTAAGTCATCTGAACTTTAATCTGTTCCAGCCCGTTCTGCGAAGCATAAATGTGCGCGTAACATTTCGCCTGTGCCAGGTGTACTTTCACCGGCTCTGTTATATGTTCCAGCTCACGGATCACACCTTTGATCTCGTCAATGACTGCTTCTTTTTTTTCGTCTTCTCCGCGTAAGATAATGCCGTCTGCGCGCCCTTCCACCTGTAAGATGAATCCGTCACACGGGATCACTGTTTTCATAGTGACTTCCGCATGATAGTCCGATCCCATACTCTTCTGGATCTTCCGGTGCAGCCGGCCGCCCATCAGCATCGCCTCTTTCTCCATACTGCCGGAAGTCCTGTTGTCAATATCTCCGCCTCTCATTATGAATTCGACAAGATTTCTCACAGAGACACGGATGACCTTTTCTTCTGTTTCCACTTCTACGCTGTCGCCTCTTTCATGGCATGTATTTCATCCTGCATGCAGATGCGATGATGTATCTATCATAATCTCATTTTCGGATTAATACAACATTTTTCGTAAGAGTTCAGCCATGACACGTGGCTGAACTCTTATCCGGAACTACGCGGGCCAAATTCCGTCATGTCCCCGCGGAAACGAAGCGGCAGATGATTTCGTTGACATTTTGGATTCTCACGCTCCCTGATCGAAACAGCATCAAAAAAATCTTTCCACAGAGCAGCATAATCTTTTTCCCCGTCAGACACCTCAGAAACGGCATCCGGATCAAGTGTTTCACCCCGGACAAGTCCCCAGCCCTCCTTTTTTTGATGGATAAGAAAAACTTCATGTGTCTTGTCATATATTGCCCAGTTTTCAAGAGGGAACCTGTCTGCGAAGTGATCTCCGATACAGGTGAGCACCTGGGATTTAGGAGTGATCTCCGAAAACAGAATTCCGTTTTTCAGTTCACGAAAACGGATGAATTCTTCATACATATGAGCTTCATTTGATACGCTGCGGCTCATGGCAAACACTTTCGACACATCAGGATTTCCTAGGTGATCCATGATCTTTCGGCTGTCCGGAATATTTCTTGCTTCCTGCATGACACGGAATACTTCTGTTCCCTTTTCCTGATCTTCTGACAGAAGCGCATAATAGATATCCCAGTAAGCGTTATATCCGAGGTAACGCTTTACCATGCGCTGTAATCGCTGAGCTTTTTCATCTGTCTCCTCCACGGTCTTATACTGGCAGAAAAGCTGCTGCTGTATCCTTCCCCGCAGCACGATACCCGCATCACCGTTCCTGTTCTCAAGCCAGGCGTCGTGAAGCGCGGAACATAAACCTGTGATCGTATCTGTGCATATATAGATTTCTCTCATAATCCGTTCACCCCGCTAAAATTCACATCATCAAACAGGGACAGCTGACGAAATGTCATACCGTCAGCCCCCTCCGGAAGTCTTTCTTTTGTATTCAACAGATTCCTTGTAATATAATCTTCGTCAATCCGTATCGGATACATTGTTTTACCTGAACAGGTAATAAAATACAGTGCCCGCTTGAGCACCACTCCCATTTTCTTAAGATCCTCGAAGCTGAGAGTTCCCATCCTCCTTGCCTTCACGATCCTGCCTGCGGATTTGTAACCGATTCCCGGTACACGGAGCAGCACTCTGTAATCAGCCTGATTGATCTCTACCGGAAAGATATCAAGGTTCCTCAGGGCCCAGCAGCATTTCGGATCCAGCAGGATATTAAAATTCGGATTTTCCTCATCAAGGAGTTCATGTGCTTCAAAATGATAGTAACGCAGCAGCCAGTCTGCCTGATACAGTCGATGTTCTCTTAAAAGAGGCGGTTTATTGTCAAGGAGAGCCGGAAGAGCCTTGTCCTTGTTGACGGGAACAAAGGCTGAATAAAACACACGTTTCAGTTCGAACTTCTTATACAACGCATCAGCAACATTCAGAATCTGATAATCACTCTCGGGAGTCGCGCCGATGATCATCTGTGTGCTCTGCCCTGCGGGAACAAATCTGGGAGCATTCCTATAGAGTGTGATCTCCTGTTTATTCTCTGCCATCTGATTCTGTACAAGGCGCATTGGCGCCAGTATATTCTTTCTGGATTTATGCGGAGCAAGGAGTTTCAGTCCCTCGGCTGTCGGCAGTTCTACATTTACACTCATCCTGTCAGCAAGATATCCTGTCAGCCGGATCAGAGCGGGGTCTGCTCCCGGAATCGCCTTCACATGGATATACCCCTGGAAATTATATACATGTCTCAAACGGTACAACGCCGCATAGATCAGTTCCATCGTATAATTCGGGCTCTTTAAAATGCCGGAGCTCAAAAACAGCCCTTCAATATAATTTCTCCTGTAAAATTCCATCGTAAGTGTACATATTTCGTCCGGTGTAAAAGAAGCTCTTCTGACATCGTTTGAAGAGCGGTTGATGCAATATTTACAGTCATAGATACATTCATTGGTAAACAGGATCTTTAACAGAGAAATGCATCGTCCGTCCGCGGAAAAACTGTGGCATATCCCGGCTTTACTACAGTTGCCCGTTCCTGTGCCGTCCCCTTTTCTCTCAACACCGCTGGAACTGCAGGAGACATCATATTTTGCCGCATCAGACAATATATTCAGCTTCTCATTTAATGTCATTTCCTTCTGTATCGCATCCTGCATATCGCCCTCCGTTATTCGAACGCGTGTTCTTTTTATGTATGATAGCACATATGTTCGGTTATTACAAGTATAAGCCGGAATTAATACAGAAAAATACAAACAGCAAACGTCCCGGAAAACCTTTTCGGGTTTTCCGGGACGTCCTGATATAATCAATACTATATGTGATCTGTAAAAAAATTCATATACTCCCGCCGGAGTTTAGTCACATTCCCTGATCCGTTTCCTCAGAGGAAGTACCATGGATGGTGATACAGACAGCTCGTCCAGCCCCATCTTGAGGAACTCTTCCGTAAGCTCAAGGTCAGCTCCCAGCTCGCCGCAGATGCCGATCCATGCACCCTCTGCGTGTGCATTCTCAGCCGCCATCTTTATCATGGCAAGGACAGCCGGATGATGCGGGTCATAGAACTCGTCCAATTTGGAATTCTGACGGTCGATCGCCAGTGTGTACTGAGTCAGATCATTTGTTCCTACACTGAAGAAATCTACTTCTTTCGCAAGCTCACGGCTGACCATGACAGAAGCGGGAGTTTCGATCATAATGCCAAGCTCCACATCTTCTTTATAAGGGATGCCCTCATTCTTCAGTTCTTCCTTCACTTCCGCAATGATTTCCTTGATCTTGAGCACTTCACCCACAGATATGATCATTGGGAACATGATAGAAATGTTGCCAAACATGGCTGCACGATAAAGTGCGCGCAGCTGTGTCTTAAAAATCTCAGGTCTTGTAAGGCAGATGCGGATCGCGCGGTACCCAAGCGCCGGATTCTCTTCTTTATCCAGTCCGAAATAATCAACCTGTTTGTCTGCACCTATATCAAGTGTGCGGATGATGACTTTCTTTCCTGCCATGCTCTCCGCCACCTGTTTGTACACTGAGAACTGCTGCTCTTCTGTCGGAAAATCTGTATTCTCAAGATAGAGGAACTCGCTTCTGAAAAGTCCGATCCCGCCGGCGTCATTCTTAAGTACGGCGCCAAGATCCGATACATTTCCGATATTTGCATAGACATTGATCTTCTGTCCGCTCTTCGTGATATTTTCTTTTCCCTTCAGCTGCTCAAGAAGTGCTTTCTGTTCAAGATCTTTCTCACGCTTCTCCTGCATTGCTTTCATCGTCTCTTCATCAGGATCGATATACAGAGTTCCTGTAAATCCGTCTATGATCGCATCCCTGCCGCTGTATTCCTTAAGAAGATCCTCGCCCATTCCGATGATAGCCGGGATGTTCATCGTACGTGCAAGGATTGCAGTATGAGAATTGGAAGAGCCGTACTGTGTTGCAAAGCCAAGCACTTTGCTCTTATCAAGCTGCACAGTCTCACTCGGGGCCAGATCATCAGCCGCAATGATACACGGCTCTGTCATCTCCTTAAGCCCCGTATCAGCTCCGCTGAGGATATCGAGCACACGCTCAGAGACATCTTTTACATCGGCAGCACGCCCCTGCATGTAGGCATCATCCATAGCAGCAAACATCTGGGCAAAATTATCCGAAGTGGTTGCAACTGCATACTCAGCATTTACTTCCTGAGTACGGATGATATTCTCGATCGACTCAAGATAATCCAGATCTTCGAGCATCATCTGATGGATCTCAAAGATCATGGCATTAGCCTCTCCGACATCCGCAAGCGCTTTCTCATACAGCCCTTTCAGCTGGTCAACAGCAGTATCTTTTGCTTCCTGGAATCTTTTCCACTCTGCATCAACATCATCGATATGTGTCCTCTTGATCACTTTATTATTTCTCTGATAGAATAAAAGCTTTCCGATCGACACACCGCCAAACACACTTTTACCGCTAATCGTAATCATAATTTATAAATTCTCCTTATTTGATTTATAAATTCTCCTTGAAGAATGTCTCCAGTTCTGCTGCTGCTGTGTCTTCATCAGCGCCTTCTACAGTAATAGTAATTTCTTCACCTGTCTTTACGCCAAGACCCATAACTCCGAAAATCCTCTTTGCATCCGCACTCTTCTCACCTTTTGCTATCGTAACAGCTGACTGATAGCCGGCCGCCTGTTTTACAAGGATTCCTGCCGGTCTTGCATGGATTCCTTCCGGATCTGTGATCACATATTTAAATTCTTTCATTTTGTATGTCCTCCTTTGATTTTAATCCTTGTATTAGTATATAACAGATTAAATAAATTTTCAATTCCTGATTATCTGCTGCTGTTTTGTGTTTCTGCACAAAACAACAGCGTAATCCTGCTATTCAAACAGAGGTGTAGAAAGATAGCGCTCTCCTGTATCCGGGAGCAGTGCAACTATAACCTTCCCCGTATTTTCTGCTCTTCGCGCCTCCTGCAGCGCGGTGTGGAGCGCAGCTCCTGATGTAATCCCGACAAGGATGCCTTCCTTTGCTGCCAGAAGTCTTGCAGCGGCATACGCCTCGTCTTCTTTCACCCGATTTACTTTATCATATATTTCTGTATCAAGTATCTCAGGGATAAATCCGGCTCCGATCCCCTGCAGGCCGTGAGGGCCCGCCTTTCCTCCCGAAAGGACCGGAGACCCCGCCGGTTCTACTGCGATTACTTCAACATCCGGATTTTTTTCTTTTAAGTACCGTCCGACACCCGTAACCGTGCCGCCAGTTCCCGCTCCTGCGATAAATATGTCTGCCTTTCCATCAGTGTCCTTCCAGATTTCAGGCCCCGTAGTCCTGTAATGAGCTTCCGGGTTTGCCTCATTAACGAACTGTCCGAGTACGATTGCATTTTCTGTCTCTTTCTCAAGTTCCGCCGCTTTTTCTATAGCGCCCGACATTCCTTTACTTCCTTCTGTGAGTACGATCTGCGCTCCATAACCAAGCAGCAGTTTCCGCCGTTCAATGCTCATCGTCTCAGGCATTACGAATATTGCTTTATATCCCCTTGCGGCAGCAACTGCGGCAAGTCCGATCCCTGTGTTTCCGCTGGTCGGTTCTATGATCGTGGCTCCCGGTCTGATACGCCCTTTTTTCTCCGCATCTTCTATCATGTTCAGTGCCACGCGGTCTTTTACGCTTCCTGCCGGATTAAAGTACTCAAGCTTTACCAGCACCTTTGCTTTCAGTTTTTCTTCTCTCTCCAGATTTTTCACCTCCAGCAGCGGCGTATTACCGATCAGTTCCGTTACGCTTTCATATATTTTCATAACTCAAAATCTCCTTTCTGATACCATGGCCTTTCTTATTATTCTAATCAAGTATCGTCTCAATTACAACAGTTCGACATCTTTTGTATATTTTTACGAAACGAGCCAGATACTCGTTGACTTTTATTGTTAAACATGCTACACTGAGGCGGTATCGGTTCAATAAACAGCCGATGCAGTAACTTATTTATTTTTTATGGAGGGTAACACAATGACAGGTACAGTGAAATGGTTTAACAACCAGAAGGGTTACGGATTCATCTCTGACTCTGAGGGTAATGACATCTTCGTTCACTACTCAGGACTCGTTATGGACGGATTCAAGACTCTGGAAGAGGGCCAGGCTGTCGAGTTCGAAGTGACAGAAGGCGCTAAAGGACCACAGGCAACTAATGTAGTAAAACTTTAATCAGATTTTTTAATGTACCTTTTTAATATATAAACCGACTTGATTTATATAAAAAAGCATTACAGAGAAATGAGATTAAAAAAGAAACCGTCCGGCAGAACATCCGCCGGACGGTTTCTTTTTTACAGCTTTGTATTTGACACGTAGGCTTCCGGAGCCTCCCAAACATCAAAACCGCTTCCTCTCAAAATATCGACTACTCTCGCCGGATCGTCACACTTAAGGACTGCCGATGCATCTGAGCCGTTGGCAAACGCATACATATACTCGATATTTATATCCCCTTCTACGATCTGATGCATGGCACGGCTCAAAGAACCGGTCTCATGCGGCACTCTGAGCGCAACAACATCTGTCAGCATAGCTGTGATGCCGTTGTCTCTGAGTACTGCTTTTCCTTTATTCGGATCGGAAACGATCATCCTGAGCATACCGTACTCAGTCGTATCAGCAAGGCTTAAAGCCACAATATTAACATCATTTCCCGCCAGAACAGAAAGCACCTCGTCAAGTCGTCCTTCGCGGTTCTCAAGAAATACAGATAACTGCTGAATCGTGATTCCCATAACTTTTACCTCCCTTTTACAGCTTTCTGTTGTCGATAACGCGGACAGCTTTGCCCTCGCTCCTCTGGATGGATTTAGGCTCAACCAGTTTCACACGGACTGAAATTCCCAGCGCCTGCTTAAGGACAGCAGCAATCTTATTGCGCAGTGCATCCAGTTTTCTGATCTCGTCGGAGAATACTCTCTCATCAACTTCCACCATAACAGTAAGTACATCCATATTGTCTTCTCTGTCTACGATCATCATATAATGCGGTGCTACAACTCCACCCATAGAAAGAAGTGCTGTCTCTACCTGTGTCGGGAATACATTTACGCCGCGGATCACTTTCATGTCGTCCGTTCTTCCTGTAAACTTGGATATTCTTGGCAGCGTCCTGCCGCATTCACATTTACCGTAGGTGATGCTCGTAAGATCCTTTGTGCGGTAACGCAGCAGAGGCATTGCCTCTTTTGCCAGAGTGGTAAATACAAGCTCCCCGGTCTCACCTTCTGCACATTTTTCATGAGTCGCAGGATTGAGTACTTCAGGATAGAAATAATCCGCATGCACGTGAAGTCCTGCCTTATGAATACAATCCTGCGCAACGCCCGGTCCCGTGATCTCACATAATCCGTAAATATCAAAGCAGTTAATGTGAAGAATGCTCTCAATCTTCTTACGCATCTCTTCGGTCCACGGTTCTGCACCGTGGATTCCTGCTTTCAGTTTCATATGGTCGACCAGTCCGGCTTCCTGGATAGATTCTGCCAGATACAAAGCATATGAAGGTGTACATGCAAATGCAGTTGCACCAAGATCCTCCATGACCATCATCTGACGTTTTGTGTTTCCGGCTGACATCGGAATCGCAGTGGCTCCGAGTGCCTTTGCGCCGAAATCCAGTCCCATGCCTCCGGTGAAGAGTCCATAACCGTAACAAACGTGAATGATATCTTCATTTGTAAGTCCGGCCATTGTGAGACCGCGTGCCACACACTCTCCCCACACTTCCACATCTTTCTGTGAATACGGAGCGATCGTGAGTTTACCTGTTGTTCCGGAAGTCCCCTGAACACGTACAACATCTTTCATCGGAATCGCCAGAAGCCCGAACGGATAGTTGTTCTTCAGATCTTCTTTCGTTGTGAACGGAAGTTTCTCAATATCTTCGATGGATTTGATATCACCCGGTTCCACACCTCTCTGCTGCATTTTCTTCCGGTAGAAGTCCACATTGTCATAAACTCTCTTGACAACATCTACCAGACGTTTACTCTGCAGGTCTGCCATTTCATCCCTGCTCATACACTCGATCTTCGGATCACGGATGCGTTCCACCCAGTTTTCCAGTGCTACACCTGCCATTTTCTCTCTTATCTCCTTTAATTATATTTCTTATAGTTCTTCTTCCTCCATGATTTTCACGTCAGCAGCCTCAAGAACTTTTTCAGCCTGCTCGAAATCATCCGTATGAAATACCATGACCGGAGCTTTCCCCTCGCGTATTACAAAAGAATAAATATAATCTATGTTGATCTTCCCGTCTGCAAGTATCTTCAGCATCTGATTGAGGTTTCCCTGTTCGTCTTTGAGCTCCACACCGATCACGTTGCTCACTCTTGTGACAAATCCTTTTGCCGTCAGACTGTTCTTTGCACTGACCGGATCATCAACAACAAGACGCATGATCCCGAACTCCGGGGTGTCGAAAGTAGAGATCGCACGGATGTTTACTCCTGCTTCTGTCAATACCGACGTAACATTCATCATACTGCCCGGCTGATTTTCCACGAATACCGATATCTGCCTGATCATTGTTATCACCGCCCTTCCCTGTAATATTCTGGTTTATCGTAATTTACGGATTTTCCGGCTCTATTTCAGTCCGTATCCTACATCAAACGCTTTCTTATTGATCTCGATCGTCTTCGGAGGCACAGTCTTCTCGATCACATCATACCACTGCTCTTTTGTGAAATCCATATGCTGTGCCGCGACACCGAGCACGATCAGGTTAAATACTTTCGGATTGCCCAGTTTTCTGGATTCTTCAGTGGCATCTACCTTATATACTTTATATTCTTTTCCAAGTTCCTCCAGTATGTTCTCCGGATATTCTGCATTCCCGATCACAACCGGCATCGGATCGATCCGCCAGTCATTAACTACCAGAGCGCCGTCTTTTTTCAGGAAATGGGCATATCTGAGCGCTTCAAGACGCTCAAAGGCAATGATCACATCTGCCTGTCCTTCTTCTACGATCGGCTCAGCCACTTTATCTCCGTAACGCACAAATGTAACGACGCTTCCGCCTCTCTGCGCCATTCCGTGAACCTCGGAAAGCTTTACATCATATCCGCCGGCAATTGCAAGCCCGCCTAAGATACGGCTGGTGAGCAGTGTGCCCTGTCCGCCGACTCCGACGATCATAATATTCTTTACTGCCATGATCTACTCACCCTCCCTTACAAGCTCTATTGCATCAAACTTACACAGATCTTTGCACAGTCCGCATCCGGTGCACATCGTGTCATCGATATGGATCGTTCCGTCCGCATTCTTTGTCATGGCCGGACATCCCGGTTTCATGCACATGCCGCATTTCTTACATTTGTCCTCATGTGCAACATAAAGCGGTTTTTTCCTCTTGTCGAGAAGCACGCACGGCGTCTTGGTAATAATGACAGAAATCTCATCCTTTGCCACCTCTTCTTTGATCGTCTTCTCGAGCAGCGGAAGATCAAATGCGTTGATCTCATAAACATTCTTTATGCCCATTGCTTTGCAGATGCCCGGTATGCTGATCGCATATGTCGGATCTCCCTGCAGAGTCTTTCCGGTCGCTGCATGATCCTGATGTCCTGTCATACCTGTTGTGGAATTATCAAGGATGATCACTGTACCTGTAGCTTTGTTGTATACCATATTCATCAGAGAGTTCACACCTGTATGCATAAATGTAGAGTCTCCGATCACTGCCACCCAGTTCTTTATATAATCTTTGCCCTTTGCCTTCTCCATGCCGTGAAGTGTTGAGATGCTGGAGCCCATGCACATGGTCGTGTCGATCACGCTCAGGGGGGCTACCGCGCCAAGTGTGTAGCATCCGATATCTCCCGCCGCATGCATTTTTAATTTATTTAGTGTATAGAATACACTTCTGTGAGGACATCCCGGACAAAGGATCGGCGGTCTCCCCGGCGCCGCTGCCGGTTCTTTGATATCAAGATCCTGTTTCAGGATAGCTTTTCTGAGCATATTTGCACTGTATTCGCCCTGAACAGTGAGGATTTCTTTGCCGATGGCATTAATCCCCCAGGATTTCACCTGTTCCTCGATCACCGGATCAAGTTCTTCAACTATATATAATGTATCTACTTTAGACGCAAAATCTTCGATCAGTTTTCTGGGAAGCGGATTGACCATGCCCAGCTTCAGCACAGATGCTTCCGGCATTGCCTCTTTCACATACTGATACGGAATACCACTTGTGATCACACCAATCTTCGTATCGTTCATCTCCACACGGTTAATTGGAAGTGTGTCTGCCGCTTCTGCAAGCTCCAGATTACGTTTCTCGATCTCAATGTGGCGTATCTTGGCATTGCCCGGCATCATGACATTTTTCTGGATATTTTTCTCATATACCTTGTCCTCAGGAACGACACGGTCCTGAAGCTCCACAAGTCCCTGGGAATGTGCCAGTCTCGTCGTCGTCCGGAAAATAAACGGACGGTCGAACTTTTCACTCAATTCAAATGCGATCTTAAAGTAATCTTTTGCCTCCGCACTGTCCGACGGTTCGATCACCGGGATCTGCGCCGCTCTTGCGACCATCCTTGTATCCTGCTCGTTCTGGGAACTGTAAAGTCCCGGGTCGTCAGCCACAACAATGACAAGACCACCGTTTACTCCCATATAAGAGACAGAATACAGCGGATCTGCGGCCACGTTCAGCCCCACATGCTTCATACATGCCATGGACCGTACTCCTGCCAGGCTGGCTCCCACTGCTACTTCTGTCGCCACTTTCTCGTTTGGCGCCCATTCTTCATATACATCATCTCTGTACTGGACAAGATATTCGCTGATCTCCGTACTCGGAGTTCCCGGATAAGCAGATGAGACTTTCACTCCTGCCTCATAAGCTCCGCGGGCAATTGCTTCATTGCCCAGCATGATCACTTTTTCTCCCATATCATAAACCATCCTTTCGTAAATCTGTCACTCTCTTTGCCTTGCCCTCGAACCTCTGGAGAGAATTCGGAGCCACAAGCCTGATCTGCGTAGCAAGGCCGAGCTGTGCCTTCAGCGCTTTCTTGATCCTGCTCTCAAGTTCACTGAGTTTTGCATAACTGTCGAGCAGCCTGTCATCGATCAGCTCCACTGTGATCGTCATGACATCCAGCCTGTTCCTGCGCTCTACAAGGATCTCGTAATGAGGTCCGATCTCATCGATCTTAAGGAGCACTTCCTCTATCTGTGTCGGGAATACATTTACTCCGCGGATGACAAGCATATCGTCCGCACGTCCGGAGATATTCTCCATCCTGCATGTTGTACGCCCGCACTTGCACGGTTCATACATCAGTCTTGTAAGGTCTCCCGTCCGGTATCTCACAAGCGGCAGAGCCTCTTTGCCAAGACAGGTCACCACAAGCTCTCCCAGTTCTCCAGGCGGAAGCACTTCCTCTGTCTCCGGATCGATGATCTCAGGAATAAACCAGTCTTCATTGACATGCATACCGCAAAGCTCTGTACATTCACCTGCGACTCCCGGGCCGCAGAGTTCGCTCATACCATAATTCTGTGTACAGACGAACTGGTCTCCCCAGACTTTATGCATCTCATCCCGCATCGGCTCTGTCATGCCCTCGCCCCCGAAAAGCCCGATGTGCAGCTTCAGGTCTTTTTCCGGGTCGATACCGCGGTTTCTTATCTCTTCTCCCAGGTGCAGCGCATAGGACGGCGTTGCAACAAGAAGGGTTACTCCCATATCCTGAAGGAACATGATCTGCTTATTCGTATTGCCTGAAGACATAGGAATAACAGATGCACCGATTTTCTCAAGTCCCCCATGAAGGCCGAGCGCTCCTGTAAAAGTACCGTAGCCAAACGAAATCTGTGCTACATCATCCGCTGTGGCGCCTCCCATACAGGCAAGTCTCGCTACGTTATTAAGCCACATGTCCAGATCATTTCTCGTATATCCTACCACTGTCGGCTTTCCGGTCGTCCCGGAACTTGCATGATAACGCACAATGTCTTTCTTATCCACTGCAAAAAGCCCGTCAGGATAGTGGTCTCTGAAATCTGCTTTATATGTAAACGGCAGACGCTTCAAGTCTTCCAGTGTCTGCACATCGTCCGGCTTAATGCCCGCCGCATCCATCTTGTCACGGTACGGTTTTACCCGGTCATAGATATAGCGGACCGTATCCTTCAATTTGGCAAGCTGGATTGCTTCGATCTCTTCTCTGGGGAGAGTCTCCTCCTTATCCCATATCATTGTATGTGTCCTCCTTCGTTTAAACATTCGCCTTTGGATAGTATAACACAATACTTTGCCGAGTTAAAGTGGAAAATTCATGTTTGTTGGACTGATATCGCTGCAGAAACACATATATACTAGTCGAACAGCGGACGCAGAAAAAGAGGATACTGCAACGCTATGCCGACCCGCTTTACCTCATCCCCTCGAATCCATGTAACGCAATATCAAAATGCTCGTCCATTGGAACTCGCATTTTAATATCGCTAACATGGAGAACGAGGTGTATTCGGAACGCTCCATGTCGATGCATAGCTTATGCAGTATCCTCTTTTTCTGCTGGCACGTCCAGTCAGTACACATTTTTCAGCTGCAGCGCCACCCTTCAACAAACACTCATACAAATCGGAAGAGACCGGAACTTCGTCGATAAATCTGATCCTTTCGACCTGTTTTCTGTAAATTCCGCGATTGTTGGGGAGACACTTCCGATTGGAGGAACACAGAAAATCAAACAGATACAGCCGATATGATGCATCTTTCGGAACAGGCGGGATTGTAATGGGGACGGTGACTGTGTTACTTTGTCTTATGTTCCGTAACCGGAGCCGGAAGCATCCCCTCCCCGCCCG
>ERZ1643250.2414-NODE-2414-length-14100-cov-19.873407_pt1 | contig 14100 bp, 12 predicted proteins | sample MGYA00579262_ERZ1643250 | MGnify/ENA primary metagenome ERZ1643250 (study PRJEB29033, sample SAMEA4952265) | chicken gut metagenome | biome: Broiler Chicken; feature: Gastrointestinal Tract; material: Caecum | place: Ireland | collected 2018 | study: Broiler...
GACGGATGCCGCAGAAATGGCTTAAACACGGGCTTTTTCGGTCCTCTTTTAATTTGTTCTTTTTAGCACGGTCACGCATTCAACATGTGGCGTCCGACTCATACCAATCACACATTGCCTCAAACGCTGAGACAGTGCGGTTTGTCGCTGCTTTCTATGGATTAATTTCTACAGCAATTTAACTAAGATGAGTGCTTGCTTATCATACCCAGTCTCACTATTTTAGCATTTCATTAGCTAACGGAAACTCAATGAACGCTACTATGTTATAGCGTACTTAGTGCCTGTCAAGTGCGTTATAACAATGGTTCAAGGGATCGATGCTATAATTTAGTTATTGAATACTACAAGGAGTGAAATAGCAATGAGTATGTTTAAACTAATCAGTAAATGGAACAATGCTTCAGAGACTTTTCGAGCTCAACAATACATTCTTAATTTAGCTAAGGAAGAAGATCTAGTGAAGATTGAAGAAGCCATCAAGCAACGTCGAGAAGAGTTAGCTAAAAAGGCGCCCCAAAAGTAGCGGAAATGCCACCCTATTGTCCACATTCTGCACATACTATACTAAAAGACCGTCCCGTTAACTTTGGCCAGTTGCGGACGATCTTTTAGTAGCCTAAGTAGCTAAGCAGCTATCTTTAAGGCTGCTTAGTTTTCTTTGAACATTGATATTCTAACCATCAGTGCCAAATACAAGTAACCTACCTTGATTTTTGCTACGTAATCTAAAAACAATCAGCAAAAATTACTACACACTCAATATGGCTCTTCTTTACCATCAGCTGCTAAATTAGCTTTTATAGTAGCATAGGTTTGTTTATTCTTTTCATTTACAGCTGTTGTATCCAAAATTAGCACTGCGTTAACAATATCATATATTTTTTCCGGATCATTATTGAAATCATTGGTGGTTATCAAAATGTTCTTTCTAGCCTTTGAGTTTGCTAATACTTTTCTAAATTTATCTCGTTCTGAAATATCACTTATCGCTGTTTGGACTGGATGAAAGATTGCAAAATCCTTATTGTCATTAAATCGAAAGTCCCTATTCTTTTTCCATTGTGTAAATTGAATATTCAATCCGTAAATTTTAAAAATATCTCTTAAATTAAAACGAGGTAATGTCTTACGAAGTCCACGTTCCAAAAAAATTTTTTCATCTTGAACTCGCGTATTGCCTATTACTAATGTTCCATTTTTATAATGTGGCAAATCATTTAAAATTCCGAAAGTTAATAATACTTTATCATCATCAAAGTATCCCCTCACCAAAATATTATGGACTCTTTGATCCATCATCAACTCACTAAATCTATCAGCAAATTTTTCTGGTGTCATTTTTTCAATAATCTCAGCCATATACCTAAGCACCTCACTTAATCGTATATGATACTTCATCGGCGATATCACAGATTTCAGCTATCTTAGAAATCAAGGCTAAAATCACATTAGCTGAGAAGTTGGTTTCAATACTGGTTCCATTATCCAATATTTCTGGTGACCGTTGACTAGCAAACAGCATCTTATTCAAAGAACTGTCACCTTTAATCTTCTCATAGTTACGACTATCTAATCGCCAAATATACTCCATGAAACTAATCAACATCTTACGCCAAGAGTCTAACGGAATATCTTCATCGTTAATGGTTAATCTAGTTGGCTTTTTACCAGTAATATCAATCGATTCCGTGATTGCATGTTCGCCAGTTATACTTTCAACTTGAAGTGTATCAACTGGTTTCGGGAAGATTGCAATCAATTCTTGGATAAGCTGTTCCGTCCGTTTAACAATGCTATCCTTATTCCAAACTGAATAATCAGTGGCAATTTCTCTGGTTAGGCTGACATTGGATGTTTGATAAACCTCTCGTTTCTCACTGAATACCTTATTTCCCATTTCCTGATTATATTTAGTTAACGTTAGGTTCCCAATTACCCCACCTAATTCTTCATTAATCCGATTAGCATTAGGGAGTTCAATTCGCCAGTCATTGTTTAGCCGTTGTGGCATAATGTGTTCAACCTGAGCATCATCAAAGTCGATGGTTTCCTTAGTTCGCGATTCTTCTAGAACTACTAATGCCAATTTAGCTAGATTATTTCGTAGACTGTACAAGTTAACATTCATCAAGCTGTCTGCAAATTTTTTATCATCCGGGAAGGAAGTATTCAGTAATGAAACTAACCTTGCCCGATAATCGCCAGCTGCCTTTGTCTTATCACATAAGGCAATTACCATGCGATTTAACCCATTAGTAGGGAGTTGACATGCCTTCAGTCGGAAAAGATAGCTTTCCATGATCCGAGCAACTTCAACCACATTATCCTGACTAACTTCACCCGTTGAAGCCATCTCCAGCATCATGAAAAAGTAAGGATAAACCACTCGACTGTCCATGGCATTAATATGACGCAATATTGGATTTAACTCCTGAATTCCGGTCTCAGCATGGATCAATTGATCATAAAAAATGGCAAACCGATACAGATCGGCTAGGGCTTCTTCAGAGTCCAACCCCTGTCCATGGTAAAACTCCTTATAAAGCGGATAGATTTTAGTTTTATTAATCATCTTGTGCATCTTCATCGTTAAGTAAAATCTGATGAAATCTGCAAAGGTATTGGTTGTGAAAATTCTCTCCATTTTAACCCAGTACTCTTGGTATAGGCGAGATTGTTTATCTGAATCTAGCTTCATTAATAGAAAGTTACGCACCAAGTCGGATGCAGACAAGGATACCCCTGTCGAGTTCAAACTTTCAAAAATCACCTGCGGATTCTCATCTTGCACATCATTAGTCAGCTCTATATAAACCATATTGAAATGGTTCAAGGCCTCATAGAGTTCCATACTTGAGAATTCGGATTGTTGGATCCGCTTCTTGAAATATTGATAGTTTTTGACTACCTTAGAAGGCTCATTATACTGATCGAGTCGGTCATTCATCACGGCCTCAAAGGCTTCCATATCATGAGCAACGGGTTTCAACTTGAGATGATTATTTTCTTCCAGATATTTGTTGGTCAAATACTGCTCTTGAATCTCTGCCCGCACTTGATCATTTACATCAGCTAAGGACTTCAAAAGAAGCATTAAGCTCATTAACCGTTGTTGACCATCAATGATTCGGTAAATATGACTCAGCTTCCGACCCGTTTCAGCAACATAGACCATTGCCCCGATAAAATGATCTTGATCATCCTCAGCGGCAATGGTCAGATCCTTAAACAGCTGGCTACATTGCTGCTCATCCCATTCGTAGTTTCGTTGAAAAACAGGAATTTCAAAGATGGTCTTTCCGTTTTCAAGGAAGTCAAACAAATGAATACTGTCTGCTTTCACCTTATTTCTCACCTCCAAATTCTTTTTGAATTACTTCTTCTAGCGTTCCATTCTTCGCATATTCGGCAGCATCAATTTGCTTGAAATGTTTACCAAGCACTGAATTCTTTAAGCCTTCGTCAAAACCAAAAATATAATTAGTTGCAATCAAGTAAATGATCCGAGTTGGAGCTAGACCATAAACTTGATGCTTCATAATATGCTCGATACGTTCCTGGTCATCCGGGAATAATTCCTTCATCTTCTCGTTTTGGAAAAGGCGCTTGACGATTTCCGTAATGTAGAGCCCAGACTTCATGTAAAGGTCCGCAAAAGTCTTATTAGGATCAGCAAAAATTCCTGGGTTATTAGCTTCTAAATCATCGACCATGTGCTTAACTACCGCTTTCGGTGTATAAATCTGATTGGTCTTTTGCGGCGGAATATAATCAAAAATATCTTCATAGTTATCTTCATTAAAGTAGTCGCTTAACTTTTCCTTTAATTCCAAGAATTGTTGAATGGAATCGTTGAAGACTACTTCATCAAAGAGGTGCCCATCAAAGTGCTTCTTCTCACCACTAGCTTCGTCAACATAGTCGCCACCATCACGAAGGAAACGGAATTGATCTTCACTAATCCCTGTTACTTCTTTAAAGACATCGTCTTCCGTGTAATCATCAAAGTTCTGCAAGGTTAAGTTTTCATCACCATAAGCCATAATGAAGCTTGGAATGGTCCGTGAAAAGCCACGTAAGTGAGCCCGCGCATCCTCTTCGACATTCTTCATCTTTTGCTCTTCTTGATGCTTTTCCACCCGTTCGATTACATTAGCAGGCGTATCGGCAACAGTCTTTTGAACTTGCTGGCGAGCTTTCTCAGTAAACTCTTGTAAGATAGCTTCCGACATTGCTTCATATTCCTGGTCTGCCTCATGCAATTCATTTTCACTTCGTGCTGCTTCCTGCTTTTGCTTGTAGTCAACTTCAGCTAACTTCTTCTTATCATTTAGTTCGTCAGCAAGTTGATGGAAGGCTTGCTCGGTATCCTTTTCTACTTGCTTTTGATAACGTTTAGCTTCAGACTTGCTCAAACCATAATCGTCACTAACCCGATTAACGACTTCTTTACCAACAGAATCATTCAACTGCTTAGCAATCTCCTTAGCTGCAGACTTAAAATCTGTTTGATCTGTACTAGTAACGACATCAATAGCCTGCTGGCCCATCTCACTATAAACCTTATCACCAAAGAGGTCTTTGGATTTGCCAATCACGCGTTCCTTAGGAATCTCTACTTCTCCCTGATCATTAACGGCGACATCTTCTGCTCCTTCAATTGATGACTGGCTTTTTTTACTTTTTTCTTTCTTAGCAGTTACCAAGCCATCCAAAATCTCACGCACTTCATTCGGCGCACTAAAGATTCGACTGATGTTAGTAAAGAGGAAGTTACTCATGAAGCCACGCTTAACAACTTCTTGCGACTTCAAATGGCGCGGAATTGACATCACTTGCTTAGCGTCTAACTCCACCATCTTGCCATCTTCATCTTCCCCAATGACTGGGAAGAAGTTTAATAGCTGGCGAATATTAGCTTCGTGTTCTTCAGCGGTACCCCTACCGCTAGCTGTCTTTTCTAGTAGGTTGTTGGCAAATTCATCAAAAATCGTCAGAGTTCTAGTTGGATCAAAGTCAAAGACATATGCATTTTGCTTTTGAACTAGCTCACCATCGCGATCAAAAGTATAAGGATTTTGCGCCCGAAAAGCCGCCTGCATATATTCCGAGGGGCTCTTCATGCTGGAAAGCATTAATACTCCTGACCAAGGCTTGATGGTCACCCCAGTTGTTAGTTGCCCCACGCTGAGCGTAATCGTCCTGTCGTGAGTTGCAATTGCTCGCTGTACCTTATCGAAAGACTTTTCATTTGCTTGTTCCAACTGATCTTCATTTAATTGATCATCATCAAGCTTACCATCTCCTGCTGCCAAGACAATTTCATATTCACCAAAGACATCGTGAGCCTTTAATTTCTTGGCCAGAGCTTTGGCACTATCTACTCGGTTTAATAGCCAGAAAGTATGAGCAAGTTCTTGACGTAGCTCTGGGGTTGAAAATGGGTATTTTTCCTGCTTGGTAAGAGCATCTAGAAAACGATCTACAGCTTCATCATACACAAACTTGCCATTTTCCTTAGTTCTAAAGAATTCGTTAAGGTCAAAGGCCGGATCAACTTGATCGCCGTCATCTAACTTTACTTTTTCCTTTAACTCGTCAGCCATCATCGCTGATACCTGGTAAGTATACATATTCAGTTGTGGCATAACTCCGTAAGGATTGCTACTACCTTCTTGATTTTCATCCCAGTCCAGTTTAGCTTGCTGTTCATCCGCATAAGACCAATTATAGATTTGGTCTGAAGCAAACTTACCCTTCGCCAAAGCTTTAAATGGTGTTCCAGTCAAATGTAAGGTGTACTTGCGCTTAATCTTATCGAAAGCTTTATCGGTCTTGTAGGTATCTACTCCTTCATGAGCCTCGTCGATTACCAGCAAATCCCAGTTCAGTTCACTAATCCACTTCAATTTGTCGTAATTCCCGCCAAAGTAGACAGAACCTTTTAGCCCTTGCAAACTCTCAAAGGCAATTTGTCCATACTCTTTACCATCCGAGATTGTGTTGATAAATTCATCCCTGGAAAGAACCGGACGATTCTTCAAAGCATCAGTTTCACTCACAAACTTAAAGTTAGTCTGCCATGCAATGAACTTATCAAAGTCGTCAAACCAAGAATTGGCAATGCTTGGGCGGTTAGTTACTACCAAGACATTTTGCATGTTCATCTGACGAACCAAATCATAAGTGGTTAAGGTCTTACCAAAGCGAGGCTTCGCATTCCACAAAAACTCACTACCTTTGCCATGTTTAAGAAAGTAGCTTACCGTTTGATCTACAGCTTGTTGCTGTTCTTTGCGCAATTCATACTGGATTACGTCGTTTCCTTGAACATTGCTAAAATCACGCTCAGTAAATTTGTAGAAATACTGATGCGAAGTATCACCATCAATATGGAACCACTCGGTTTTCGGCTTCCGCTCAACATGTCGTTTATTGGTTAAATAATCATGGAAATCATGATCAGTAAAGGTTTCATCTGAACCATCTTGGTAACGAGCGTTACCTTTCCAAAGAATTTCGGCTTTGACATCTGCCGTATGGGTTTGTTGCTTAATTCGGTCTTCTACGGTCTGGCGATCTGTATAACCAATCTTAGTCCATCCTCGATGAGAGATATCATTGGGCGTAGTATAGGCATAAATCATGGGGATGATCTTTTTGAATGATTTGATTGTTGGTGCATTCATGTTAATCCATCTCCTTTACGTGGGTTTCAATGAAGCCAATTTCTTCTGATGAAAGACCATACTTCTTGTACAATTGTTGATCGATCTCGGGGATGGATTTGGTCCAATCGATATCGGAATTGGATGTGAAATCTTGGAGAGGAACATATTTCCATTTTCCTGGATTATTATCTTGCGTAACCTTTAGTACTCCTAACATAACTCTGGCAAACTTACTTTTTACATACTTCAAGGCGGCATTTGCCTCAAACTTTGTTTTAAAAGATCCAACACCTATAAATGTTCTTGTGTAGCCGATGAGCGGCGTGCCGATGAGCGGCGTGCTCACTACTTCTCCCAAAGTCCCACTACCGTTTGACTTTGGGAGAAGTACTTTATAGTCGTATAGATTTGTTTTATCAATATCTATATATGATTTATCTACAAATTTGTAAACACGCTTATTTTTAATAACCCCCAATATTTTCAAGTCATCAGAACTCTTTTTCTCATTAGTGAAAATATCCAAATTAAAGATATTGCTCTCTAGCCTCTTATCTGTTCTTTTCAACTCAGGATAATGAGCATTCAACTTATCAAGATTGAATTTATTTTGAGAGAAAATTATGTCCGTTAATGCGCCATTTTTCTTAATACTAGGCATCGCCTTTTTTAGAATTGAATTCAACTCAGAAAATACAGTAAACGTTCCTATTTCTCCAAAATCTTGATTTCTATCAAAAATAGTTACTGCTACTCCACCCTTAATATCTGTGTTTTGAAAGACTTTACTACTATCTGTTTCATAATATAGAACCTTAACATTTTTATTAGATAGCATTTTTCTGTTCCAGGCTTTAGGTGTGGCGCCCGCATTAAACAGAAAGCGTCCTGGAGTTATCAATTCGACAGTATCTCCTATTTTATATGCTTCATCCATAAAATAATTATAAATAGGTTTGTCGCTAGAACTCGTACCTCCCGCTTCTTCCTGATACGGCGGGTTACCAATCACCACATCAAACTTAAATTTCTTATCTTCTCCACTCATTCTCCCGTTCCTCCTTGTAGACCTTCAACACATCACACAGTACATATTCTTTTTTATCTTCATTTTCTAACTCATCAAATAAACTAAGTTGTCCCTCTGCAGCTCCCACATCATCAATATCACTATTGTTAAATAATGATTTATAGGTAAAGGTCTCTCGTTGAACCTTTCCATCAACTGGCCACCAATGGCTAAACTCGATCAGTTGACCGTCATTCGTAGTATACTCAAGCGTATTTCCTTGGACTATATTAGTTGCAATCACAAACTTAGCTGCCTTATAGAATTCCGTCTTGACGCTCAGTTGCTTTTGCAGCTTTGCTTGGTAGTGATTAATCACCACTTCTAGCATTGCATCCCTAGCTTTAAGCAAATTATCTTGCAAAAGTTCAATCCCATAAATACTCATCAACGCCCAGATTGCTTGCTTTAGCCAGCTAGCCTTACTAACCTGATGGTCAAGATAAGTTAACCGCTGGTGCAAAATTTCAACTAAGAATGCCCCTTCACCGGCACTAGGCTCCAGAAAGGTTGCATGAACATCTCGAATCTTTTCCTGGATCGCTGGTTCAGACAACATTTTTTGAACCATCCATTTGGGTGTAAAGACTTCACCATGGTTTTGCACCCGTTCTTTTGACTTGATCAGTTCAGTCGATTCAGTGGTTTCTTGTAATTCATATGTTTTTGCTTCTACTGTGAATTCTTTCTCATCAAACAATGAGATTTCATTTTCTTCTGCTATGAGAATTCACTCCTTACTTACTTTCTACTTCACAAATATCACTAATATCGCAATCAAGGGCGATACAGATTTTCAATAAAACTTCTGTCGTAACATTACCATTACGGCCTAACTTAGCAATTGAAGCAGCACTGACGCCACTAGCTTTTTGCAGTTCTTTTTTCTTCATGCCACGGTCAATTAATAACTTCCATAACTTGTTATAGCTAATTTGCATTTGGACCTCCTAGACTTCTTTTAAAAATCCTTCTTCATTTTCATAACTAATCATATTGATATCTTCACTTTTAAAATCTATATCACTTGGTAAATGATCCGGATTTTCAACAACAATTGTTTGGTACTTCTTGCCTCGTTCTATAAAAAGTTTAAAAATACCATGCTTCATACTTTCATTAGGATTGTCACTATATTTCTCTGATAGCCCCTCAAGTGGTGTATCGATAATTAAAAACTCTGGTTTGTATAAGGCATTCTCATTTATATATTTGCTCAAGGCCATAACTGTAACAGAATTCAGATATGATCTGAAACCTTTACCATGACTAACTGCTTTCTTTTTACCATTGATCATGATATCAAATGAAGTTTGACCAAAGGTGGCAACATGATGTTTAGGATAGTTTCCTTTCTCTAACAGACAATTTAAAATATCGCCCATATCATCATAAAAATTTTCTCCCAGCTCTTGTTTTGGCTTGAATTTAACATCCTTTTATGGTATTCCTTCATCCGTTAATTCGTTAATCTTCGATGTCCTTTTTCCTAATAAGTCATCAAAAACTTTAACCTTCGATACTACCTCTATCTGTTCTCGATAATCTTTTTCAGCTGTTTTTATTTTATCCAAGCGTGGATATAGCTTCTCATTAAGTTTTATTTGGATCGCATCACTTTCCTTTTCCAGCTCAGCGTATCTTTTTTGCAAAGAAAGCTTCTCCTCGGCAAGACTAGATGTTGCTTGCTCGAGATCGTTTAGTAAGGCTAGGGTTCTAGAGAGTTCTTTCTGAGCTGCTTCAACGTGCTTAGTTTCGCTTTCTACATTAATGACTGGCTGTCCACACACTGGGCAAAGTAAAGGTTCTTCAATATTTTCAAAGGCAACTTCCCCATCAACAATGAAGCTTAACCTTTTAATATCAGAAACATATTGCCCTTTCACCGACTCATACCTGGATAAGGTTACATCTGCTGCTACCAGATTGTCATTAAGCTTACTCATCTGGTTGAAGAGTCCCTTACTTTTAGTGAGTTTATCTGTTACAAGAGCGGATACTTCATCTAATTGCTTAGTTAAATTATCAAGTTCCGTCTGTATTTTTGGTTCATTTCCGTTGCTTTTTTTGTCTTAGCCGAGATTTTTTATCCTCCGCCATTTCTATTTGCCCAGAAATATAGTCTCTAACCCATCTAAAATCCGGACGTTGGTGTTTATAATCATGACTCCGATACCAGGTCCAGATGGGGTACGTTTCTCCTTTACTAGGTACTCCAATTTTCTTGATTATTTGCTGAATCATCCAATGATAAGCTCTTAAAAAATCATTGTCATCTTTTAAGTTAATAGAAAGGTCTAGATTGCAGAAAAACTCACCTTTATCCATAATTTCTAGATAAACATTATAAGGTCGCATTGTCCAAACAATCATAATTAATCCTGATCCAAGTAAAAGTCCTTCAATCGATAAGTAGTAACTGGTTCAACATAGTAGTTGTATTTTGCCACCAAGTCACAGATCTGATCGCCATTAATCAATGTGATGATACGAGTTCCTTCCCGAGCCACCCTAACTGCTTCCCTTGTAAAGTCGGAATTAGTAATAAAAATACCAAATTCAGCATTAAACTTGTCCATTGCCCCACGGAATTTATCAATCTCAGGGGCCGATACTTTACCCTGCCAACGCTTAGCTTGAAGGGCCACCCGTGTAGTCCGGTAGTCATCTGAACGAACATAACCAAAACCGTCGATGCCACCATCAGCTACATATTGAACACCCTTTTCATCATCGACATCTACTCCCATTTTGGTAAGTAACCCACGGCAAAAGAGCTCAAATTTTCTGGGATTCATCTTCATTAATGCATCCAATAACTGTTGGCGCCACGGTTCTTCTATTTCATCTGTGCCATCCTGATTATCTTCTATTTTATCAGTAACTACTTCATTTTTTGATTTGTGATGAGGAAACTTAGCTTCTGAAATAGATCTGACGTCCTTTTTTGCATCAAATTTATTAATATCTACGTTGCGTCCTTTTTTGGACAGTTCTAGCTCGTGTCCATTCTCCGTATTAATGAATCCAGCAAGGATCAAATGCTTAACCGCAAAGTTAAACTTCCATTGAAACGGATGATAAATTTTTCCACTTTTCTTCGAAGTTCGGGTTGCGTCAATTTCTTTTTCACTGAACACATCTGAGCCGTCACGAAGTTCTTGTAGTACTTGTTTTCTCGTAACCTGACCTCCCAAATTATGCATTGCGATAAGAATCTCTTTCATCGCTTTATTTTCTATTTCAATTTGTCGATTTGCCATCTTGTTTACCGCCTTAATAATCTTCAGGAATATTAATATTATACGTCGAGTAAACTACCGTTGTGCAGATTTTCTATTTTTTAATCGAAACAGTCAAAATTTAATAGCATACTCGTTAACTCAACTCTCAACGCTAAATTGACTGATTTTTGCGCCCTCTGTAAATGCTGTTATATCAATCTTTATTCCTACTTTCACTACCATAATCAATACGACCTGCCAAACTGAACGATCGTCTACTCGACTATCGAAATAGGACATAGAACACTCGACCCGCCAGCTTCAAATAGAAAAAGTGTACTAATTCCAATCGTTCAGAAAGGAAAAAGTACACTTTCAATCACTAACAAATGCCGTCGTGACGCGGTTTATCAGCTATTTTTCTGTACGTTCCAGGACAGTAACAGATTCAACATGTGTGGAGAATACCTCAATCCATAACTGCACCCACTAAATCAGTTAGGATCACCTTCACATGTGTGGAGAATACTCCATGGATTAAAGTAGTACCTGGATTTTGTGGGATCACCTCCACATACGTGGAGAATACAGTCGCAATTTAAAGGCGCAAGGACCAAGTGCAGGATCACCTCCACATACGTGGAGAATACGCGAAAAAACGTTACAAGCTACAAAGCAAGCTAGGATCACCTCCACATACGTGGAGAATACATCAAATTGATCTGGTTCCAACTGGTCGCAATAGGATCACCTCCACATACGTGGAGAATACAGTGTTCCAAATACTAGGTTGTTTCACGGTGTAGGATCACCTCCACATACGTGGAGAATACTGGCTTTATCGCCCTTTTGTCCCCCGTGTTTAAGGATCACCTCCACATACGTGGAGAATACGTTTATCACTATCCTTTTTGACTCGACAGGTTAGGATCACCTCCACATACGTGGAGAATACGCTGGTATAGGTCATGCTAAGGCTGATGTTAAGGGATCACCTCCACATACGTGGAGAATACGCTACCCCAAAGATATAGTACCGGAATGCCATAGGATCACCTCCACATACGTGGAGAATACTGCTGGGTTGTCGTTTTCTGAAATATCCATAAAGGATCACCTCCACATACGTGGAGAATACTGATCAGTGGTTTCTTATTTTGACCAATTGGAAGGATCACCTCCACATACGTGGAGAATACATTTCTAATTTGAATACTTGGCGCCTGCCCCTGGGATCACCTCCACATACGTGGAGAATACCATATGACGAGCAGCTGCTTATTCCAGCAGGTAGGGATCACCTCCACATACGTGGAGAATACAGTAAACAAATCCCTTTATAGCGCCAAATGAAAATACGCAAACACCATTTTTTCATCACTTTGATCCTACTACCAAGTATATCGATTTTTATTAAATAGACAATATCTGCTGGACATAATATTCAAATAAAAAGAGGAATCATAATATCATTCTGCTATGATTCCTCCTAAACAAATAAACAAAAATATTATTTGTCTGCCAATCTTTCTTGCTCACAATTAAGAATTTCACCCAAACACTTTAGCCATGACACTGCTTTATCATCCGCTTTTAACTAGCCTAACAAAAAGCATATTCACATATACCTATACTAACTTTTTGTTATTAATCGAAATTTAATTGTAACTTTCTCGTAAAACTGCTGAGCTACAATAGCTTAGGTGAATTAAGAGAGGAGATAAAAATCAGAACTTATCTGGTTTGTTTTTATAATGAAATTTCGTAAATTAATAATTTCTTTGTTAGGTACTGCATTATTAACTTCAAGCGTTGGTTTATCAACCACCACTGCTTCTGCTGATACGCTTGACGACTCACAAAATACAACTGAAGTTCAACCCAAGAATCTCAAGTGGGCTTATCCGTTTAAAGCCAACAAGAAAAATGGTGTTCGTCCAATGTATAATGCACAAACTTTTGGCATAACTAACTATATGCGTTCTACTACACCACCTTCCTACTTTCATGATGGTTGGGATTTTGGTTTTTCAGAAGTTGGGCATTCTAACGTATATGCAATTCATCAAGGTACTGTTAAAAAGGTTGCTTATGGCAACGGCCTTGGCTGGTTCATCTGGGTTATTAGTCCTGATAATTACGTTGAAGTTTACCAAGAAGGCTTTAATAAGAAAAAAGACATTTATGTTAAGACTGGTCAAAAGATTAAATTAGGTCAAAAGATCGGTAAGCTAACTGGCTCACACTTACACCTTGGCGTTACTCAAACAAATAAAGATTACATAAACAAATATGGTTTTCCATGTAAGAATTGGAACGTTAACAACGGAACTTGGCTCAATCCAATCGAGGTTATCAAAAGCAACTTAAAGAAATAGTTAACATAATCTAAAATATTGAAAGTAAAAAAGCAGGTCACAGCTTATAACAGTTATGATCTGCTTTTTATTAATCCCAATGTTCCTTGATAAACTTAGCTCTTCCACCAGCTTCTTCCATTGCATATCTAAGTGGATCTTTTTTATAAAAATCTTGGTGATATTCCTCAGCTGGATAAAATGGCTTAGCTGGTTCAATTTTAGTTACGATTGGTTTATCAAATTTGCCACTAGCTTGTAACACTCGCTTAGAATTTTCAGCTGCTTCTTTTTGAGCAGGTGAATTATAAAAAATTACTGGTCGATAATTATCACCACGATCTTGGAATTGCCCCATCGCATCTGTTGGATCAGTTACTTGCCAATAATAGTTTAGCAATTGATCATACGATATTTTTGCTGGATCAAAGATAATCTCAACAGCTTCAGTATGGCCAGTCGTACCTGAACAGACTTGCTCATATGTTGGATTAGCAACATGACCACCAGTATAACCAGAAACTACTTTTTCTACTCCGTCAACTGTATCGAAAGGTTCGACCATACACCAAAAACAACCGCCAGCGAAGATTGCTGTGTCGTAGTTGGCTTTTGCCTTGGTATCAGTGCCTTCGGCTTGTTTATTATTCTCTGTCATTCTTTGAAATACCTCCATTTTATTTGAATTTTATTGTTTTTTTAAGTTAACTAGTATTATATACAAATAAAAATGAGATGCACTTTTTATTACCTGATGCATCCCATTTTATTTCTTT
>ERZ1643250.2419-NODE-2419-length-14082-cov-4.777857_pt1 | contig 14082 bp, 12 predicted proteins | sample MGYA00579262_ERZ1643250 | MGnify/ENA primary metagenome ERZ1643250 (study PRJEB29033, sample SAMEA4952265) | chicken gut metagenome | biome: Broiler Chicken; feature: Gastrointestinal Tract; material: Caecum | place: Ireland | collected 2018 | study: Broiler...
AGTACTTAATGAACATCCTGTTCTTCATACCATACGGGCTCCTGTTCCCACGGAAAGATAACTGGAAGCGAGTATTTGTGACAGCGTTGGTTCTGTCAGTTTTCATAGAGCTTTCCCAATTCATTTTCAATCTTGGTTGGTGTGAAGTTGATGATGTGATCAGCAACACACTGGGAGCGATGATTGGATGGGGAGTAATCAGACAGATAAATAGAAAAGTAGAAATGGACCCACACTGAAGATTGTGGGAAGAATAGTAAGTTGAGGTTGTGAGGATGGAAAAGTATAGTGTTTTGATGTCCTTATATGTAAAGGAAAAACCGGAGTACCTGAGGTTAGCAATCGACAGTATGCTGAACCAGACGGTCACACCTGATGAGATAGTAATAGTTGAGGACGGGCCTTTGAACGATTCCCTCTACTCGGTTTTGGATGAGTATGAAGGTAAGATCACAAGGGTTCATAATGAAAAGAATATAGGTCTGGGCTTGGCCCTGAATGTAGGGTTGAAGGCATGCAGAAATGAGCTGGTTGCCCGTATGGACACAGATGATATTTCAAAGCCTGATCGTTGTAAGAAACAACTGAAGAGATTTGAGGAAAAGCCGGAGCTGGCTATTGTCGGTGCATGGGTGGATGAGTTCACAGTCTCACCAGACCAGGTTGTGTCAACAAGAGCAGTTCCTATCGATTCTGACTCCATCTACAACTTTGCAAAAAAGCGCAGCGCATTCAATCATCCTGCTGTTATGTATAGGAGAAGCGCTGTCTTGAAGCAGGGCGGTTATTCTGATCTCCGCCGAAACCAGGATGTTGACCTGTTCGGCAGAATGCTATTTGCAGGAGAAAAGGCAGAGAACATTGGTGAAGCCCTCCTGTGGTTTAGAAGCAACGATGACCTGGCAAAGAGACGTAAGAGCTGGGACAACACATGGAGTTACATAGATACCATCAAGCGTTTTTGGAAGATGGGCTATTCCAGCTTTGGAGACTTTGCGATGGTAGCTGTTGCACAGACTGGAATGTACCTGATGCCGGTTAAGCTGCAGCACTGGGTTTATAAGAAATTTTTGAGAAAGTAATGTGGGATTCGGGCCACAGTGGAGATAGAGGATTATGAGTTTAGAACAGAAGATCAATTATCAATTGAATAAGTATCCTGCTGTTAAAAAGGTGATCAAGAGAGCATATCAGAGAACAATGTATGCAATCTCTCCGAAGATTAAGTCTGAGGGAAACATTACTCGTATCTCTCCTGATGATAAGGACCATGAGTATTTCTTCGGATATTACGACAAGTCTCCGTGGGATATTACTGACCGTTACATGCTTTGCATGAAGGCAAATGATACTTGGTCTGATGTGAGCCCGAAGGAAACTGCCGATATTCTTCTCATCGACACTGAGAAAAAAGAAGATGACAAGGAGCGGGTTAAGAAGATTGCAGAGACAAGAGCATGGAATGTGCAACAGTCTTGTATGCTTCAGTGGCTTGGACCTGATTATAGCAGCAGAGTGCTCTACAACGATTACAGAGATGGCAAGTATGTGTCTGTAATTCTCACTCTTGCCACGATGGAAGAAAGAGTTATTCCAGCACCTGTTTATTCCGTTTCTGCTGACGGTAAGTTTGCGCTGACCCTGGATTTCAGCAGACTTTATAATCTTCGCCCTGGATATGGATATTACAACGTTCCTGAAAAGACGAAGGGTGTGGCATTACCGGATGCAACTGCAATCTGGAAGGTTGATTTGGAGACAGGAGAGGTTACTGAGCTTCTGAAATACACGGATTTTGCCAACTTCCAGCCAAGACCAGAGATGCAGGAAGCAGGGGCGGTTCATAAGGTTAATCACATCATGCTTAGCCCTAATGGAAAACGCTTCATGGTTCTGTATCGCTGGTTCTGTGGACAGAGAAAGTATACTAGGCTTGTGACCTGCAATGTTGATGGAACTGACATGTATGTTCTCTCGGACGATGATATGGTTAGCCACTGCTTCTGGAAGAACGATTCTGAGATTCTTGCTTTTGAGAATAAGCATAACGGTGGACCTGGTTATTATCTGATGAAGGACAAGACACAGGAGTATCTTCACTGCTGGCCACAGTTCTCCAATGATGGTCATCCGAGCTACAGTCCTGATGGTAGCCTAATCGTCACAGATTCTTATCCAGACAGAGCGAGAGTCGCAAGCATCAATCTGATGGATGGGGACGAAACGAAGAAAGAGAATAAAACCATCGCCAGAGTGTTTGCGCCATTTAAGTACGATAATGACACCAGATGCGACCTTCATCCTCGTTGGAATCATGCCGGAGACAAGATTTGCTTCGACAGTATTTTTGAGGGACATAGAGGGTTGTATGTTGTGGACGTAAAAAAGGGCATTCAGATAGAGACGAATGGCAAAGCACTAGTGAGTGTCATTGTTCCAGTTTACAAAGTCGAAGCGTATTTAGATAGATGTATTCAATCAATATTAAACCAGACATATGCAAATCTAGAAATAATCCTTGTTGATGATGGAAGCCCAGATAAATGCCCGGTGATTTGCGATCAATATGCAAAAAAAGATGCAAGAATCAAGGTTATTCACAAATCGAATGGCGGCCTTAGTTCTGCAAGAAATGCGGGTATGGATATAGCTTCTGGTGATTATATTGCGTTTGTAGATAGTGATGACTGGATTGAGGTAAACATGATATCTCATTTGGTCGGGATGTGCGAGTCTTTTGATGCTGACGTTTCTGATATTAGATGCATACAAACGGACGGCACGAAAAGGATAAAAAACGACAATGAAATGTCTGAAGTTTATTCTGGCCAGGATATTATCAAGAGGTATCTTTTTAGGGGATTGAATGAACAAAATGGTGCTCCATACACGGTTTGGAGAAAACTATATAAACGCAACATTATAATAAATGAGCGTTTTGAAGAAGGAATTTTGAATGAAGATATATGTTTCAACTATTTGATTCTTGATAAATGCCATACTTATGTTGAAAGCAATCAGATTATGTACAATTACTTTCAAAACGAAGCTAGTATAACTGGGGGAAAATTGCGAAGAAAAGACTTTGACCTTTTGAAGGTATGTGATAATCTTGTGCAATTGGCAAAAAGCTCTAATAATATGGAGATTTTAGAGTTAGCTGAGATGAAAAAAGCTAGATCCTATTTTTCCCTTTTGATGCGTGCTGCTCTTAACGGAACTGACGGAGTAGCAGAGGATGAATTAGTTGCTTTACAGAAGAACCTAAGGAAAAATTTAAAGATATTGCTTAAGAGTCCTATGTCAAGTTCGAGAAAAGCAATATGCCTATCCTTTGCTATTAGCAGGAATTTAACAAATGGTCTTATTAGTGCAGGGAAAAAATTAGTGGGATGAGTGCGAGGATATATTAAATAATGTTAATTTATATTATTCTAATGGTATGGCTATTGGTTCAGATTCCTTTAGCTGCATCAATAAATGAAAAACAAACATCATTAGCAATAAATAATAAGCGATTTTCATTATCAAATGCTCTTCTTTGGTTTAATTGTTTTGCGTTAACCGTTATAGCAGCATTTAGATCAAACGCTGTTGGAACTGATACTCACACCTATAATTTTTGGTTTACACAGCTTGATGAGTATAATTTATCAAAGGTAGTAGATTGGTCTGAAACCTCAAATATTGAAATAGGAATTGGTATATTAGCGAAAATAGGGAAAATTGTCTTTAATAGCAATCATGGAGCATGGCTAGTACTAAATATTGTCATGTTTTGGGCATTATACCAATTCATTAAAACATATTCTTTTAACTACGCCTTTAGTGCGTTCCTCTTTGTATGCTTTGGTTTATATAATCAATCTTTCAATATTAGCGGACAGTTTATTGCGGGAGGCTTATTGCTTGTCTCCTTGGTTAGCCTAAAGAAGGATAATATTAAACAGTATTTTTTCTTTTTAATGCTGGCAATTATAGTTCATAGGTCTGCAGTTATTGGATTGATTATATTCCCAATGTATAAGATGAAAAAAAGTGTTGTTAAGATATCTCTCTTAACTGTGCTTACAGCATTTATACTATCTCGTTTTGCATCTCAGATTATTCCGTACATTGTGTCGAGAACAATTTATTCTCACTATTTACATTGGGAAGTAAGTAGTGAGAGCGGAGTAGGTCTAATCATGAATATTTTGCTGTTTGCATGTTTCGTTTGCTTTTATAAGGATATGCAGGAAGTTGATAATAACGCACATGTTTGGGTATATGCTGCAGCACTTACTGTTTCACTTAACTTTTTTATTAGTAGCCTAGGCATGATAGCGAGGGTAATGGTTTACTTTAAATTGTTTTATTTAGCATCTATTCCCTGCTTATCTATGGCAATAAAAAGTAGAATCAAATCAAAGTTGCTAGCGAATTTTGCCAGCCTTGGAATTGTGATATTATTTGCTGTTTATTACTTATATAGCCTAACACATTCAACGTGTTTTGATACAGTACCATATATATTCGAATGGTTTTAATCTTTAAATATAAATGATGATACGGTGATTGGAATGGAAGAAGAGATTGTTGTAAGTATTATATGTAATACTTTTAACCAAGAATTATACATTGCACAAACGATAGAAGGGTTTATTAAACAGGAGGCTGGGTTTCGCTTTGAAATATTGATTCATGATGATGCTTCGACCGATAAAACCCAACAAATTATTAGAGAATATGAAATGAGATATCCTCTTATTATTAAGCCTATTTATCAGCAAGAAAATCAGTACTCAAAGGGGATAAGTGTAACAAACACATACCAACTACCTCGTGCTAAAGGTAAGTATATCGCAATATGTGAAGGTGATGACTATTGGACAGATAAGTATAAACTTAAAACGCAAGTAGAAGCTTTAGAAAAGTATCCAGAAATCAATATATGTGCGCATTCTGTATCAATACTTCGCGATGAAAGGGTTGATGGAGAAGTTAGGCCATTTAGAAAGGACTTAATTGTTTCTCCTGTACAAGTAATTCTGTATGGTGGAGATTTTGTAGGAACATGTTCGATATTATACAGAAGAAGCATAGATGAGTTTATTCCAGAGTTTCGCAAGTTCCTTTCAATGGACTATACTATTCAAATACATGGATCATTAGACAAAGGATTGTTATATATCGATAAGAATATGGCTTGTTACAGAATTGGAAGTAACGGATCATGGACCAATAGAGTGCTACGAGAGCCAAAAAAAGCAATTGAGCACTATGAGTTGATGGAAAAATTGCTGGAAAAAATCGATATAAACACTAATTGCAAGTATTCAAAGGTAATTTCTTTTGTAAGAAACGAATACGAGTTTAAGAAGGCATACGCGCTAGGGGATAAAAAGTATTTGAAAAATGTTGCTAGAAAACTGACTTTTTTTAGGAATATGAAGATTTACAATTTATACGGAACAAAAACTTCTGTAAAAATTGGAATCAAATACCAATTCCCGTTTTTATATAAACATTTACACAAAAAATAGATGGGGTAAAGTTACTCATGGAACGAAATAGTGTTGTTACCAGCAATTTATTATGGAGATTATTAGAACGTTTTGGTGCGCAGGGAGTCACGCTTGTTGTATCAATTGTTCTTGCGAGAGTATTAGATCCTTCATTTTATGGAACAATTGCATTAGTCACTGTTATTACGACAATCTTACAGGTTTTTGTTGATAGCGGTTTAGGAACTGCTCTTATACAAAAAAAAGATGCAGATTCTTTGGATTTTTCAACAGTCTTTTATTTTAATTTTTTCGTCTGCATAGTACTTTATTTGTTGCTATTTTTATGTGCCCCATATATATCGTTATTTTATAATCGGCCAGAGTTAACACCCGTTATTAGGGTTCTTGGTTTAATTCTGATTATTTCTGGATTTAAAAATATACAGAATGCTTATGTTTCAAGACATCTTTTGTTTAAATTATATTTTTTTGCTACGCTTGGAGGAACGATTAGCGCTGCGATAATTGGTATTTGGATGGCTTATCATGGCTGGGGAGTATGGGCTCTTGTAGCTCAAAATCTAGTTAATCAAGGTATTGATACTATTATTCTTTGGATTCTCGTTAAGTGGCGTCCAACCAAAGAGTTTTCTTTTGCTAGATTGAAGTGTATGTTTTCGTATGCCTGGAAATTACTGTTATCTTCATTGCTGGATACAGTTTGGAATCAGCTTAGACAATTGATAATAGGTAAAAAGTATAATACTAGTGATTTAGCTTATTACAATAAAGGAAATGAGTATCCTCAATATGCCACTCTTGCGCTAAATAGTTCTATTGATAGTGTTCTGCTTCCTGTTATGAGCCAAACGCAAGATGATCCCTCAGCTGTAAAGGCCATGACTAGACGTGCAATCAAAACCGGGTCATTTGTTTTGTGGCCTATTATGATGGGATTAGCCGCTTGTTCTAAACCGTTTGTTTCTTTGGTATTGACAGAAAAATGGCTTCCTAGCGTACCATATTTAATGATTTTTTGTATAGTATATGCATTTTACCCAATCCATACAGCTAACTTGAATGCAATTAAAGCGTTAGGACGAAGTGATTTATTTTTAATTCTTGAAATTGTGAAGAAGATAATTAACTTGGTTATTATCTTGATTACAATGCAGTTTGGGCCTTTATGTATGGCTCTTGGAGCTATTGTTGGATCAGTATTCAGTCAGATTATTAATTCATGGCCAAACAGAAAACTACTAAATTATAAGTATATTGAGCAGCTAACGGACATAATTCCATATATTTTATTATCAGTACTTATGGCTGTGATTGTATATAGTATTAGTTTCTTGAATTTGCCTGATTATATTACTTTAATAATACAAATACCCGTAGGTGTATTAATTTATATTGGGCTGTCATGGATAATCAAATTAGATTCATTTATTTATTGTTTTGACATCGCAAAGAAATTAATTAGAAGAGGTAAATAAAAAATGTCAAACATCTTAGTAACACGTTCTTCCATGCCTTCATATGAAGAGTATTGTGAAGAAATAAAAGAATTGTGGGATACCCATTGGCTGACCAACATGGGTCCCAAACATAAACGGCTGCAGAAGGAATTGGAGGAGTATTTCAATATTCCTCATGTGGCTCTGTACACCAACGGTCATCTTGCATTGGAGAATGCAATCGCAGCACTGAATTTACCAAAAGGAGGAGAAGTAATTACAACTCCTTTTACTTTCGCTTCTACAACGCATGCGATAGTACGAAACGGACTGGTTCCAGTGTTCTGTGATGTAAAAGAAGATGATTATACAATCGACACAAAAATGATGGAGGAATTGATTACAGACAATACTGTGGCAATTGTTCCGGTACATGTATATGGCAACATGTGTGATGTAGAAGAGATTGGCAGAATCGCAAAGAAGTACGGCCTCAAGGTAATCTATGATGCTGCTCATGCTTTTGCAGTGAAGTATAAAGGCAAGTCATCGTCCTCTTTTGGAGATGCTTCAATGTTCTCATTCCATGCAACTAAAGTGTTCAACACCATTGAAGGTGGATGTGTATGCTTTAAGGATGACTCCTGGGTGCAGCTCCTCAATGATATGAAGAACTTCGGCATCCACGGTCCTGAATCCGTTGAGTATGTCGGCGGGAACGCCAAGATGAATGAATTCCAGGCTGCTATGGGTCTTTGTAATCTTCGTCATCTGGATGAGGAGATTGGTAAGAGAAAGAAAGTAGTTGAAAGGTATAGGGAACGGCTTGGAGGTGTAGAAGGTGTTAAGCTTTCTGTCATCCAGAAAGATGTCGAGAGCAACTACGCATATTTCCCAGTTGTTTTCGACGGCTATAAATACACAAGAAATGAAGTCTTTGAAAAGCTGGCTGAACAGGGAATTGGAGCTAGAAAGTATTTCTATCCTCTGACCAACAGCTTTGAATGCTATAGGAATTACCCAACTGCCGGAACAGAGAAGACTCCGGTTGCGCAGCATATGGCATTAAGGGTACTTACACTTCCTCTTTATGCTGATTTGAGCTTAAAAGATGTAGATAGAATTTGTGAAGTGATTTTAGGTTAAAAACGAGGTGAAGCATATGAAAGGTATTATTCTAGCAGGTGGAGCTGGAACGAGATTATATCCGTTAACAATGGTAACGAGCAAGCAGCTCTTACCGGTCTATGATAAGCCGATGATTTACTATCCGTTGACAACTCTCATGATGGCGAATATCCGTGATATTCTAATAATTTCCACACCAGAGGACACACCACGGTTTGAGTCTTTGTTGGGGGATGGTCATCAATTTGGAATCAAACTTTCATATGCCGTTCAGCCAAGCCCTGATGGATTGGCACAGGCTTTTATCATCGGTGAAGAGTTCATCGGGAATGATGCATGTGCCATGATTCTGGGAGACAACATCTTCTACGGAAACGGACTGGGGAATATGTTAAAGGGCGCTGCCAAGAGATCTGAAGAAGGCAGAGCATCTGTATTTGGGTTCTATGTTAATGATCCGGAACGCTTTGGTGTTGTCGAGTTTGATGAAAACTATAAAGCACTATCTCTTGAGGAAAAGCCAAAGAATCCTAAGAGCAATTACGCAGTTACAGGTCTTTACTTCTACCCATCAGGTGTAAGTGAGATGGCAAAACAGGTGAAGCCTTCTGCTAGAGGTGAACTTGAAATCACAACTCTCAACCAGATGTATCTTGAGAAGAACTTGTTGGATTGTGACATCATGGGAAGAGGATTCTCCTGGCTTGATACTGGCACAATGGATAGTTTGATGCAGGCAGCAGGGTTTATACAGACTATTCAGAACATGCAGGGAATCATTGTGGCTTCTCCTGAAGAAATTGCGTATAGGTATAAGATGATTGATAAAGAGCAGTTACTTAGTGCTGCTGAGAAATACGGAAAATCTCCATATGGCCATCATCTGAGAATGGTTGCAGATGGTAAGATGCCGAGATAATAAGAGGATAGAACGATGAAGAAAACAGTACTTGTCACCGGTGGCGCCGGATTTATTGGATCGAATTTTATATATCTTCTGTTAGAGGAAAGACCTGAGTGGAAGGTCGTATGCGTGGATGTACTTACATATGCCGCAAATATACACACGCTTAATGATGCTCTTAATAACCTGAACTTTGTATTCTACAAAGAAGATATTAGAAATAGAGAGGGAATCTTCTCAATCTTTGAGAAAGAGCATCCGAATATTATTGTCAACTTTGCTGCAGAGTCTCATGTAGACCGTTCTATCGAAAACCCCGGTATCTTCCTTGAGACGAATATTTTAGGTACTCAGGTAATGATGGATGCGTGCCGTAAGTATGGGGTTGAACGTTTCCATCAGGTTGGAACAGATGAAGTTTACGGTGACCTGCCACTCGATAGACCTGACCTGTTTTTCACGGAAGACACGCCAATCCACACATCATCGCCTTATTCAACTTCTAAGGCTTCTGCTGATTTGCTGGTTCAGGCTTATCACAGAACATATGGATTACCAGTTACCATCAGCCGTTGCTCCAATAACTATGGTCCATATCAGTTCCCGGAGAAGTTAATTCCTTTGATGATTAACAATGCAAGCCAGGACAAAAAGCTCCCGGTTTATGGAGAAGGTTTGAATGTAAGAGATTGGCTGTATGTAAAGGATCACTGCTATGGAATCCTTGCTGTGTTGGAGAAGGGCAAAGTTGGTGAGGTTTATAACCTCGGTGGTCACAATGAGAAAGCCAATATTGAGATTGTGAAAATTATTCTCAAAGAGCTCGGAAAACCGGAGAGTCTTATTACATATGTAGCTGACCGTAAAGGACACGATCAGCGTTATGCGATTGATCCGACAAAGGCAAACAGAGAACTTGGATGGAGACCTACCACGATGTTTGCAGATGGTATCAAGCTCACCATCCAGTGGTATAAAGAACACATGGATTGGATGGCAGAGTGTACATCCGGTGAGTATATGAATTACTACGCGCAGATGTACGAGAATAGGGGTTAAAGAATAATGAGGAAGATATTGTTGTTGGGTGGTTCGGCACAACAGATAGTAGCCATTAAGACTGCTCAGAAACACGGATTCTATACTGTCCTTTGTGATTTTCTTCCTGATAATCCGGGACAGTATGAAGCTGATAAGTTTTATCTAGTTTCTACAACGGATAAGGAAGCTGTTTTAAAGGTAGCAATGGATGAGACTGTAGATGGAGTTTTAGCATACGCCTCGGATCCTGCTGCACCTACAGCTGCTTACGTTGCTCAAAAGATGGGCTTGCCAACCAATCCTTATCAGGCAGTGGAAACACTTTGCAATAAGGATAGATTTAGAGAATTCCTTAAAACAAACGGTTTTAATACTCCAGTAGCAAGGGGGTATAGTGATAAAAACGTAGATACATCCATTTTCTCTTTACCTGTAATTGTTAAGCCAGTTGATTCATCTGGCTCTAAAGGTGCTACCGTATTAAGAAATTGGAACGGATTGGATAAAGCTTTGGATTTTGCTTTTTCATTCTCTCGTTCACATAGAGTTATAATTGAAGAGTATATTGAGAAGAAACATGAATACCTTATTGGTGGCGACATTTTTGTAAATGATGGTAAAGTAGTTCTTTGGGGATTGCTGAACTGTCACAGAGATGGAACTGTTAATCCCTTGGTCCCAGTTGGAAAGAGCTATCCGCTCCTTCTTGATAAAGATGATGAAGACTCCGTTCATGTGATTTTACAAAGCATGGTCGATAAGCTTGGTCTCAAGTTTGGTTCGGTCAATGTTGAACTAGTTGTGGATAAGAATAACCGAGTGTGGCCAATTGATGTAGGACCAAGAGCTGGCGGAAACATGATTCCCGATCTGCTTGGATTGATTTTTGGTGTGGATGTAGTTGAGATGGCAGTATTAGCAGCTATGGGAGAACCTTTGAAATGCGAGGTAGGAGATGGATCTCCCTTTTATGCGACCCACAATCTACACACTAATAGGAACGGAATATACAGAAGCATTGAATTTTCAGAAGAACTGGAAAAACGAATCATAAAGAAATGCCTATATAAAAAAGATGGAGATAAAGTTGAATTCTTCGATAATGCAGCTAAAGCTTTAGGCATTATCTTTATGAAATTTTTTGATAGGAAAGAAATGATGGATATGTTAACGCACATAAATGAATGCTATACAGTAATAGTTGAAACCATCCAGGGGGGGGTAACTGATTTTAGTTTCCCGTCTCTCTATGAAGTGCTTGCTCACCAGGAGAGGTGCGCGGCATGAAAAAATTACTATTATTGGGTGGCTCAGCACAACAAGTAGTTGCAATTAAGACTGCTAGGAGGTTAGGGTATTTTACGGTATTGTGTGATTTTCTTCCTGATAATCCAGGACAGTATGAAGCGGATAAGTTTTATCTAGTTTCTACAACGGATAAGGAAGCAGTATTGAAAGTAGCCAAGGATGAAAAAGTAGATGGTGTACTCGCCTATGCCTCAGATCCGGCTGCGCCTATTGCGGCTTATGTTGCTGAGAAATTGGGATTACCAGGTTCGCCATATGAATCTGTTGAGATTCTTTGCAATAAGGACAAATTCAGATCCTTTTTAAGCGAAAACGGTTTCTGTACTCCAAAGGCAAAAGGGTATACAAACATTGCAGAGGCTTTAGACGATATTCGGTCGGGTTTCTTCAAGACACCTGTTATAGTTAAGCCGGTGGATTCGTCGGGAAGTAAGGGTGTTGGAAGAATTGATTTCGTAAATGAAGCAGATGAAAAACTGAATTATGCAATGTCTTTTTCGAGAGGACATAGAATTATTGTTGAAGAATATGTAGAAAAGCTAGGATATCAAATTGCTGGTGATGGTTTGTCGATTGCTGGAAAACTGGTTTTCAGATGTTTTGCAAATGATCATTTTAACCCCAAATGTGTAAATCCATTTGTGCCTATTTCTGCATCTTTTCCCTATGAACAACCGAAAGATGTGCAAGATAAAATTCACAATGAGATTCAGAGACTCTTAACAGCTCTTAATATGAAAACAAGTACATATAATTTTGATATGCGTATTGATATGGACTATAACGTATATTTAATGGAAGTAGCCCCAAGAGATGGTGGTAACTATATTCCCGATGTCATCAAATACGCGACTGGTGTGGATTTGGTAGAATGTTCTGTTAAAGCAGCAATGGGAGAAAGAATTGATACTTCATTTTTCAGTGAACCAGTAGGCTATTATTCATATTTTGCCGTTCATAGCTTAAAAGACGGCATTTTAGATAAGGTTGAATTCACAGAAGAAGGCCAGAAACACATCCTTGAAGATCATTTAGTAAAGCACCATGGAGATGAAATTAAAGCATTCACTGGTGCAAACACTACATTGGGTTGCTTGATAATGAAGTTTGATTCCTTTGAGCAAATGATTTATATGATGGATAACTCCGAAGAATGGTGCAAAGTAGTTTTAAAGAATTGAGGATACTATGAAAGAAATAGGTGGATACATAGAACTTGATACTTACACAGGCAAAATGCTTCATGGCGACGGCGTCAAACTGAACTGTGGTAGAAATGCTTTGGCATATATTATCAAGGCAAAGAATATCAAGAAACTATGGATGCCGAGATTCATGTGTGATTCCTGTGATAAAGTTTTATCTGATAATCATGTTGATGTTGAGTATTATTCAATAGGATTAGACTTCAAACCTGTTATAAAGGAATGGGATGGCTGGCTTTATGTGGTGAATTTCTATGGCCAGTTATCTAACGGCTATCTTACGTCTCTTGGGGATAGTATTATCGTTGATAACGCTCAAGCATATTTTCAGGAACCTATTCCTGGAGTTGATACCCTATATACCTGCAGGAAATTTTTCGGAGTAGCTGATGGGGCGATTCTGTATACTGATAAGTATATCGAAGTAGAGAATCAGGACGAGTCATTCAATAGAATGAATTTCTTGCTAGGAAGGTATGAAAGAAGTGCAAGTCAATTCTATCAGGAATATGTAGACAATAATCATTTCTTTAGAAATGAGCCGATAAAAAGGATGTCAAAGCTTACAGAGAATCTGCTACATGGAATTGACTATGAAGTAGTAATGAAGAAAAGAACGCAGAACTTTGCCTACCTTCATGAAAAGCTACATTCTTTGAATAAATTGAATCTATCGGTTCCATACGGAGCTTTTATGTATCCGCTCTACATTGAAAACGGAGCTGAAGTCAGAAAAGAACTACAGACAAGGAAAATATTCATTCCTACTTTGTGGCCAGCTGTATTTAACCTCTGTGAAGAAAATGAGTATGAATATGACATGGCAAAAAATATACTCCCGATTCCGGTTGATCAGAGATATGGAATGAGGGATATGGAATATATCGTTCAGGAGATAATTAAATGTATAAGTTGAGAGAATTGGAAAGAAAAGATTTAGCAGTTGTAAATACTTGGAGAAATAATCATGAGTTGATTGAACAACTTGGAGCTCCATTCCGGTACATTAATCTTGAGGTAGATCAAAAATGGTTTGATTCATACATGAATAGTCGTAATAATCAGGTTCGATGTGCAATAGTTGAGGAGAATGAAGATACAATCCTTGGAATGGTGAGCCTGGTATCTATAAATCAAATCAATCAATCCGCAGAGTTTCATATTATGATTGGCGATGAGAGCAATCAAGGAAAAGGGATTGGAACGTTCGCGGTGAAAGAGATGCTTAATCATGCATTTTATAATATGAATTTGAATCGTGTTGAATTGACTGTATTGGAAAGTAATAAAAGAGCAATTCATCTTTATGAAAAGAATGGTTTTGTTTATGAAGGATGCAAACGCAAAACTAGGTTTAAAGGAGGGAAATTTGTCAACATGCTTATGTACTCAATTTTAAGAGAAGAATATCGAGGGGGGGGACTCTAATTTAAATACCTTTGTTGCAAATCTTTTCTTTGCCCTTTGTAAACCTTTGCCGACCAAGAGTATGCCTATTTTAGATAATATGAAGTGACCCCACATTTGCAACGACGTGGATTTACCTGTAT
>ERZ1643250.2422-NODE-2422-length-14059-cov-5.178163_pt1 | contig 14059 bp, 12 predicted proteins | sample MGYA00579262_ERZ1643250 | MGnify/ENA primary metagenome ERZ1643250 (study PRJEB29033, sample SAMEA4952265) | chicken gut metagenome | biome: Broiler Chicken; feature: Gastrointestinal Tract; material: Caecum | place: Ireland | collected 2018 | study: Broiler...
TCCCGGGAATCCAGCTCACAGGACACAGTGTGGATGAAATGGTAAAAGACGGACATCTGCAGGCACTCTGTATGGAGGCAATTGCGAAAAAGTTCAATACGGGCGCGGCATTCAGCCTGATGGATTTATCAGTAGAGGCGGAAGCGTTCGGAAGCTCCGTACAGTACAGTGAAGACGAAGTGCCGACCGTAACGGCAGCGCTGGTACACGATGAGGAGGAAGCGGAAGCATTAAAGGTTCCTGAGGTAGGCGCAGGCCGTACAGGGGAATGTGTCAAAGGAATCAAAGAAGTATCAGAGCTTATCACAGACCGCCCGGTGCTGGCAGGAATCATTGGTCCCTTCTCTCTGGCAGGAAGACTGCTGGACATGACGGAGATCATGATTCTGTGCTATGACGATCCGGAAATGGTGGAGACCGTTCTGGAAAAGGCGACGGAATTCCTGATTGAGTATGCCAAGGCCTTTAAAGAGGCAGGAGCAAATGGCATTGCCATTGCTGAGCCGGCAGCCGGCCTGCTGTCACCGTCCCTGATCAAAGAGTTCTCTACTCCGTACGTGAAAAAGATTCGGGAGAGCGTGGAAGACGACAACTTTATCATTGTGTACCATAACTGTGGAAATGTGGTTCCTCTTCTTGATAATATCAAAGAAATCGGCGCGTCCGCATACAGCATTGGAAATGCGATAGATATTGAGGATGCTTTGAAAGTGCTTCCGGAGGACAGCCTCGTGATTGGAAACATTGATCCTGCGGGAACATTCCGGAATGGAACACCGGAGAAGGTGAAAACGGAGACGCTGGAGCTTCTGGAGAGATGCGGAAAATATCCGAACTTTGTGATTGCCAGCGGCTGCGATATTCCGCCTATGACGCCGATGGAAAATATCCAGGCATTCTTTGATACAGTGGAAGAGTATTATAATCGGTAAAAGGCTGTTTTATAAATAAGGGTATTTCAGGGATATTATTTGAAGGCAGTTAGAAGAAAGAATCCGGGCGGCCGGACAGAAATGAAAGTACTGTTCCGGCCGCCCGGATTTCTGCTGCGGAGATTACCGGAACTGCTTCGGTGTGAGTCCGGTATACTTTTTAAATACTTTCGAAAAATAGCTCTGATCCTCGAAGCCTACAGCCAGCGCAATGTCGATGATGGAAAAATCAGTGTTTGCAAGAAGCCGTTTGCTTTCCTCGATGCGGACCATGTTCAGGTACTCCTTGAAGGAAGAGCCGATGCAGGTTTTAAACAGCGTCGAGAAGTAGGAAGGATGTAAGTGTACGTGGCTGGCCACATCTTCCAGAGTCAGGGGCCCGTTAAAGTGTTCTGATATGTACAGGATGGCCTTTTTGGTAATTTCGTGGTTTTTGGAAGGAATGTAATTAAACATGCTTTCCGAGAAGGTTTCCACAATCTCCTGAAGCTTGTAGCAGAGGGTATCGATGGTGTTGATCTGCTGGAGATTCTGCAGGAACTGGTTATTCAGTTTCAGAATACTGTCTGTGGGCGCGCCGCCCTCGATGGCCGTTCTTGACAGGAGAGAGCAGAGCTCCAAAGCTCTCGCTTTTACGATATCCAGGCTGTTCCCTTCGGAGAAGAATACATATCCGAGGAGATCGTTGAGAATGGCGTTGGCTTTCGGCGCGTCCCCCTGCTTGACTTTGCTGAGCAGTTCCTTTTCCTTTTCATAAGGATAAGGCGGCTTTTCCAGGTTCTCTGCTTTGTAGCGCTGGATGGATTCGTTGATACGCGATTGCTGGAGAAGCTTTTGATTGTTTTGCCACAGCTCTTTTTTACTCTCGATGATGAGATTGGAAAAGAGATAGAACAGAAGATGGCTGATATGGTTTACAACAGAAGCCTCTATCACCGGAATGCCTTCTGTCTCATCATACAATTCCAGAGCTTTTTCCGTAGACATGGGATATCGTTTTGTGATAGTGGATATCAGAATGGAATCTGCCTGGTCCATCAGGAAGGGTCCCACAAGGATAGAGCCCAGGAAAGTGTTTTTATTGATCAGAGGATATACGATATGGTTCAGCTCTGCGTGGCAGGCAAAAATATAGGGTTCTCCAAGATCAATGGCCTTTTTGCTGGCAGAGATATGCATTTTCTCACAGGAATCTCTGGAAGGAAGATGCTTCTGGAACAGAGCGCAGAATCGGGGAGTGTCTCCTTCGGATACCAGGATTTCCCCCTGATCGTTGATGATTTGTATGGGAAGCTTTATACAGGTATGGAAAGTGAGCGCCATATCTTTCAGAGTCTTTTCGGGCACAATGGTGTATAGTAACTGCTTCAATGCTCTCTCTCCTTTGGTATGAAATATAAAAGATAAGGCTATTGTATCATAGTTTTATCAGTTTTTCACAATAAAATTTGGAAAAGAATAAATTAGTACAAATAATCGTGAATAATTACCAAAACGGGAAAAGAGTTTTCTATATAATAAAGGACAAATAAATCGGATTACAATGGAGGGTGTAATTATGGATCTTATTCAGGAAATTTCAGAGTATCTTCAGAAGGGACGTGCCAAGAATGTAAAGCAGCTGGTACAGCAGGCGCTGGATGAAAACATGGACCCGAAGGCGATTCTGAACGATGGTCTTCTGTCCGGTATGATGATTATCGGCGGAAAGTTCAAGAACAATGAGGTATTTGTTCCGGAAGTGCTTGTCGCAGCCAGAGCGATGAACGTGGGCTTAAGCGTGCTGGAGCCGAAGCTGATTGAAGTCGGAAATGAGCCTGTCGGGAAAGCTGTTATCGGAACCGTGCAGGGAGACCTTCATGATATCGGTAAAAACCTGGTTGTCATGATGCTCAAAGGCGCAGGTTTTGAGATTTACGATCTGGGAGTGGATGTGGAGACTTCCGTATATATCGACAAGGCGGAAGAAGTGGGAGCAGATATTATCTGTATGTCCGCGCTTCTTACCACGACCATGCCGAAGATGCAGGACTGCATTGACATGCTTAAGGAGAGAGGACTTCGTGACAAGTACATCGTAATGATCGGCGGAGCTCCGGTAAATGAAAGCTTCTGTGAGCAGATTGGAGCAGATTATTATACTCCTGACGCAGCGTCCTGCGCTGAGGTGGCAAAGAAGGTTGTGCTTGAAAAGAAAGCGGCTGTGTAACTGGATACGCCAGCCGAAAATCTGAATCTGAACGGTCAAAAGGAAACCGGTGAAAATCCGGTACAGGCTTACCCCTACTGTGAGCAGGGACGAAGAATCAGAAAACCATTGTCCTACGGGATGAGAAGGGGATTCTTAGGATGAACTGTGAGTCAGGATACTTTTGCGGCAGAGCAGTCTGATCTTGGGTGGGAGACGGGCTGCAAAAAAAGAACAGGGATGTAAGGTATTAAACTCTTTTGGATAAAAGGGTTTTCTTTCTTTATAAAGGAAAATGCGAAGCATGCCGTGGGTTAAGAGGTGGCAGATTGAAGAGAACAGAATTTGACATAAAAATTTCCATTAAGGATGTCTGCAGATTCCTGGACATCAGGGAAGAAAGCGAAGCCTATGAAGAACTGACAGAGGAATTGGAAGAGATGCTTCCCCTGGCGTACGAAAAAATTGAGCCGAAGGCTCTGCTGGGCTTTGGAAGCTTGGAAGGGTATACGGTAGAGGAAGATGGGAAGCAGATAAAGGAAGCACTGTTCGGAGTTTTTACGATTGGCAAAAAGATGGGGGAATGGTCTACACAGCTGTTTGCCGAAGGGGACTATATGCGTGGAATGATGGCAGACGCCATTGCGGATAATTACCTCTTTCAGATGGACACGGCAATGGAGCAGACGGTGGTGGACATGTGCCGGAAGAAGGGAAAAGGAATCGTAAGACGTGTCGAAGCGCCTCAGGATATTCCCATGAGTATCCAGAAGCGGGCTTATGATGCGGTCGGAGCAGAGCGGGAAGGGATCGGGATTAAGTCAAGCTTTATGTATGATCCTGTCAAGACTGTCTGCCAGGTATATCTTCTGGACGATGATACCAGCCATTACCATCCGGAGCACGACTGCAGCAGGTGCGGCAATCTGACCTGTAAAAACCGGAGAATTCCCTTTGTTACGGTAAAGGTGCGCATCGGAGAGAAGGAAAAGCAGATACAAGCGAAAAAGTCAGAAAGCCTGCTTGAGGCTTTTCAGAAACAGGATATTTTCCTGCCTGCAGTCTGCGCGGGAAGAGGAAGCTGCGGAAAGTGCCGGGTGCGCTTCCTGGAAGGAGCTGTGGAGCCGGGGGAGGCAGACAGAAAGGTTTTTACAGAGGAAGAGCTGAAGCAGGGGTGGAGACTGGCCTGCAGGGCCTATCCGGAGCAGGAATGCACAATTCTGCTGGATAATGCCGAGTCAGATTTTTATGTACTTGCGGATGCAGAAGAAGGAACAGAGAAAAAACTGCCTGATGGAGGAAATTACGGAATCGCGGCAGATATCGGAACCACGACCATTGCCATGCAGCTGGTGGATCTGTCTGATGGAAAGACTGCTGATGTCTATACAGCGATCAACAGGCAGCGGGCTTACGGGGCAGATGTAATCAGCAGGATAGACGCGTCAAACAATGGGAAAAGAGAAGAGCTGAGAAACAGCATCCGGCAGGATCTCTTAAAAGGGGTCGAAAAACTGACAGAAGGCAGCCGGCTGAAAATCAGCAGAATGGTCATCGGGGCCAACACGACTATGGTACATCTGCTCATGGGATATTCCTGCGAGACCCTGGGAGTCTACCCGTTTGAGCCTGTGAATATTGATACCATTCATATTTCTTACCGGGAACTGCTGGGAGATGCAGGGCAGGATTGTCCGGTGACAGTTTATCCGGGAATTTCCACCTATGTGGGCGGAGATATTGTATCCGGGCTGTATACTCTTGAGTTCGCAAAACGGGAAAAACCGGCAGTTCTTATTGACCTGGGGACCAACGGAGAAATGGCCGTGGGATGCAGAGACGGCATTCTCACTGCGTCTACAGCAGCGGGACCGGCCTTTGAAGGCGGCAATATTACCTGCGGCACAGGAAGTATTCCCGGAGCGATCTGCAGCGCGGTTTATAAGAACGGGCGGATGGAGACGGAAACGATCAATCATGCAAAACCGGCCGGAATCTGCGGTACCGGAATCATTGATGTGATTTACGAATTGAAGAAAGCAGAAATCATAGACGAGACCGGATTAATGGAAGAGCCGTATTTTCAGGACGGAGTTCTTCTCTCCGAAGAGGGAAACCTGAGATTTTATCAGAAGGATGTCCGGGAGATACAGCTTGCGAAGGCTGCGGTGCGGGCCGGGCTGGAAACACTTGTATCCCGGTACGGAATCAGCTGTGAAGAGGTGGACCGGTTTTATATCGCGGGTGGATTCGGATATAAAATGAACATCCAAAAGGCTGTAAACATCGGTCTCCTTCCGACACAGTGCGGGGACAGGACAGAGGCGGTGGGGAACAGCTGCCTGCAGGGAAGCATCCGGTATCTTCTGAATCCTGGCGCAGAAAAAGAGACAGAAGCGATCAAGGCAATGTCACGGGAGCTTTCGCTGTCAAACGATAAGATGTTTCAGGAATTGTATATGGAATATATGTATTTTGAATAGAGTGCGGCAGGGAAAAGAGGCAGCAGGCTTTGAATGGAAAATTCGGTCTGCTGCCTCTTTGATGGCCGAGGTTTTCCGGGAAACCGGGGCTCAGCCGCGGTATTGTTTGGGAGTCAGTCCCGTATATTTTTTAAATACCTTGGTGAAATAACTCTGATCTTCAAAGCCGATGGAAAGAGCGATGTCAAGAATAGACCTGTCCGTGGCGGCAAGAAGTTTTTTGCTTTCCTCGATGCGGATAGAATTCAGATATTCTTTGAAGGAAGAACCGCAGGACTGCTTGAAGAGCGTAGAAAAGTAGGAGGGGTTCAGCTCCACATGGTCGGCAGTTTCTTTCAGGGTAAGAGGTCTGTTATAATGCTGTTTCATATAGGCGATGGCGTTTTCTATCGCATCTGTTCCCTTACCATAATCCGTTCCTTTCGTTTCCTCAGTCCTGTTTTGAGCGGCTGTCTGGGGCATGGAACTGCCTGAGGAGAGGATAGGAGAAAAGACATAGGAAATGAGCCAGCTGATTTGTTCTGCTTTTTCCGGCGTGATGAAAGGAATATGCTTTGCCTCCTCATAGAGTTCAAGCAGTTCCCTGGTTCCGGGGGAATATCGTTTGGAAAGATCCACAAACATATCAGGATCAGGGGTATCCGTAAAAAAGGGGCCTATCAGGATAGAGCCGAGCTGCTGCCGGCCGCTGTTTAGCGGAAAGCTCAGATGGCTTAAATTGGCATGGCAGGAAAAAATAAAGGAATTTCCGGATTTCATCGCGCGCTTTCCAGCCTCTGCGTGAAGCTTATGGCAGGGATCTTCTCCACCGGAACGGCGGGGAAGTATTTTTTTAAAGCAGAGACAGAAAGAAAGGGACAGTCCGAGTCCACAGAGGACGTTTCCGTTTTCGTCCAGAACGGAAACCGGGAGGTCCAGACAGCTGTGAAGGCATTTCAGAAGTTTTTCCAGTTGTTTTGGCTGAATTTTAGTGTATAAGGCAGGTTTCAAAGCAGTTCCTCCGATATTGGTAAAAATATAAGGCGGCTTTTGGTAATAATATCATTTTTAAACAGTTGAATCAAGATGCTGGCACAAAATATTTACACATATGAAAATATTTTGTGCCGGAGAAAAAGCGGCTGTTCTGATTTGAAAACGCAGAATATTGAAGAAGATTTTGAAAAATGGTATAATCTCACTTAAAAAAGACAGGCAGGAGATGACTGCCGGAAGAAGAGGATAGTTATGACAGGTGATAACCAGGATGAACTGATGATGCAGGCTGCATCTATGTATTATCAGGAGGATATGACGCAGGCGGAGATTGCCAGAGAGCTTTTTTTGTCCAGGACGAAGGTCTCCCGTCTGCTTAAGCTGGCGAAAGAACAAAGAAAGGTCGAAATCCGCATCTGCGGCGGGGCTCAGAGAAATTCGTTTCTGGAGAGACTGTTCAAGGAGCAGTTTGGACTGAAAGAGGTGCTTATTCTGGCAGACTGTCCGGAGGAAGAGGCTTTTCTGTCAGTGGCAGGGCTGGCTGCCCAGTATACAGATTCTATTTTAAAAGAAAACTCCATCGTCGGGATTGGAAGAGGGCGGACCCTGCGGGCGGTAGTGGAATGTATGGAACCCAAAGAAAAGCTTATGATTCAGGTTGTACAGCTGATTGGCCTGATGAATAATCCTTCCCAGAACGAAGAGGAGATGGATCTGGTACGGAAATTTGCCAAAATGTACGGAGGGACCAGCCATAATCTGTTTGCGCCCTTTGTTCTGGAAGATAGTGAGGCGCGGCAGGTGCTGAACAGGGTAGCCGCCGTGGGAAAAACGATTGAACTGGCTAAGAAGGCAGATGTGATTTTAAGTTCTGTGGGGAAATTTGACCTGCAGGACAAGAGCATCCTGTGGAACTCCTATCTGGGGCAGGAAGAGAAGCTGCACCTGAAGAAAATGGGCTCTGTGGGCCTTTTCTGCGGACGGTATTATGATATTAACGGGAAAATGGCGGATACGGCGCTGCATGATAAGATTTTCGGACTGGAAATAGAAGAGATTGTGGCCAGGGAGCATGTGATCTGCGTGGCGCAGGGCAGGGAAAAGGTACTTCCGATTCTTGGAGCGCTTCACGGAAAACTGTTCAATACCCTGATTACAGATGAGCGGACGGCTATGAATGTTTTGATACAGGGAGGAAAAATGATCTGACGGTAAGAATAAAGTGAAAAAAATTTCGGAGTGTGAAAATTTGTGCACAGCGGGAACAGATGTGATAAGTGAGCAAAACAGGGAAAATATCCAAAAAAAGTACTATTCTCCAAAAAAAATCGGAATAAATGGCGAAAAATACTGCTATCATGAAAGCGAATCAAAGGTAATTTGACATATTGTACTGGATTCGGCATTCGAAACAGGTTAAAATGCCGTACGGCAAGAGTAAGAAAAAATTTTCAGAATGAAACCCTGAAAAACAGGCGCGCAGTTTTCCGGGTATCAGATAAAGAACAATTATGATTAAGAGATAAGGAGAAGAGTATGAGTTATATTGTTGATTTGCTGCTGAATCAGATCTTTACGCAGCCGTTCCTGCTGCTGGCCATCGTTGTATTCATCGGCTATATGGCTATGAAGCAGACGGTGTCCAAGGCGCTGATTGGAGCTTTCAAGGCATCTATCGGAATTATTGTTATGGGAATCGGCTCCGGTGCGTTGTCCACGAACTTCGGACATCTGCTGACGGCACTGAGAAATTCCACAGGACTTCAGGGAGCTGGACTGAACACCTACTCCACGATGACAGCCGGTTTTGAGAAAATGGACGCTGTTCTGGGATCGGGAGTCGGTACGACCTGGGGCCTTTACACCCTGCTGGTAGCTTTTATCATGAATCTGGTTTTGGTTGCCTTACGTAAATGGACAAAGATTCGCGCTATCTATCTGACCGGAAATGCAATGATTGTACAGTGTGGAATCAGTGTTTATATTGTATGGCGTTTCCTGGGAACAGGAATGATTCCCACGATTCTGATTGCTTCTGCTCTGACGGCTTTGTACTGGGGCATTTGTTCCACTATTCTGATTAAGCCCACCAAGGTAATCACCGGCGGCGCGGACCTGACGGTAGCGCACCAGCAGATGCTGATGGACTATGTGGCATATAAGGTTGCTCCGAAGATTGGAGATCCCAAGAAGGATGACATCGAGAAAAAGAAACTTCCGTCTTCCCTCAACTTCCTTCAGGACAGTCTGCTGGCGACTCTGCTGTGTATGCTGATTGCTACGGCGGTGATTATGCTGGTAATCGGAGGCGACGGCATAGAGGCGATGCGCGGAGCAGATGGTTTCAACCAGCCTACATATAAGAATACCGTTATCTTCATGCTCTGGATTGCGATTACGCTGACAGCGGATCTGTGGGTACTGCTTACGGGCGTGCGTATGTTCGTAGGCGAGCTGATGATGTCTTTCAAGGGTATTTCTGAGAAGCTCCTGCCCGGCGCGGTAGCTGGTGTAGACTGTGCGGCCCTTTATGGATTTGCTCCCAAGTCGGTAGTCCTTGGTTTCCTCTGCGGAGCCGTCGGCCAGATTGCGGGCGTGGTGATACTGATTGTAACGGGAAGTCCGATTGTTTTGATTCCGAGCTTTATTCCGCTGTTCTTTGACGGAGCAACCGTAGGTATCTTCGCGAACAAGTTCGGAGGCTGGAAAGCGCTGGTAGTTATCTGCTTCTGTACCGGACTGATTCAGATTTTCGGTTCTGCGCTGGCAGTAGCGATGCTGGATCTGACCTGGTGGCAGGGCGTCAGTGATTATGCGACTATCTGGGTGGCGATTTCAGCGGTTCTCAAAGGAATCGGTTCTCTGCTGGGAATTCCGGTATCCGGTTGATCGCAGCCTGCGAAGCTGTAGAAGATATTTTGAAATTGATGCAATATAGAAAGGAGAACAAAAACTATGTTAAATATCGTATGTGTATGCCACAATGGAATGGGAACCAGCATGCTGCTGAAAATCAATGTAAATAATATCTGTATGGAGAATGGAATCAGCGCCACCGTAGAGGCGTGCGCCCACGGAGAAGCCGCCGGCTACCTGATGAGCGCAGACGTTGTTCTGACCAGTCCTGAGATTGTAGAGATGCTTCCGCCGACAGACGCCAAGATTATCCAGACTACAAGTATGCTGGATAAGGCTGTGGTTACGGAACTGCTTGTAAACTGTGTAAAAGAGAACTTCCCGGATGAGATTTCATAACAGGACGTTTTTAAGATGACAATACTGAATTATCTGATCAGCATCGCGGCGCTGGCCGTGCTGGTCTATGAGACCTATACGGTAATCCGGCGGAACCGCCGGATTACCGTAAAAGGAAAAGACGATTTTTTTACTTTTTGTTTGGTACTGCTTTTTGCGGCTTTGATTTTCCGTCCGAATCCGACAGCGGATTTCCTGGTCAGTCTGCGCAATACGCTGATTTTGATGGCGGTCTTCTTTACCCTTGCCATACGGCGCGGGATTTGCGAAGGAGGCGTGGCGAAACTGGGGTTTGTAGTTCCCTGGAAAGAAATCCGGCAGGTACAGGTAGCGGAATACCAGACGTCCAAGGTTGTGGCGGTGTTTACGACGGAGAAGAGACGTTACAAGCTGTTTTTTCCTCAGCATAAACTGAAAAATCTGGTTTATGAGCTGCAGAAGCATGTTCCGGAGGTTCTTGTAGAAGAATCCCTGAAGCTGAACTGAAAACCGGTAAACGCAGGCAGTCCGGGATATTTCCCGGACAGGCAGGTTATCTCCGATGCTGAAAGCAGGACAGGAGAGAGAGGAAACAGAACATATGACCAGTTATGAAATTATGAAGGCAAATATCCATTTTCAGAATCCGGATCGGATCGGACTGCGGTTTGACAGGATTGCCGGAAAGGGAGACGTGTGCCGTATTTTTGTACTTCCCCCGAAGGATAAACGGGATAACAGCAAGACATACAGTGTATCTAAGAAAGTGCGCCCCAAAGACAAGGAATACGACGAATGGGGATGCCTCTGGAGAAGCGACGGACAGGAAGCCAATATGGGCGAGCCCTGCAACATCGTTCTGGAGGATCTGGAAGAGGATCTGGAAAGCTACGAGTTCCCCGATCCGAAAGCGGAGGGACGGTTTGACGGACTGGAAGAAGCGCTGAAAGCGGCTGAGGAGAAAAATCTTTACGTACAGCTCAACAGCCCCCAGTGTATTTTTGAGCGTATGCATTTTCTGCATGGCTTTGAAAATACCCTCTGCGATATTCTGATGCTGCCGGAAGAGACGGCAGAGTTCGCCAGAAAACTGGCGGATTACCAGATCGGAATCATTGAGGAGGCATATCGGCTGGGAAAAGGACGTATCCACTGCTATGATACGACCGATGACTGGGGAACCCAGCAGGCGCTGATGATCCCGCCCAATTCATTCCGGGAGATTTTCAAGCCGCAGTATAAGCGTGTGTTTGACAAAGCCCATGAGTGCGGCATGGATATCCGTTTCCATACGGACGGAAAAATCAATGACATTCTGGAAGATCTGATAGAGCTTGGCGCGGATATCATCAATATCCATCAGCCGAACCTGGTAGGAATTGATGAGATATCCAAAATCGGCCAGGGAAGGATCTGTTTTGAAGCTTCTGTAGACATCCAGGATACGCTTCCTACAGGAGACAGAGAGAAAATTGAGAGAGAAGCAAAAGAACTGATAGAGAAATGGGGAACTCCGAAGGGTGGATTTATCGGCGTAGAGTACGGTTACCTTGACGCTATCGGCATTACGAAAGAGACGATGCTTTTTGAGCTGGAATGCTTTGAAAAGTACGGAACCTATAAGAAATAAAAGGTGTGGCATGATTGTTGTTGGTGAGAAGATCAATGGAAGCATTCCGGCTGCCGCAAGAGCGATTGCACGGCGGGAGGCGGACTGGATTCGTGATATGGCGCGCAGGCAGGCGGAAGCAGGAGCTGATTTCATCGATGTGTGCGCTTCTGTGGAATTTGAAGAGCTGGAGACGCTTCGCTGGATGATTGATCAGGTCCAGAGCGTTACCGATACGCCCATTTCCATAGACAGTCCAAGCACGGAGACGCTGGCGCGGGCATATCAGTTCTGCAGACGGCCCGGACTCTTTAATTCTGTGTCCATGGAAAAGACGAAAGAGGTTGACAGGATATTTGGAATTATGAGAGAAAATCCGGGCTGGGAAGTGATTGCCATGCTCAGTGACGATGACGGGATTCCCAAATGCGCTGCTGACAGACTGAAGGTCCTTGACGGGATTATGAGAAAAGCAGAAGCATACGGAATCGATCCGTCCAGAATCCATATTGATCCGATCGTCGAAGCAGAGGCTTATATCGATCCGGAGCAGGAAGACGGCCCGGGAATCGCCATGGTCGCAAAGGTGGCTGATGAGATCCGGAGCAGGTATCCCGCGCTTCACATTACTTCTGCCATCAGCAATATCTCGCATGGTCTGCCGGCGCGGAAATATATGAATTACAGTTTCGCGGTGCTGATGCTGGCCCACGGCTTGGACAGCGCCATTCTGGACCCGCTGGACCGCGGCCTCCTGGCTGTGGCTGACGCGGCGGAAAAGCTGCTGGCGTTTCCGGAGGACAGGCAGCAGGACCTGGCAGCTGCTGTACAGAAAAGCGGGGCAGAAAGCTGCGGCTTTCCGCTTTCGGAGAGAGGCGTTTCTGAACAGGAAGGACGGAAATACGCAGAAATGGCGGCGGTCGCTCTTGCGATGAAAAGGCTGGAAGCCGGCGTGGACGCCATGAATCTGAATGATGTGGACAGAGATGTTTTGGGTACCGCTTATGCGGCGGCCGCATTGCTGGGCCTGGAAGAAGAAGGCAGCTGTGTCGAGTATGTGGATGCGTATAAGTCCGGCCTTTTTGGAACAAAGAAGAAAGAATAACAGAATTCAACAGATAAGAAAGGGCGGCCCCTGCGGTCTGGAGAAGCATCTCCGGATCACGGGGGCCGCCCTGGTTTTTGGAATACTTTTTTATCCGGTTTATCCGGTTTTTTTCAGGACATTCCTATCTGCAAGAATGATTCCGTATTCATTAATCTGCTGGCGCTGAAAAGAAGCAGCGCAAAGCCTGAGATCAGCATGATGCCGCTGAGCAGAAGAATGACAATGACTGTGGTGATAGTCTGCCCCTGAGATCTTCTGGGAAGAGAGCCGGAGGCTCTGCGAATCAGATAACTTCCTGTATAAAGCAGAACCGGAGCCAGCGCTCCGAGCATCAGGTAGGAGCCAAGAGCGGGCAGAAGCCAGGAAGGCCCGGTCATCAGCGCGGCAGACTGTTCTGCGGTCTCTGCCGGGGCGCCAAGCGTGGACAGGAACGACAGAAAATTATTGGTAAAATGAAACAGGGCCGGCAATAGAAGATTGTGAGTCTTCTGCATGACATAGGATAACCCGATGCCCAGCAGGGCCGTAGGGAGAAAACGGTAAGGGTCCATGTGGAACAGACCGAAAATCAGTCCCATGCAGAGAATGATAACCCAGTCCCTGCGGATTGACTGAAAACTGTACTGGATAAAACCTCTGTGCATGGCTTCCTCACAGACGGCAGGCATCACAGCAACGATAAAGAAGCGCAAGGGCGCCGGAACTGTGGAAAAGACAGAATTTATGCTGCTGCTGACCTGCAGATATCCTTCCGGGAAAAAGCACATGAGAATCAGAGTCACCAGCATAACCGACAGAAAGCAGCCGGCCCAGAGCAGCAGGGTTCCCATCACCTGGCCGAATTTCGGAAGCCGGATGGGAAAGACGCTGTGGAAGCTCTGTCCGGTGATGCGGACAGCAAGAAGGGTGCAGGCCAGAAGCCCCAGCTCCGTCAGCGCCAGCCCCAGCATGCCGAAATAGTACTGCAGGGGCGCAAAGACAAAGAGAAACAGCAGCATAATGATGACAAAGGCTGCGATCCCGTGGAGCGGGGTCAGCCGGCGGACGGAAGGTTTCCGGATACGTTCTGTAAATTTCATAAAATCACAACTCCTCTACCCTGTTGACAAGGCGTGTATGCCCTTATCAACAGGGTATATTTTCTTTAGTTTAACATGGCGGTCAGAGAAAGGCAATCGTCTCGATTTTCTTTCCCATTGCCCAAAGGAAGAAAAACTATGAACCGGGAAAGCGGACTGCATATTCAACTGGTAAGAAACGAGCCGAAGGCCTTCGATGGCCTTATGGCTCACTATGGAAAATTCATCGGTGTCACCAATTATATCGCAATGATTGGAAAAAAGGGGCCGGAGTGGAAGCGGCGCTGCTTGCTCCCACAGCAATGAATCAGCAGAAATTTACGTTTGCCTTAAGCGGAAACCGGGTGTCAGTGAAGGCAGGAATAGGATTCTATACAAAAATCGATCTGGGAATTGTAAAATATCACTTTGAGGCGGGAGCCGGAACAGAACATTTTGTGTGGGCCTGAAA
>ERZ1643250.2423-NODE-2423-length-14057-cov-67.790958_pt1 | contig 14057 bp, 15 predicted proteins | sample MGYA00579262_ERZ1643250 | MGnify/ENA primary metagenome ERZ1643250 (study PRJEB29033, sample SAMEA4952265) | chicken gut metagenome | biome: Broiler Chicken; feature: Gastrointestinal Tract; material: Caecum | place: Ireland | collected 2018 | study: Broiler...
TGTAATAAATTTAATCTTTTTCATATCACCTCTTGACATTTCTTAGCTGGACTTTAATTCGTCATTTTGCTTTCATTGCTTTAATCATCAATGTATTGTTTATTATAATTTCACATGGAAAAATGATAAATGGAGTTATGTTTTTACTATATGTCATAATGTCGCTTTTCCGTTTAAATGCATGTAAAAAGCATCGAATTTTCCTTTATCAATGGACAATTTAACAATATTTTTTTATTTTTCCCTCTTCATTCTTCCTGTTTTTTTTAATTTTTTCCCTGTTTTCCCTTCTATTTTTACTGTTATCCGTATTATTTTTTCATAGTTTCCTTATTTTTTTTAATTTCTCCATAGTAATTTTCCATATTCAATGTTACCCTTTACTATATATGCTGCATTAGACCCTCGCGGAAAATATCACACGATGTATAGAAAGGAAACCGGCTATGAATCTCTTTAATGAAAATAACCTTCTAAATATCGGCTTAAATAAGATCGGAGATGTGATCGTATGCAATCTTCTCTTTGTACTCTGCTGCATTCCAGTTTTCACCATCGGCCCGGCGCTGACTGCTCTGTACCACTGTATGCTGCGCAGCGTCAAAGGGAATCTCAACGGAGCCGCCAAGACCTTTTTCCGTGCTTTTAAGGAGAATTTCCTCCAATCCCTGGCCGCCTGGCTGCTTTTTCTCCTTCTGCTGCTCATATTGCTGCTGAATATCCGCTTCCTGTCTCTCCAGGGTAAGGATATCTCCCAGGTTCTTCTTTATCTTTCTGAAGGCGCAGCGGTTCTTCTGGTGATCGGAGGTCTTTATATCTTCCCGGTAATCGCCGCCTTCTCGAATACGCTGAAAAATCTGGTGAAAAATTCTTATATTTTTGCTTTTATGCATTTTCCTTCCACCCTGCTGCTGGCTGTGATCACGATCCTTCCTATGTTTATGACTTATCAGGACCTCACTCTCCTGCCTTTATATGCCTGCTGCTGGTTTTTCTTCGGCTTCGGCCTTACTGCCCTGATAAATGCTCATATTTTATACCGCTTCTTTAAAAATTATCTGGGCGATGAAAATCCTTAAAGCTAAAAAAGCCCTGTCCCGCAGTGTAACTCATCCGAGCACGCCGCAGAACAGGGCTTTTCATTTTTCTTAATTTACCTTCTTTATCACAAACAGCAGTGAGGCAAAATCTCCGCCTCTTCTGTTCAGTTCCATTCTGTCAATGGGAATTCCCCCATACATCAGCTCATCGCCATAAGCTTCATAGGTCTTTGCAGGTTCATCGGCCAGGATCACCTGATACAGGCCGTCTTCCTGAAGTCCTTTTACTTTCAGCCGGAGCCAGGAAGCATTTACCTTGTTCAGTTTCTGATAAAACATGGCAACTGACTGTTTCTTATCCTGAGATACCACCTGCCATGCAGTATCATTTCCCTCAAAGGGACTTAACAGGCGGAAGAAATCCCCGTCAACCTGGATAAGCTCTCTGTACTCTTTCATAAATGCTACCTGTTTCTTCACCTCTTCCATTTCCTGGTCAGAAAGAAGATTCAGGTCCAGTTCATATCCAAAGGTACCGAAATATGCAATATTGGCTCTTGTACTGATAGGAGTCTTTCTGAACACCTGATGATTAGGCACTGCAGACACATGAGAGCCCATAGCTACGATTGGATATACATAGGAAGTTCCGTACTGGATTTTTGTTCTCTCATTGGCATCTGTGTCATCACTGGTCCATGTCTGGGGAGCAAAGTACAGCATACCCGGGTCAAATCTGGCGCCGCCGCTGGCACAGGATTCAAAGAGAATCTCCGGGAATTCTTCAGTCAGACGAGTGTAAAGGTCATAGACTCCCAGGATGTATCTGTGCATAACCTCTCCCTGACGGGCTGGCTCTGCCCCTCTGCTGTAAGGTTCTGTCATGTACCGGTTCATGTCCCATTTGATATAGGAAATAGAGGACTCACGGAGAATTTTTGCTATCATCTCATAGATATAGTCCACCACTTCTTTTCTGGAAAAGTCCAGGACATGCTGATGTCTGGCATGAGACTCAAATCTGCCGGGAGCTGCAATGAGCCAGTCTGGATGCTGACGATAAAGGTCGCTGTCCTTGTTTACCATTTCCAGCTCTACCCACAGTCCGAACTTTAATCCCATATCTTCTATTTTTCTGGACAATCCGGAAATTCCCTCAGGGAGTTTTTCCAGATTTGCATACCAGTCGCCCAGGCCTCTGTAATCATCATTTCTGGCCCCGAACCATCCGTCATCCAGAACAAACAGTTCCACTCCGGCTTCCTTTGCCTTTTTGGCAATGTTCAGTATTTTTTCTTCATTAAAATCAAAATATGTGGCCTCCCAGTTATTTAAAAGGATAGGACGGGCTTTATCCCTCCATGTGCCTCTCATGAGGCGCTTCCTGTAAAGCCTGTGGTATGTCTGGCTCATTTTATTCAGTCCCTGGTCGCTGTACACCATGACAGTTTCAGGTGTCTGGAAGCTTTCTCCCTTCTGGAGCACCCAGGAAAAACTCTCTGGATGGATGCCTGCAGTAACTCTTGTCATATCAAAGGTAGAGACTTCTGTCTGGATAAGGAAATTGCCGCTGTATACGAAACTGAATCCGTAAACTTCCCCGTTGTATTCCCCTGCATCTGGTCTTTTCAGGGCCATAAATGGATTATGCTCTGCTCCGCCGCAGGTACCGTTCATGCCATATATAGACTGGATTCCCATCTCCAGTCTGCGGCTTTTTACATATCGCTCTCTTGCCCAGGCTCCGGAAAGCTGTACCATCTCAAAGTCCATATCCAAAAATTCCACACATGCGCTCATAGCTTTCTCCAGTACGATAGAGCTCTCTCCTTTGTGCAGAAATCTGGTATTTCTGGTGATTACCGGATAGTCTTTATAGATTGTATAAGACAGTACCATATCTGTATTGATTTTATCGTCATGGAGAGTAATCTCCAGAGTATCTCCTTCGCCGTCATCTTCTACATAAGTAGCCGGCAGAGGAGCCAGGGATGGTTTCCCCTTCAGGATCTTGTAATCTTTATAGACAAAATTTGTAATCCTGCTTCCATCCTCCTGACGAATGCACAGAGCAGGGCTCTTATAATCTCCCGTTCCATAAACAGGATATTCCTGTCTGGTATAATGCATAGACAGCAGTCCCGGTTCCGGAACACAGACGGACATCTGAGATCTCATAGTTTCTTCATGAAAATGAGAAAAGTCTTCTCTGTCCCGGAGAGCCTTCCCATAATACAGATTCTCCATCTGCCCGTTTTCCATAATTCCAATGATATAGCTTACTTCATCGTTAAACAGGTGAAACTCTTTAGCTTGTTCATGATAAATAATCGGCATAACGTCCTCCTTTGTTCATTTCATTCCTTGATTTCTGTGTCCTATTATATCCTCCCCTTTTGAAAGATTCTATCTCATTTGTTTTTTTTAATTGTTGATTTGTTGCATACTCATGCGATATTATTGTAAACCATTATTTTCAGATAATTTGTTTAATTTTTGTCTGGTTTTGTCAAATTCTTCCTGCTTCAGACCAATATTTGATTTCAAAAATGTCAACCCTTTTTCCACTTTTTTCTTCAAAAAATCCCATTTTATAACAACTTCACAAAACCTATGTTCTTTATTTCATTATGTAAATCAAAGAAATCCACAGTGATTTTTGTGGACAATGTGGATAACTCGGTGTATAACTCCACTTTCTCAAGGTTTTCCATCATTTTCAATGTGTATAACTTTGAGGATAAAATGTGGGAAACTTCCCAGCCTTCGACAATCTTTGTATATATTTTACAATCGTGAATATTCTGAAAATTTAAAGGTAAATTTCTGAACTTTTCCAAGGAATTCTGTCCTCGACAACATATAAATCCAGGCCTCACAATTATGTAAATTTAAAAATGCTGCATGTGACCACAGCTTCTGTCATCACATACAGCATCTTTTTGTTGCTTTTTGCCCTTTTATTAGATTACTTTAATTCCGCCCAGCTGACGTACTTTCAGAACATGGCAGGAATCCTTTCCGAAGATATGGTCAATTTTCTTTCTGTATTCTTCCACATAACTGTTTTCTACAAATACCTGGATTGTTCCTGCAAAGCCCCCTCCGTGAACACGGCTGACACCATGATTCTGAAGAATGCTTTCACTGGCTCCCAGAGCAACAGACATAGCCTGGTTCTGCTCATCTCTGTTTATATAAATATTCTGAAGGTATTTGAAAGAAGAATTTCCTGACTCCTTCACCAGCTCCAGAAATCTTCTGAAGTCTCCCTGTTCCAGAGCCTCCACCTGTTTTTCCACTCGCTTTTCTTCCTCGAAGAAGTGCAGGGCACGAAGCACCGGACGGTCTCCCAGGATACTTCTCAGGCCTGGAATCTGCTCAAAGAATTCCTGTTCGTCCACTTCTCTGAGGACTTTTTTCTTAAAGAAGGCTGCAACTTTCTTCATCTCTTCCGGAATCTTTGCATAGTCATCTGTCAGATTCGCATGTGAAGCTTTGGTGTCTACAATACAGAGACTGTACTGGTAAGCCTGGAAATCAGAAGGTACTTTTTTTACTGACGGTGTCTGTGGGTCCTGGAAATCAATATGGATCAGTCCTCCTACTGCACTGGCCATCTGGTCCATCAGGCCGCAGGGTTTGCCGAAATATACATTTTCCGCATACTGACCGGCTTTGGCGATTTCCACCGGGTCAATCTCCATATTATTGAAAAGGCCTGAAAGAATTGTTCCTACAATAACCTCAAAAGCTGCTGAAGACGACAGTCCCGCTCCAATCAGCACGTCACTGGTAATATAGGCCTGAAAGCCGCCTATTTTATATCCTTTTTCTGCAAGAGCAGCCGCAGCTCCCCGGATAAGGGCTGTTGTGGTGCCCTCTTCCTCATATTTTTCTTCAAGGTCTCTGGTGTCTACTTCTACCATGTCGTAACCTTCTGATACAAGCTGGATCACAGGGGAGTCCACTGGACTGACCACTGCAACAGCATCCAGATTAATAGACGTTGCCAGCACCATACCATGCTGATGATCTGTATGGTTTCCTCCTACTTCACTTCTTCCCGGAGCGCTGTAAATCTCCACCTGTTTTTCACCAAACAGCTCTTCAAATTTTTCTACAGCCTGTGCGTATCTGGCATTCTGCCTCTTGGCTTCGGAATCATCCTGATAGATCTCCCGGAAAAGTTCTTCATAATTTCCCTGTAAAAGTTCCTCTTTTAATATTCTGGAGTCCTTCATCTTTTTCCCTCCTGTTTTTCTGCATTATCGTATTTATCATAGCATATTTTTCCAAGAAAATATACATACCCTTTTTCTTTTTTCATAAACTGTAAAGAAGTATCCCTTTTATGAGGAAATACCCTTGAAAAAAATTTTATCTCTGAAGCGAAAGTATTTCATCTGCGCAGCAGCCCTTCTACTGGTATCCGGCGCAGCTTTCTTTTTCCTGAAAACCTGCCTTCCCTCTTCTGAAAATAAGGAGTTTGAAAGCTACATAGAAGATATTTTCCAGCAGGAAATGAAAACAAATACCCTGAATCTTCACTATACCCTGGCCTATCCGGAGGATTACGGCATCGATGAATACCAGGTCACTCTGGGAACCATGGAGCCGGATGCTCTGGAAAAAAATCAGAAAGAGGCAGAAAAACTCCAAAGAGAATTAGAAAAGTTTGATCTCTCCCAGCTTTCGGAAGAAAATCAGATTATCTACGACATCCTTTCCCTTGAATTTTCCTCCCAGCTTTCTCTGGGCAGTTCCTATCTTCTCCAGGAACCCCTTGGGCCAAATCTGGGCATCCAGGCCCAGCTTCCCATACTTCTGGCAGAATATACCTTCCGCACTTCTTCAGATATCAAGGATTATTTTTCTCTTCTGGCAGATATTCCGGAATACTTCCAGAGTATCCTGGAATTTGAAGAAAAGAAGGCTGAAGAAGGGCTGTTTATGAGTGATGTCAGTGCAGACAGAATCATTCAGCAGTGCCAGAGCTTTATGGAAACAGGTACAGAGAATTACCTGTATTCCATGTTCAATCAAAGAGTAGAGGAACTCTTAAACTCCAGGAGGATTTCCCGGCACCAGGCAGACTCTTTTATTGAAATGCATGACAAACTCATGGGCCAGTTTGTTTTTCCTGCTTATCTCTCCCTCTCCCAAGGACTGGAAGAACTAAAAGGAAGGGGAAAAAACACCGGCGGTCTGGCTTATCTGGACGGTGGAAAAGATTATTATAAATATTTGGTTCAGAGTACGGTAGGAGACTACCGCTCCTTAGATGAAATCCTCCAAAGCCTCCTTCTCCAGCTTCAGGAAGATTACAGCAAAGTTCAGGAACTTCTTACAGAAAATCCTGCGATTATCTCCAGCGCATACAGTCTTCCCTCCTCTGGTCTTTCCCCAGAGCAGATGCTGGATTATCTCCAGCATATTATCACAGATGACTTTCCTGAGCTGGAAGTAAAGGAATATGAGGTGAAATATGTACCGGAATCCATGGAAGAATTTTCAAGTCCCGCTTTTTACCTGACTCCCCCCATGGATACCCTTACGCCTAATACCATCTATATCAATCAGTCCAGTCAGGTATCTCAGGCAGAACTTTTTACCACCCTGGCCCATGAGGGTTTTCCCGGACATTTATATCAGACCGTATATTTTGCCGGCCAGGATCATCATCCTATACGGGAACTTTTAAGCTGCAGCGGCTATATAGAAGGATGGGCCACTTATGTGGAATCTCTGGCCTATGGCTATGCCTCTCCTTTCCTTGCTATTGACCAGGATATCATGGATTTTCTATGTCTGAATCGTTCCATCAGCCTATGCCTTTACTCCATTTTAGATCTGGGCATTCATTATCAGGGCTGGAACATGGATACCACAGCCGATACCCTGGCAGTATTCGGAATTACAGACCAGGAGACCTGCCAGGAAATTTTCCAGTACATCATAGAAAATCCCGCCAACTACCTGAAATACTATCTGGGATATCTGAATTTTATTTCCTTAAAAGATACTGTCCAGACGGAAACAGGCAGCAGCTTTAATCTGAAAGAATTTCACAAAAACCTTCTGGATATCGGTCCGGCTCCCTTTCCCGTTGTAGAAAAATATCTTCTTGCAGAATATAAATAAGGTGCTGAAAAAGCCGTTCTGGAAAGGTTGTCTTCTCTATCGCCTTTCCCAAACGGCTTTTTCTTCTCATTTTTATGCTCATCTGTAAGAGTCAAAAAAAGTTCTCAGATTCATCAATGCTTTTACCAGGACTTCCTGCTGCTCTTCATTCAGGTCCTTCAGCACAGCCTGTATCATCCCATCGTGGAATTTCATATGATGGGCATTGGCCTTCTTACCTTTCTCTGTCAGGGAAATAAGGACTACACGCCGGTCTTCCTCACTTCTTTCCCTGTGTACATACCCCTTCTTCACCAGACTATTAATAGCAATGGTAAGAGTTCCCACTGTAACCGACATGATCTTTGCCACAGAAGACATATTCTTGGGTTCTCTCTCTCCAATCGCTTCAATAATATGCATATCATTAACAGAAATATCTTTGAACTCTGAAGTAATCAGTGCCTTGCTCTCTATATCCAGGATTTCCTGGAAAAGTTTCACAAGGATGTCATGCAGCACTTCATAATTACTCATGCCATCACTCCTTCCAGCCATTTCCCCACGCTTTTCATTGATGGTTTTATTATATCCGATTCAAGTATCAATTACAATCAAATTTTTTGATAATCAAAATATTTTTATTCTATGACGTTAGCTCGTGAATCAAAATCAAGAATATTTATACATCTTATTGCTCAGTCTGTGCCGCTTTGAGCCTATAGTCTCAAAGCTATGCTCGACAAATTCGCATAAAATGTATAAATATTCCGGACATATGACTAATGCAACAACGCCATAGAAAAAAACAGGGAGCCCTCTTACTTTACATAAGAAGTTCCCTGTTTTCCTAAATATAAAGGTCAGCCGCCTCTATAAATTATTTCACGATCATTTCACCGTAGCATTCTTTTCCAGGAGCCAGAGCATTAGACTCATCTGTGTCAATATGAGCTGCTGTAGCGTAAGATGCGCTTACACGTACAACTACGTCTCCAAATGTTAAAGAACGTCCGTTAGGAGATTCGATTTCAAGGCTTACGATCTGTTTGTCCTTTACGCCTGCTGCTTCAGCATCTTCTGGTGTCATATGCACATGACGTTTTGCAGCGATAACGCCTTCTGTCAGCTCTACTTCTCCTGCAGGGCCAACCAGCTTACATGCACCGGAACCAGCAATGTCGCCAGACTCACGGATAGGAGCTGTAACGCCAAGACTTCTTGCATCAGTAAGAGAAACCTCTACCTGTGTATCTTTTCTTACAGGACCCAGAACAGACATTTTCTGGCTTCCCTTTGTTCCTACTACCTCTACCTTTTCTTCACAGGCAAACTGTCCCGGCTGGCTTAACATTTTTTTCACTGTCAGTTCATGGCCTTTGCCGAACAGAATTTCCAGATGCTCCTGTGATAAATGTACGTGTCTTGCAGATGTTTCTACTAATACTTTCATTTTGAAATCCTCCACTTGATAATTGTAAATAATCATTCATTACCTATAATTATAGCTTTTTCCATAAGCTTGTCAACGCATATAGGGGGATTTCTTCCTTGGTTTTTTGCATTTTTCAGGATACATGGTGCTCTGATATTTCTGCCTGAGAGCAGAAAAACCAGAAGTCCCGCTGCCCTTTTCAGTCAGCTCCCGCTTCTGGTTCTTTCTCTTTTTCATTTTCTGTAAATTTGTTTTTCAGATACTGATACTCTTCCACAATACCTCTGGTAATCTCGTCTTCCTCCTGTTCATCATCAGGATGATAGATCCGAAGCAGAGCGAAATATCTTTTATCCAGCTCTTCCACTGTCTTCAGTCCCTTGAAATAACGGCCTCCTGCCTCGCTTTCCTCCGTGTCTTTTCCTTTGTATCCGCCGTCAAATGTGGACCACTGAAAATCTGGTCTTTTGTAAAAGGCCTTCCAGTTCTTAAAATTTCCCATATAAAACCGCCATATCCAGCTGCAGGCTGCCTCCAGGACTACCATTACCAGACCTACGCCGGCAACAGGAACATAAATCAGGCCTCCTGCCACACAGATTGTCAGAACAATAGCAGCAACGCCAGGGCCGTTTCCCTGAATCTGAAGGAAAATTTCCATCAATGCTGCCAAAGATACTACTACTGAGGATAGTATGCAAACAAAAGAAACCACGGTTCCGGAAATTTTTAGAAAGTACTGTACACAGCGAATCAGAATAAAAGCTGCTGCCAGAGGAATCGCAAGAATCACCTTTAAAATGATCAGTAAAATCTTTAGTATACGTCTGCCGTCAATCTTCTCCATCTTTTTACCTGCATTTCTAAAAACATTCATAATCCGCCCTACAGGGCGATTTTCTCTACAGGATTAGTTTACCATATCTGGCATGATTTTCACAGGACAAATTTTTAACAAAATAATTTTCTTGATTCAAATCTCAGGTATTGTGATCACTTACATGAAATTTTTTCAGATTTCCGATTTTCTGCCGTCTCTCTGCCAGGATTTTTTCCACATCTTCCAGAGGGATGCCAGACTCCACCATCATAACAAGGAGATGATAGATAAGATCGCAGATTTCATTTGCCGTATCTTCATTTTTCCCGTTTTTTGCTGCGATAATAACTTCACTGCACTCCTCGCCGCATTTTTTCAAGATTTTGTCCAGCCCCTGTTCAAAAAGATAGCAGGTATAGGATCCTTCTCTTTTTTCTTCTTTTCTTTCCTGGACTACCTGATACAGCCCTTCCATAACATCCATCATTTTTTCTCTTCCTCCCACAATTCTCTGAAAAAGCAGCTGTGAGCTCCGGTATGGCAGGCCGCCCCTGTCTGGATTACTGTAACCAGCAGCGTATCCTCATCGCAGTCACCTTTTATGTCAACCACCTTCTGGACATGGCCGGATGTAGCCCCTTTATTCCACAGCTCTTGTCTGGAACGGCTGTAAAACCAGGTGTAGCCGGTTTCCAGAGTTTTCTTCAGACTCTCCCGGTTCATATAAGCCAGCATCAACACTTCTCCCGTATCCTTTTCCTGAATAATAGCCGGGAGAAGCTCACTTTTCTTAAAATAATTTTCCATATCTATCATGTTCAATTCCTTCTCACAGGGATATCCTGCTCTCTCAAATGTTCTTTTACCTGCTCTACAGTCAGTTCCCGGAAATGGAACAGGGAAGCCGCCAGAGCCGCATCTGCTCCGGTTTTCTCAAAAACCTCTGAAAAATGTTCCAGCTTTCCGCAGCCGCCGCTGGCGATCACGGGAATCGAAACCCGGTCACAGACTGCCTGGGTCAGTTCCAGGTCAAAGCCATCCCGGCATCCATCTGTATCCATAGAGGTCAGCAGAATCTCTCCTGCTCCCAGTTCCTGGCACCTTTTCGCCCATTCCAGAGCATCCAGTCCCGTATCTTTTCTTCCGCCATGGACCACCACACGAAAGACGCCATCTTCATCTCTTCTGGCATCAATGGCTGCTACCACACACTGACTTCCAAAGATTTTTGCCGCATCAGCAATAAGCTGCGGGTTCTTTACCGCCGCAGAGTTTACAGAAACCTTGTCTGCGCCTGCCCGAAGGATTTCCCGGAAATCGTCCACTGTGCGGATTCCTCCCCCTACAGTAAGGGGAACAAACACATGCTGGGCAGTTTTTCTGACCACATCGGTCATGGTCTTTCTTCCCTCATGAGTAGCGGTAATATCCAGAAAGCAGATTTCATCTGCTCCCTGTTTGTCATATTCTATGGCGCACTCTACTGGGTCTCCTACTTCTTTTATCCCCACAAAGTTTACGCCTTTTACTACTTTTCCGTCCCTGACATCCAGGCAGGGAATGATTCTTTTGGCCAGCATCAGAATTCACCTGCCTTCTCAATGGCTTCTTTCAGGTTAATAGCGCCGGAATAAATGGATTTTCCACAGATACAGCCATACAGCCCCAGTTTCGCACAGTTTTCAATATCTTCTATAGACCGGACTCCGCCGCTGGCGATAACCCGGCAGGACACCGCATCATTTAACTGTTCCAGATGATCCAGGTTTACCCCGGTAAGGGTTCCGTCTCTGGAAATATCCGTGTAGATCAAAGTCTTAACTCCCATCTGTTCCATAGCCATAGCCAGCTCCAGGTAGCATACGGCACTGGTCTCCATCCAGCCTTCTGTGGCCACCATACCGTCTCTGGCATCAATTCCCACGGCAATCTTATCTCCGAATTCTTTCACCGCCTCTGCCACCAGTCCGGGATTTTTCACTGCCGCAGAACCCAGGATTATCCTGGAAATTCCCTCTTCCAGGTAAGATTCTATGGTCTTCATATCTCTGATCCCGCCGCCCAGTTCTGTATTCATGCCGGTTTCTTTGGCAATCCTCAGGAAAATATCCCGGTTTACCGGATAGGCGTCTTTGGCGCCGTTTAAATCAACCATATGTACCCACTTGGCCCCTTCACGGGCAAACTTCCTGGCTGTTTCAAAAGGATCTTCCGCTACTTTCTGGGCTGTGCCGTAGTCACCTTTAAGCAAACGGACACAGGTCTTATCTTTAATATCAATTGCAGGTAATACTATCATACTCTCACCAGCCTTGCAAAATTTTCTAACATTCTGAGTCCCGTCTTTCCGCTTTTCTCCGGATGAAACTGAGCTCCGTAAACCATTCCCCGGTGCACTAAAGCCGGGATCTTTTCTCCATATACTGTATAGCAGGATATATTTTCATCTGCTGTGTCTGCCCGGAAGGAGTGGACAAAATATACATAAGGATTTTTCTCCATATCTTCGGTCATCGCACAGGGATTCAGCACCTGCAGGTCGTTCCAGCCCATGTGGGGGATTTTCAGCCCCTTAGCCTCAATCTGGATTACCTGACCGGGTATCAGTCCCAGGCCCTTCGTCTCTTTAAACTCGCAGCTCTTTTCAAAAAGAAGCTGCATGCCCAGACAGATTCCCAGAAGAGGTTTCTTTAAGGCCTCCCTGTAAATTACTTCTGCCAGTCCCTTTTTCTCCAGCATCTCCATAGCGTCAGGGAAGGCTCCCACCCCGGGAAGGATCAGCCCATCCGCTTTTTCAATTTCTTCTCTGTCACCTGTGACGCAGTTTTCCACGCCCAGATAGTCCAGAGCATTTTTTACGCTGAACAGATTCCCTGCTCCATAATCTATGATTCCTATCATCACAACACTCCCTTTGAAGAAAGCACGCCTTTGTCTGTCTCTGTTACCGCTTCCCTCAGGGCATGGGCAAAGGCTTTAAATATGGCTTCTATTTTATGATGGTCATTTTCTCCATACAACACTTTCAGATGAAGAGTAATCCCCGCCTGGAAAGCCAGAGCCCGGAAAAATTCTTTGACCATGCAGCAGTCCAGAGTTCCCACAGAAGGATTCTCAAAGCTGGCGTCAAAGACCAGAAAGGCTCTTCCGCTGACATCCAGGGCACAAAATCCAAGGGCTTCGTCCATAGGTATGTAGAAGCTGCCGTATCTCCGGATGCCCCCTTTATCCTTCAGGGCTTCCTTTAAAGCCATTCCAAGAACAATCCCCAGATCTTCAATGCTGTGGTGACAGTCCACCTCCAGATCTCCCTTCATGGCAAGTTCAATGTCAAAACCGCCATGGACACACAAAGCCTGCATCATATGGTCAAAAAATCCCACGCCGCAGCTCCCCTTATAGACTCCCTCTCCATCCAGGTCCCAGCTCAGGGATATCTGGGTCTCCCGGGTATTCCGCTGTATCTTTCCCACTCTCACGGCACTCCACTCCTTTCTTCTCTATGCAAGCAGTCTGTCTAAGGCCTGGACCAGTTCCTGGTTTTCTGCCCTGGATCCGGCAGATATACGCAGATAACCCTTCATGTTCCGGATAGAGATGCCTTCTTTTTTCAGGGCTTCATAGATTTCGCTGCTCCGGTCTGTTTTTATATACAGAAAATTGGTAGCTGTAGGGTACAGCTTCTGGATATCCTGTTTTTTCTCTGCCAGAACTTTCATAGCCTGATAAAGTTCCTGGGCAGAGGCCTTTATCTGAGCGGTACAGTTCTCTAAGTACTCTTTATGCCCCAGAATCACAGAGCCCACAGCCTGAGTCATGGAATTTACATTATAAGGCGCCTTCAAAGTTTTCAGGATATTTGTTATTCTGGCATTTGCCCCAGCGAATCCCAGGCGGATAGCCGCCATTCCAAAGGCCTTGGAACAGGTCTTCAGTACGATCAGATTCTCATAGTTTTCAATCTCATCCAGTACAGAACCCTCTGAGAATTCCATGTAGGCTTCATCCACCACTACCATGGCGTCTACGGCGCCTACGATCTTCAGGATATCTTCCCTGCTCATGGTCACCGCTGTGGGATTGCAGGGATTTGAAAATACCAGAAGCTTAGCATTGCACTGAGCCGCTTTTTCGATAATTTCTTCTGGGGTCACTTCCATATTTTCATCTTTGTTCAGAGCTTCTGCTCTGGCCCCCACCATACGGGTATAAAAAGTATACATACTGAAATCCGGAAGGATGGTCAGCATACAGTCTCCCTCTCCCAGAAAATTTGGAACTATAATGGAGATCAGCTCGTCTGAACCATTTCCTGCTGTGAGCAGTTCCGGCTTAACATGAAACAGCTCTCCGAATTTTCGGCACAGTTCTGTAGCATTGGGATCCGGATAGCGGTTAAACTCCACTTCAGAAACCGCCTTCAGGATTTCCTGTTTTATATTTTCCGGCATTTCCAAAAAGCTTTCATTAGCATCCAGCCGCACCCGGTAAATCTCTGTCACCGGGTCATATTTTGGCAGATTCTTCAGCTTTTCAGGCAATTCATAGCTCATGGGACTATCTCCTTTCAGTTTTTTTCTTTTGTAGGCGTTTGCGAAACGCCAAAAGCCGCATAAACACGGCATTTTTTCTTGTTAAA